>TBL_comb48_EPIDRAFT_1000647_pt1 | contig 26795 bp, 28 predicted proteins | sample TroBogEpilimnion_37_FD_10681 | JGI IMG/M metagenome (IMG submission 10681) | reverse complement strand
CAAAACAAACTCGCAAATCACAACGATTCTCGAATTTAAAGCACTGCTCTATTTGAATTATCCTCATAAAAATCAAAATAATTTTAATGCTATTTTTGTTCCTGTACAACTTAATGAGCGGATACAAGAAAAGCTTTCGGTTCTTGGAGATAAGCAAAAAGGAATAGACATGATTTTTGAGATCGGACTTGTTGATTCAATTTTATTGAAGCATTTTATTTCGTGAAACGAACAAAGCAGTATCTCTTTTCATTTCAGCTTCTATCAAGTAGAAAATATGGCTTATATGTTAAGTCATACTCAGATTAGAGATGAATTAATTAACAATATCGTAGATTCTTCGGATGATTGCATCGAAGATGATTTTTTTTGCGAGAGAAGTTTCTTAATTACTTCAAAAGTATTATAATGCCAAATATTATTAATTAATATCAAAAGCGCAATACTATATATCTCATCGCAGGTCTATCGATCTTAAGATATCTGGCTTGATGAAGATATTTTATTAATAGTAAATATGCAAGAGAGGTCTTAACGAGCGACTCAGTTGATATTCAAACTAGAGGTTTGTATGTTGTTTTTACTTCGTTTGGAGTTAATGTTTATGATTCTCAGTTAGCACTCAATATATACGTTCGGCATTATACAGATTTTCGTATGCAGCTTATTTTTGATCGCTATAAAAGAAGGCTAATCAAAAATTTTCAAAGAGTTTATGGATCAAAATAACACATAAAGTATTTACTTCCCTTATTCTTTTATTTCAAAAAAAGGATTAGAATATATTTTCCTTTATGCAACCAAAGAATGTCCTTCTATCGGTAATTTTATTTCAAGAGTTTTCTAAGAAAATAGTTTTATTTTAAATATCTTTTTGAATACGAAATATGGTTAAAGAGTAATCAAGATGGTAATCGTGCTTCGCCATTCCAGAATGGCCTTTTTTGCGATATTAGAGTTGTTATATAAAGACCATGATGCCGCGATTACAGTTAACGGTGGCTGTTTGCATCTAGAAAGTGAAGAATGAATTTATCTTATTAGCGTATATTTTGAGCCATTCAATGAAAAACCGAATTTATCCGAAGCCTCAGAAAATCAATGACCCTCCTAAGAGTTGGTGGCTTCATCATGAACGCTTGATGAAAAGACTTTTTCCGTTGATAGATTCAGTGAATGATTTGATGTATGATTTAGAAAAATAATGAAGGCTTCCGAAGAAGAAGCGCATAAGTTTTTGCTCAATTTTGATCGCTTGGTCACTGATAGCAATTAGATGATATTTTTTGATGGAGGATCGCAGCTATTAGCTCTACCATATCTGATTTACGAGCCTTTTGAAGACTTGAAGGCTCTTGTATAGATCAAGTTTGAGTTTTTTGTACGAGCATTTGAGATGCTCAGCAATGGTAGTGTGCTTTTTTATTCATTGGTGTTTTTGAGGGGCTAGTGCACATGAGTCCGAACTTTATTGTATTTTCAGGATTTTTTATCTACTTGGATGTAGATTAGAGATTTTTTATGGATCTCATGTATCCCAGAGGCTATGGTCATCTCTTTTTTATCTCGCTGAGATAGATCGTTTTCATCAGCGATGAGCTGATCCGAGCAAAGGAAAGAATAAGAATTTACAGGATTTTCGATTTATGGGAGTATCAGGCATCTACGAAGGAAATGAGTAGAGGGATGAGCGATTGGAAGTATAAAATTCTTTCGTAGAAGGTCAATTCTCTTCAAATTCTTGAAATAGGGGGGACAGCTAAAAGAATACATTTATATTTTTATATCTACATGATGTTCAAAGAGCCAAATCTGCTGGTATTTTTAGATTTTTTTGTTTGAAATCTGGTCGAAAGCACTCGTCCTGAAAAATGATTTCTAATACAAAAATCAACAAAAAAACTAAATAAACTTTCGAAGTAGTCAAACTCTAGACAGCTTGAGCAAAAGCTAGAAACTTCTTATCAATGCACTACTGATAATGTGTTTCAATTTTTTTTAGGAGATGTGATGATACGCTTATTTTTTAAAAATGTTTTTTTTATACTTTTTTTTGTGACAATTTTTAGTATAGATGGATTTTCTGCAAAAACAAAAGTATTAGACCATCTGTCAGCTAAAATGGAAATCCAAGAGACTGTTTTAAAGTATGGAGTTTCTGGATCTCAGATTTTTAAAGATTTTGTGTATGCAAATAGTCTGCTCAATCTTTCCTTTAAATATATATTTTGTTCTGCGAGTTTTTTGAAAAAAAAGTACACGATAGAAAAAGGTTTTAGTCCTACTTTCATTGATGATGTGATTGAAGGTACTGCTAGCGAAAAAGACTCTTTGCTTTTGTTGAAAATGATTTATAAGAATTATCTTTCTGATATTGATAAATTAGGTAAATCTCAGTGTTTATTTCCTAGGATTTGTGAGTTTGCTCCTAATAATTATGATTTTTATCGAGGTTTACGTAATGCCGATCAAGGAGATCGTGACCCAAAAAAAAATCCTGGTCTATATTACGTTTCTGTCGTTTATAGAGATCCGAATGCTCATAATTCAGCTAAATTATTAGAAAATTTGCTAAGAGATTCGTTGCGATTTAAACCTAAAGAAAAATTACCGTTTCTTGGAGACAAGCAAAAATTAATAGATATGATTTTTGATATTGGGCTTGTTAAGTGTGTTTTATTGAAATATTTCATTTCAGGGAACAGGCAATCCAACATTTCTTTTCATTTTAATTTTTATCCGGTAGAAAATTTAATTTATATGCTCAGGCATACTCGCGTTAAGGATAAATTAATTAACGATATTATAGACTCTTCGAGCGACTGTATCTCAGATGATATCTTTACGCAAGAAGTTTCTCAATTTTTTCAAAAATCTTATAATGCAAGATATTATGAATTAATGATTCAGATGCAGTATTATATGTCCCAGTTTAGATCTGCCGATCTCAAAATAGTCGGTTTGATGGAGATGTTTCTTAATACTGAACGTGTAAGAGAAATCTTAGCAAATGATTCGATCGATGCTCAAGCTAGGGGTTTGTATGTTGTTTTTGTATCATTTTTTGTTAATAATCAAGACTATCAATCATCGTTAGAATTGTATGTGCCGAATTATACAGATTTTCGTATGCAGTATATTTTGCATTCTGATAAAACTGAATTAATCGAAAAAATAAAATCTGAGGGTATTTCTCAATCAAAAATTTTCAAAGAGTTTATTGATCAAGACAATAACAGGATGGAAGACGTTTTCTTCACTTATTTCTTTATTCCAAAAGATGCCTTAGACAGGATTTTCCCCTGTGGAACTGAAGACTGTCCTTCAGCAAATGATTTTGTTTTAGGAAATTTCAATAAATTACAGAAGGATTTTCTAAGAAAGGAATTTTATTGGGAATATTATGTAGACTACGATATATGGTCAAAGAGTGGTCAAACGATTACTTGTACTTCGCAATTCAGGCATCTTTGTCCCTATATATTAGAATTATTAAAAAAAGACTCTGTTACAGCGAGCATGGTGAGCAATGGTTGTCCAAATTTAGAGAGTGAAGAAGGAATTTATCTTGTTAGTGCCCATTTTAAACCATTAGATATAAAACCGTTTTATCCGAAGCGAAGGAAGATCAAGCATCCTCCCAAGAGTTGGAAACCTAACCATGAACGCTTGACGAAAAGACTTGTTCCTTGGATAGACTCCGCGGGTATATTGTTTCGGGCAGATCAAGATGCATTATCTAGGGAAACCATGCGGGCTGCTGAAGAGGAATTGGGTGTAGATCTAAGTTTTCGCTCGTCAGTTGACTATCAGAGAGAAGAAGAAAAGTTAATTCATTGATTAATTATCGAAAGATGCAGCGTTAAAACTTACTGTTGAACATACTAAAAGTTTGCAAGAAATCTGATTGCTGTTTCAAGGATGTTCTAAACTGATCGCAAGATTTTTATGAGGCGGGAATTTCAAATACGGTTTTGGATTGACGCAAGGGCGAGTTCCTGCGGTCTACTTGACTCAGTCGCATTCCATATGAAGAATCTTTCATGGTCTTAGCCTTTGGCACTCATGAGTTTGGCTGCATGCTTTTCAATGTCTTCTGGAGCCATTCAGATAAAAAACAGTTTCATATTTTTATGCAAGTAATTTTTGCAGAACTTTTCAAGTTATTGAAAAAAATCCTCAAAGTGTACGCCTTTTCTCAAATCAAGACTTGGGATTTTGGAGAGTTGAAAGAATCTTAACAAAATCTTCTTTACTTGTTTCTTCTTGAAGGAAAAAGTTAAATTTTTTCATTGCACTCTTGGATTGGCTTGAGTTGCTAAAGTTTTTTTTTGGCTTGTTGCAATTTTGTGAGCAGGTACTTCAGTATTTTTTCTCATCTCTGATGAGTTGACTTCATCCATTGGTGGAGCTAAAGTCCTAGCTTTCGTTGCTAGGTCTGAAATCAAAGAGGTTTTTGGAGTAAATTTTAATGGATATAGTTTATTAATTAATAAGCTTTTTATCTGCTAAATAGATTTAATTCTATTATATGGTTCAACATTCTTGAGGCTTTGCTGAATTTTTTGTAGGAGGATTTGAGATGCTAAGAAAGGGTAGGGGTGCTTTTGAGCTCAGGGATTGCAGGTTTGAGATTCATGCGAATGCTTATGCTGAGGGCTCTGTTTTGGTGAAGGCAGGAAATACGCATGTTCTTTGTACGGCAAGTGTGGAATCTTCTGTTCCTGCTTGGCTTTCTGGAAAAGGTAAGGGCTGGATTTCGGCGCAGTATGCGATGTTACCTCGAGCGACTCAAACACGTAATGCTCGTGAAAGAGAAAAGATTTCTGGAAGAACCCAAGAAATTCAACGTCTTATTGGACGATCTTTACGTGCGATGGTGGATTTAAAGCTTTTGGGGGAGCGCTCGATCATTATCGATTGCGATGTTTTGCAAGCGGATGGAGGAACGCGTACTTGGTCTGTTTCGGGAGGATGTATCGCTTTAATCATTGCTTTAAGAGGGTTGATTCAATCTGAAAAAATTGCTCCTGAGGCTATCAAGAACATGGTTGCAGGGGTGAGTGTTGGCGTTTTTGATAAATCCATTTTAGTAGATTTAGATTACTCAGAAGATGTTTCTTGTGATGTGGATGCTAATTTCGTTTTTACTGAGGATCAAAAGATCATTGAAATTCAAGGAACAGCAGAGAAGGCTTCATTTTCTTCTCAGCAATTTCATGAGATGCTTGAGCGGGCTTTAGAGAGTGCTGAAAAGATTCATCAATTACAGAGGAAGGTCTTGGGTTTCATATAGAGGAGCCCGATGGCTCCTCTATATATTTATCATCAAGCAGCTTTTTTACGTTTTTGATGAGATAGGTACTGCTCTAATTTTTTTTCATAGTCTGAAACATATTCTCCATTTTTTTTAATCAGTCCAAACTTAAAATGATCGTAGTGCTCTTCACAAAAATCAAGTTGTGTTGCTTTTTTATTGCATTCAAGGTGGTGGCATTGATCCGGTAATGGCTCGTGTTTTTTGATTATTTCTACAGGGGCTAATTCTTGTTTTCTTGGGCTTAAATTTTTAATGGACATTTTTTTTCTTCCCTTCTACCGGTCTTGTCGGCTTTTTGGGTGAATACTTGAGTGAAGATGGTCCATAGGCAGAATTTCCACACTTGGAGCGTCACGAGCGGATTAAAAACAGTATGCTTCGCGTCAAAACTTGTCTCTTCTGCCAAGGGTTTGTGTGTTCTTGAGGTGATTAAGCTCAAACTTGATCGGAAGTGTGCTAGAACGTTCAAGGAAAAAAATTCCCAGAAGCGGTAATGCTGATTCAAAAAGCATCTACTATTGATGGGTTTTCTGTAGCCGAAGTTGACTTCAGTGTTTGTGTCTTTCGGCTGAGGCTTGTACTGTTTGACACTTAAGGTGTGAGGATCTCAAGGTACTTAAATTTAGTTAAAATGATTTAATGTTCTCTTAATTGTGGTTTCAGGGTTTGACTTCTCACTTGTTTGCATAAGGGAGAAAATTTGGGCAGAACGAGAGAGGCCAAAAGGACTCAGGTTTTTTAGGGTTGGCAGAAATAAAAGTTGTTTTAGAGAAAGAACTCCGATGAAAGACTGGATGGATCCAAGTTTGCATGAGCTTGTCAAAAATGACGACGTAAGCGAAGGCTTAATCAAAAGCATTCAAAAAGGTTATTTTGTGCACTAAACTCAGGTTATGGATGAAGCAGGTAAAGAGTTGTAGCATGATGGTTACTGGCATGGATGTGGGGAGTCGGAATTTGCACCTGTTTCTTTTGGGTTAAGCGCTTGGAGTTGTCGCTATGGTAAACATGGTTTTAGAGCGTTGTTTGTCCACGAATGATCTTTTAAAATCCTTTGCTCATCAGGGCTACCCGCATGGAACGTGGATTTCTACGCATGTGCAAGAACAAGGACGAGGTAGGCTTGGTAGATCTTGGGAGTCTGTGAAGGGGAATCTGTACTTATCGATTTTATTTCGCAATGTACCATCTCATGCTATGACTTGGGTTCCTTTAGGGATTGCTTTTTTTTTAGTGAAGAAGCTTCGTGAGCTTTTTGATTTAGCTATTTGTATTAAATGGCCCAATGATCTTTGGGTTCAAGGAGCTAAATTAGGGGGCATTTTATGTGAGAGTATTTTCTCCTCGAAGGATCCCGCGATCATTGTAGGCATTGGATTAAATTGTTTAGCTAGTCCTCGTTTTTCAGATCGAAGTACTACTAGTCTTACAGATGAGCTTGGATATTCAGTCGTTGCAGATGATTTGAGGATGATTCTTTTGGAAAGCATTTTGCATGATGGGGATGATTGGGAAAAAGCTAAGATAAAAAGTGGTTATGAAAAATATGCTCTTTTTAAACGGGGATCTGAGCTGGTTTGGGGCGACCCGCAAAGAAGAGGTGTGGTGGTAGGTTTAGGGCAGTGGGGTGAGCTTCTTGTTTTTGACACCTCTCTTCAAAAGGAAGTCCGGCTGTTAGCTGAGGAGCCTTTGGTGCCTGGAATTCAATTAGTCATCTAGGAGTTTAAGAATTTCTTCTTTGATAATTTTTTCTGCAAGTTCTGGGAGGAATTTTTGACTCCAGCTTTCCAATTGGCGTGCGACGATACTTTCTAGATCAGCGGTTACTGCGGGGGTTTCTAGAGGTTTCACCTCGGGGGGGAAGTCTGCAGGGGGATCTTGTTGGAAGCTGAGTTCTTGGATGCTCCATTCTGTGTTTTCTACGGTAGGGTTCAGGGTAGATTCTGTGAGTATTTTGAGTAAGGTGTCTTCTGATGGCATAGGGGGAGGTTGTTCTGGTGGGAGGGGGGGTAATTCTGGGACTGGAGGAGGTATTTCTTGTTGAAGCGCTGCTGTTAGGATCTTTCGAAGATGGGCTGGATCAAAGGGCTTCGTGAGGTGTCCATGGAAGCCTAGGTTTTCTACTTGATTTTCATCGACTTGTTCGAAGGCGCTTGACATGAGGATGAAGCGCACCTGCGCGAATCTAGGGTCTTCATTGACGATTCGTTTGACTTCAAAAGCGGATTGTTCTGGTAAAGAGACATCAATGAGAACTAAGTCAGGTAAAAAAAGAGCAATCTCTTCGATGGCTTCAGAACATTGAGAAACCGCCTGGATCTCGTAACCTTCATTGGAGAGAGACAAGCGAATTACTTTTTGAATGGTCAGACTATCATCTGCTACAAGAAGTTTCTTCCCGGGCATCTTGAGAATATTGTCATTTTCTTTCTTCGATTGCACTTTCTTTCTTTCTTTCTTTAAAAAGGGTATAACAGAAAAGAGCTGAGAGGCCGGCTGAGTCATTATTTGGACCCGACAATCGATGCCCAGGGAGCTATCTCTGGCAGTGGTGAGCATGCCTGGTGTCCAGGAAGCCTGAAACTGTCAAATGGCGCCCACTTTAAGTGTTTTGGGTTTCAATTCGATCTGCCGGCTTTGAAGCTCTTGGGGAGAGCCTGAAGCAAGAAAATGTAGCAGGGTTTTTAGGGGTGGATGATGGAAAGATTGCAGGGGGAATCGGGTTGGTTGCATGCATTGGCAAAGTCTGAGTTGCATGCCGATGCTGAAAAACTTTTGCAATGGGGGTCAAGCTTTGATCCTCAGCAGCTTGTTGAGGAAAGTACTGTCGTTTTTTTAGCAGAGCTTCGTAATTTTTTTCAGGAGTACGCGCGGGCTTTCAATCTTCATTCAGAAAATGGCGCACGATTTCAAGAAGTGAAAGTGTATGCTATTGCGCAAACCGCTTCTGATTTTATGCTTTTTCGCAATCAGATTAAATTAGTCTTTTCAAATCCTGCTCATGGTGTAATTCAAATAGCGTACGCTCAGCATATACGTCATCGTTTAACCGTCAATGGACAAGAATCTGTACCGGAGTTAAAATCAGGTCAACCTCAAGAATTGACAGCTCAGCTAGGTCCTTTTCGTGATGTGTTTTGGTCTTTTCAGGGAGAAAAAGTGAGTGCGGAGCAAGTGGCCAAATTTTATTTTGTCGAATTTGTTCAAATTACCAGGGAGCATAAGAAATCAAAAGTAGGCAATCAATTGCTCCTTGATCAAATCAAAGCGCTCCTCCAAGAGAAAGGGCTTGATCTTTAAACGCTCAAGCTCTTTGGTCTCAAGAGAACTCTCAGCTTTGTTCAGAGGATCGCTCACTTTGAGTCTGCCGATTGTTTGAAGTGGTAATGCTTAAGATGAGAAACGAAGCGAAACTTGAAAAGTTGCCACTTGAAAGAAGTGCATCCTAAAAAATAAATTCATTAAATTTAAACTGTATTCCTCGGTGAGGGAGCGCCCGATGCATCATTGAGCCATCTTCTTTTTTTGTCAGAGAATTCTACATGGAGTTTTTCAAGTGCCTTGCCATCTTTGCTGACATCTAGACGTTGCCCATGGTTTTTTCATATTGGCATCTTTGGATGGTGTTTGCTGTGATAGAGCGGATCATCGATTCAGCGATATGCCTAGTTTGAGTGAAAATTTAACCATGCTGCGAATAAACTGTGTTTGATTGCTGATGGCACAAATAGCATCGTCTGAAAATTCAAAAGATCTTTCAGGGTTTCCTGAGTTAATTTTCATTTGCGTTATTTAAAAGGCCTTCATGTATTGGTCGAAGAAAAGTATCGTTGCGTATTTGTGTTGAATACCCATGTCTGAGCGCTCAGACATGGTTTGGATGAACGGATAGTATCGCATGAGAAAATGGACTCAGTCAGCGTCAACTTGATGCAAAAAAGATACAAACAGCTTCAAAAAATAGAAAAAAAATTTAGTAAATCGGTTCTTGAATAAAACTATAGAATCTGTCTCTATGAAATCATCATAGTAAAAATACAAAATATCGAAAATTTGTAGCTATGCCTGACGAAATCTAAGTGTCGATCCTAAAAAGTAGAAAAAATTTCTTGAAACAATGTCTAAGTTGAGTTTCAAGTTTTTTATAAATTTAATTGTGCGCCCGGTATGCGCAACAACTAGCTGGTGGAATGCCAGTTCCGGCCCTAAAAGTAGGGAAGACCAAAATCAAGGGTTCCTAAAGAAATCAAGTTGCCTGACGAAGGAATAACGGTTTGAGGGATCTGAAGAAAGATGAAGTCTGTGGCCCAAACGGAAGTGAACCTCTGTAAGGCGGGCCTCTGGGATCGAGTAGCGATGATTATGAAGCCCCAAAATCCTTTCCGTAACAGAGTGCAAGTAAGTGGCTAACCAGAGATTGAGTGCTTATCGGTATGTTTTAGGACAGTTGTCGCTTCGACCGCTTGGTCACCCTACATCATTGGGTCTCACAAAATTACGCATCACTTTCAAGCCATCAAATTCAACGGTGTCCATTTTTTCCCAATTTCTCATTTTTCCAGACCAACGAGAAGGGGAGTTGTTTTTGATCTTCTTGATAAACAGCATGCTTTCTTTTTAAAATTTCTAAATCATCGCCTTCGTGTCTTGAATTTGGTGTGGTAAAAGAAATTCCGCTATGTCAATGATCAGTACCCATCTACAAACCTTTTGACCTAAGTCTTGTCTTTTCGAGGCTTTGGAACGGTTTGCTGGGATACGTATGAGCGTACTTCATCGTCTTAAAAAGCGATTCTCAGTAGGTATGATCATTACTGACCCCAGGTCTGCTGAACGAAGGTACAATTCCAAGTCGTTGCAAGGTTACAAGCATGGTACAGCCCTTCCTGGGGGTTGCCGTTGTCTGCATGTGTAATAATTTGATTTTTTTGGATATTTTCGACAATGCAGATATTTTCAATTAAATCACATGATTTTTTCATGGATTCAGTTTTGTGTCTTTCATGTCCCACAATTTTACGTGAAAAAATGTCCTAAATAAATAAAGATAGTAGTAGATGCCTAGGACTAAAGTAGGCAAGTATCTGATATCCCAACTAAAATCACATGATCGATTTTTGATGAGGTACTCACCGCTTCGATTTTTCTTGGAGGACGACTTTTATCGTGAGGCGCCGTTTATTTTTCAGATTTAAGTAATCGATAGATCGTCGATTCAGATCCTGGATACACGCCCCGATCAGCAAGCTCCGGAATTATCTGTCGGGGGTTCTTGTCGCAAAATTCGGAAGCTTGTTACCACTTTTAAAATAGCCTGAAGTTCGTCTTGAGAAAAAGAAGAAGCTGCCTGAGGGGGCCCTTACGGCAATCCTCCCTTAATTTTGATAGCTTCCATCGCTGAATAGTTCTTTCGTCTATTCCTAGGATGCTAGGCCTTGCTTGGACGGTCCCCCTCTTTCACATTCCTTCATCAGGTCTAAAATCGCGGTACGATCCCTTACTCCTCTTTCTTTTTCTTCTCAAAGAAAATTCGCTTTTTTTTTGAGAACAAGCAAGACTGATAGTTCAGCTGAGGTCTTTTCTTAAGATTTCATGTTCGAGTTGCTTCATTTTAGTGTCCCTTGCAGCCTTAACGGGCTTCTTGTTCTGTGGTAAAGCATTCTCCATGAGTGTACACCATTGCTGTATTTGAGTTGAATAAGCCCTCTCGTCTGAGATAAAGCCCTCATTCTTCATCTTTTAAATTGGTAGTATCATTAACAACCTTGATCTGAGCCTGAACACTGATCCTAGAGCTCTTTTTGTTGCTGCTGTCTGCCTTGCCTTGAACTTCTGAGATCCATTTAGTCCCTGTTCCAAGCAATACAAAAGCTTCTTCGCATATAGATATTATCGTTCTATCTCCTCTGTTCAGCATCTTTTTTTACTCAAGTTTTTTTAAACTCTTTTGAATAAATTTTACGATTTTTCATGTCTCAAAACCCTATCGCTCCCTATTTTCAACACTTGGCACAACAACTATCCTGAGATACGGTAGGGTTGGCAATGCTAGTAAAAAGTTCACATTCTGGCCCAAAGAAAAGGTGTGTTGTAGCCTCTAAGAAGACGGATCCGTGGAAAAAATTGCTTTGCTTATAGCTTATGTGATTGGTTTCATTAAAGGCAAGTTATTTCTTCTTATTTTGCAACGAAAAAATGAATGCATATTTAAGTCATCAAATGAAAAGTAGTTTTAATTTTTGATCTTAAATGAGTACCAGAGAATCTCTGAAAAAGAGATCCTCTGGTTTGGTGATTTTTTATGTATTTAATAGTTTTAATGCATGGGAGCTTATGTTGTTTGCTTGAGAAAGAACGGATATTCCTGCTTGCATGAGTATGTTTTGTTTTGTCATCTCAGAGACTTCTTCTGCCATATCCGCATCTCTGATGCGACTGTTTGCGGCAGAGTAGTTTTCGTCGGTAATCGTCAAATTGGTGATTCCTGATTGAAGACGATTTTGGATAGCTCCTAAGTCTGCTCGAATACTATTGATTGTTCCTAAAGCATCATCAATTGCGGATAAAGAAAACTGAGCTCCTTGTTTGGTTCCTACTGATTCAGCACTGATTTTTAGAGCATTCAAAGAAGCATCTGAGCGTGAGCCGTTGTAGATGATTCGATCTAAAATGGGGTTGTTGTTGGTTCCAATTTGGATTTCAAAAACACCGGATTTTCCATTGAGTAAAGGTATACCATTGAATGAAGTTATATTGGCGATACGGTCAATTTCTTGTTTTAAAGATTGAAATTCTCGATCCACAAATTGTCTTTCTGGATCTCCCACAGTGTCTGAAGCAGCTTGTATAGAAAGTTCTTTTAATCGAATTAAGATATTCGAAATTTCATTTAATCCTCCGTCTGAAATTTGAACGACGGATACCCCATCTTGTGCATTTCTTTTAGCTTGCCTGAGTGCTCGAATGTGTGAACGTAGATTTTCAGAAATAGCAAGTCCTGCTGCATCATCTCCGGCTTGATTGATTCGACTACCACTTGCAAGTCTTCCTAAAGCTTTATCTAAATTCATGCGTGTCATAGACATTTGTTTTTGTGCGTTCAAGGATGTAACGTTAGTCATTATTCTTAAACCCATATAGCTTCCGTTCTGGTATACTTCCCCTGTATCCGTTCACTTTCCTTAGTGACGGTGAGCTTTCTTGCTCGTTTCTGTGAACCCCATGTTCACAGAAAAACTTTTTTTTCCATTCAGGCAACCGCTTACTTTGTTTGGCCTTCTTGGTTACGCAAAGTAAGCAGTGCTTGATTCCAGGAAACAAGCTCAGGTTTTTAGCCTTTGCTCTATAAACTTTTTTTTCATGCTGAGGATCCTTGGTTGATTAAATTTAAAGCGGTTTTTACGCTGTTATTTGCTTGGGTGAGCACAGAGATGCCTGCTTGCATGAGGATATTATTTTTTGTAAGTTCTGAAGATTCTTCCGCCATATCGGCGTCTTGAATGCGGCTTACAGCATGAGTTAAATTTTTTTTACTTGTGGAAATAGTGTTCAGGGTGGATTGAAGACGATTTTGTACAGATCCAAGTTGTGTCCGTACTTGTGTCATTTTGTTCAAAGCAGTATCAATGACAGCTAAGCTATTTTGTGCATTGCTTTTTTCTTCTAGGGAGCTCAAATTAAGGCCTAAAGCAATCGTTGTGACGTCGGTGCTTGCTGCGTTAAAAATTAAAATACGGTCAAAAAAGGAATCGCTGTGTGCTCCTATTTGAATTTCAAAAGAACTGCTCGAGCCATTTAGTAAATTATTATTGTTGAACGAAGTTGTGTTGGCGATGCGGTCTACTTCTGAGAGGATTTGTTGAAATTCTGTGTTGAGAAATTTTCGTTCTTGTGAGCCGACGGTGTCAGAACAGGCTTGAACGCCAATTTCACGTCCACGAATGAGGAGGTTGGAGATTTCTGATAGACCCCCTTCAGCAATTTGAATCACTGAGATGCCGTCTTGTGCGTTTCTTTCTGCTTGGTGAAGTTCACGAACTTCTGCTTTTAGGGTTTCAGAGACAGCAAGGCCTGTGGCGTCATCTCCTGCATGATTGATGCGGGAACCTGTGCTGAGGTGCTCCAGATTGAGATCTAACTGGGCACGATTAGCGCGTAGATTTTTCTGAGCGACTAATCCTGGTACGTTGGTATGAATGCGTAAGCCCATTTCCTTCCTCCTGAAGGTTTCCTCAGCCATCGTGGCTGAGGCAAGCAGCTTTCTTATCCTCTTGATAAGAGAAGTTTTTTTGCTCTTACCTATATAGATCGGGAGGCTAGGAAGAAAGCTTAACTTTTTTTATAAAAAAATAAGTTTGCATCTATAAAATTCGGTTTAGACTGAAGGTTCTAGGGGGAAGGAAAGATGCTTGAGGTAGAAAAGATCAGGGAACATGGAAAAGGGGGGTCATTGCGATCTTTTCAGGCGGATATCATTGATCAGCCTGAAGCACTGCAGCAATGGGAGGAGCTTTTGAATGCCTGTTTTGGCGTTCCTCAGGGGCGTCGGTATTTAGAGGATTTTCCTGTTTGGGATAGGCAGTGGCAATCTGGATCTTTGATTCGATTGGGGGCTTTTCAGAAAGACCAATTGGTGGCATCGGTGAGTGTGCGTCTTGCTAAGCTCAGGGTGCAAGATCTGCAGGGTTCGAATCAGGTGGTTTCGATTGCCTGTGTTGGGGCTGTCGCAACTTATCCTGCTTTTAGGGGTTATGGGTTGGCGTCGGAGCTTTTATCTTTGGGGATTCAATGGGCTGAAGAAAGAAGTGCTTCTCATATTCTGCTTTGGTCCTCTGGTCTTTCTCGATTATATTCGAGGCTTGGTTTTGAGCTTTTGGGTACGCAAGTGCGTATTCCTTTGCAAAAGATCAGGTTCCCTCAGGTTGCTTCTTATGAGATCCATCAAGGGTGGAACCCTGCTTTGTTTGATGTTTTGAAAAAGCGTTCGGATGGTCTGGTGCTTGAATCTTGTGATGAAGCTTGGTACAGCGCTCATCGTCATGTACGGTGGTACTGGGTGGGACCTGAAAAAGCCCCTTTAGCCTATTTGGCTTATGAGAGGGGGATCGATTTGAAGCAGGCGGTGCATGAGTGGGGAGGTGATCCTCAGGGGCTTTTATCTTTATTGGTTGCACTTAAGGCTGAGTGTCCTGAGGCTTTTTTACTCGGTGCTTCCGAGCATGAAGCGGTTTTTCAAGATTGGGGTTGTGAGGTGGGGGCTTGTGAAAGAGAACCAGTTGCTTGGGTAAAGAGTTTGCATGGCTCTTTGCAGAACTTTTGGATTTGGGGATTAGACGCTACTTAGTGGTATTTACTGAGGAACTATATTTGAGGCAGTACGCGAGTCGGTTTTTAAAAATTGTCGCTTGGTTTCTTCTTGGGTTTCCTATGAGTTATCTGGTCATTGCGGCTATTGGGTTTGATATTTCTTTTGATGGGTGCGGGAAGATCCTTTTATCTCCTTTTTATTATTTACTTTCGGGATTTGCGATTGTAACGGGTTATGGGCTTCAGGAGATGCGAAGGTGGTCCTGGTACTGCTTTATTGTAGTACAGTGCTTGATAGGTTATCAAAATGCTTGGGCAGTCCATCATTATGCCGAGAGCCACCATCGTTTTCTCATTTTCATTTTTTCTTTTTTATTTCAAACCGTTTTGGTTTTTCGGGTCAATCAAGAAATGCGTGTTCCCTACCTTTTTCCTAAAATTCGTTGGTGGGAAAGCAATCCTCGCTACCGGTTAGCTGTTCCTGTTACGGTCACTCAAAAAAATGGGGCTGTTTTAGATGCTGAGATTTTAGATCTTTCTGTCCTCGGATGTTTTATCAAAATTCGTCATGATTTTAGCCAAGATGAAAGTGTTCATCTTCAATTTCGTGCTTATGACTATGCCTTGGCTTGTGAAGCGAAGGTGCTTTGGTGTGCTCAAAGCACTGTCACCCATCCCAAAGGCATTGGTGTTAAATTTTTCTTTTTATCTCGGCCTCAAAAACGTATGCTTCGTTGCATTTCCCGTATTTTAAAGAAAATCAGTCAACTTTATCGTAGTTCTCGGTACCTCATGAGCCAAGAAGAATTTTTAAAAGCACTCATTCAACTTGAGTCTGGGAATTTTTTGAGAAAATCAAAGCTGAGTATTTTACCAAAGTCTGATTATGGACATTGAGTTTTGGATGCATCAAGCTTATCAGTTAGCACAACAAGCTGCTTGTGAAGACGAGGTGCCTGTAGGTGCTGTTTTAGTGCATCAAAATACTCTGCTTAGTGTAGGCTATAATCAGCGAGAAAAAAGACAAGAGGCGCTGGCACATGCTGAAATTTTGGCTTTGCAAGAAGCTTCTCGTGAGTTAAAAACCTGGCGTCTTTTAGAAACCACATTAGTGGTTACTTTAGAGCCCTGCTTGATGTGTTTGGCTGCTTGTCAACAAGCAAGAATCTCTACTGTGGTTTATGGAGCTTTAGATCCGAAAGCAGGGGCTTTGAGCTTGGGTTATGGTTTTCATCAGGATGTAAAATTGAACCACCGATTTCAAGTGGAGTATTTTCCCTACCCTCCAGCTGCTCGGATTCTTTCTGATTTTTTTAAAAAAAAAAGAAAGAAGGCCTTGGACTCTCAAAAATAAAATGAATATAGTTTATAACGAGGGAAGATTACATGAAAAGGTGGATGTTGGGTTTTTTGTTGGTCAGTAGTCCCAGCTTGGCAGCGCATTACGAAGTAGATCAAGTGCATTCTCGGTTAGGCTTTGTGGCTAAGCACCTAGCGGTGAGTCGAGTGACGGGAAATTTTAAAGATTTTACTGGTTCCATTGACTTTATTCCTGAGGATCTGAAAAAATCTCAGGTGGATTTTGTCGTTCAAGCAGCAAGTATCAATACAGACTTCCCAAAACGAGATGCACATTTGCGCTCGGAAGATTTTCTTTCGGCAGATAAGTACCCGACGTTAACATTCAAAAGTACCGCTATGCGTCGTGCTTCTCAAGATCGTTATGCTGTGACAGGAGAGCTCAAGATACGTGGGGTGAAAAAAACCATTTCTTTAGAAGTACAGTACACAGGGCGGGCTCAGTTTGGTCAAGATTGGCGCGCTGGGTTCCATGCGAGTTTTAAAATCAATCGTAAAGATTTTGGAATGAAGTTCCATAAGGTCTTGGATACCGGAGGGATGCTGGTTTCTGAGGAAGTGGATATCCAATTGGATATTGAAGCGATTGAAAAATCAAGGAATTCTTAGAAATAATGATTGAGGTTTGACTTTTTAACGCAAGTCGGTTAGTTCCTGCTGATGAATCAAGGACCTATTTCCCAGTTTATTGAGAAGCACTACCGTCATTTTAACGCAGCCACTTTAGTGGATGCTGCTTGTGCGTACCGAGTTCATCTTGAGTCGGGTGGAAAAATGCTCGTGACTCTAGCGGGTGCTATGAGTACCGCAGAGCTAGGTATCAGCTTGGCTGAGATGATTCGTAAAGATAAAGTCCATGCGATCAGTTGCACCGGGGCGAATTTAGAAGAAGATATTTTTAATTTGGTGGCGCATACGCATTACGAGCGTGTTCCTCATTATCGGTCTCTTTCTTCTTTAGATGAGCAGGCTTTATTTGAGCGTCATCGAAATCGTGTAACGGATACCTGCATTCCCGAGGTTGAAGCTATGAGACGTATTGAGTCTTTGATGCTTGAGCTTTGGTCGCAGGCGGATGTCCAGGGAAAGAGTTATTTTCCTCATGAGTTTTTTTACCAAGCTATTTTAAGTGGTCGCTTAAAAAAGCACTATGAGATTGATCCTCAAGACAGTTGGATGGTAGCGGCTGCTGAAAAGCAGCTTCCTATGATTGTCCCTGGTTGGGAGGATTCTACCTTGGGTAATATGTATGCTGCTGCTTGTATCCGTCAAGAGGTGAAGCGTGTGCATACTGTTCGCACGGGAATTGAAGCTATGCTTGCTTTTTCTGAGTTTTATCAGCAAATGGCGTCTTCTCATGCTTTGGGTATGTTTCAGATTGGGGGAGGGATTGCTGGAGATTTTCCGATTTGTGTGGTGCCTATGTTGCATCAGGACTTAGGCATACCAGTGCCTCTTTGGGGGTATTTTGCTCAGATTAGTGATTCTACCACAAGCTATGGTTCTTATTCTGGAGCGGTTCCTAATGAGAAAATTACCTGGGGTAAATTAGGGATAGATACGCCTAAGTTTATGATCGAATCTGATGCGACCATTGTAGCTCCTTTAATTTTTAGTTATGTTTTAGGTCACTAAATGGCGGATGGAACCCCTCTTTCTATAGTGGCACATCTTGCTTCTTGGGTGACACGAGAAGTGGATCGTTTGACGGGAGACCGAGTCCAAGTACCTTTGTTGGTTGCTCAGGCATGTGCTCAAGGGTTAAAGCAATTAGGGATCGATGCTCAGGTGATGTATGGTGCTAGTGCCTGGATTGAGATTTTAGAGGATCATCGTGCGGTATGGGCTGGGTGCTGGGGGGAGAACTGCCATTTTTGGGTAGCTACGAAATGGGGGGAAGTGGTGGATTTAAATGCAAGTGTTGCGCATCGCAAGAGAGTTGAGGGTTTTCGGGCTCTTTATGCTCCTCCTATGCTTTGGTCGGAAGAGGTTCCGGCTTTTTACCGTTTCATTCCTGAGGGCATTGCTGAGATGGGTTCCCTTCAGTCCAGAGACCAGAGACTTTACGATCAGGTTTTACGTTCTATCCAATCTCTTCCTGCTGTTTCTGATCGAGTTCCTGAGGCTCTTGATTTTCCTAATGAGCCTATTTTATGTTCTCAACGTAGGCTTTTGGATGATACTTTGGGAACTTTTCAGCATTTTGATCGTGCTTTATCTGTTCAGGGAATTCCAAAAGCTCCTATTTAGGCCTCGGGGGGGGTATGTTCATTACAAAGATCAAAAGGTTTTTCTTAGGAGAGCCTTTGACATGGCAGATGGCAGTTCATCAGCTATTGCCTAAGTGGAAAGCTTTAGCCATTTTAGCTTCCGACGCACTTTCTTCGGTAGCTTATGCTACCGAAGAAATGCTGATCCCGTTAGCGGCTTTCAGTCTTGCTGCCACCAATTGGTCTATTCTTATTGCGTTTGGTATTTGTCTACTTCTGATAATTTTAACTTTATCTTACCGTCAGACGATTGATGCCTATCCTGGAGGAGGTGGAGCTTACATTGTTTCTAAAGAAAATTTAGGGGTGAATGCTGGATTGATTGCAGGAGCTTCTTTACTCATTGATTATGTTTTAACTGTTGCTGTTTCTGTTGCAGCAGGAGTAGAAAATATTGTTTCAGCTTTTCCTCTATTGTCAGGACATAAAGAATTTTTAGGCGCTTTTTTTATTTGTCTTCTGATGCTTTTGAATTTGCGCGGAGTGAAAGATTCTGCAAATTTCTTTGTTCTTCCTACTTACTTTTTTATTGTATCTTTTTTTTTGATGGTTTTTTTGGGATTTCAAACATCTGCACCTCCGGCTGATCATGCAAATTTATACCCCGAGCTTCCCCTTTTTTTACTTTTTAAAGCCTTTGCTTCGGGATGTTCTGCTTTAACAGGAATTGAAGCTATTTCTAATGGCATTCCCTTGTTTAAGCATCCAGCACAGACTAATGCAAGGCGTACTTTGATTTGGATGTCCATGATCTTGGGTTCCCTATTTTTAGGTATGACTTTTTTAGCTCATCGCTACCATCTTCTTCCTAAATTACAAGAAACAGTCATTTCACAGCTTGCTCATCTTGTTTTTGGTAATGGCGTTTTTTATTATCTTATTCAGCTCGTGACAACACTCATTTTGATTTTAGCTGCGAACACAAGTTACGCTGACTTTCCTAGACTTTCTTCTTTACTGGCAAAAGATAGGTATTTGCCTCGTCAGCTAGCTTCGGTGGGAGATCGGCTTGTTTTTTCCAATGGTATTTTGGGACTCAGTGTAGCTGCAATTCTCTTGATTGTCCTTTTTGAGGGTCAAACCCATCATTTAATTCCTCTTTATTCTATTGGTGTTTTTTTGTCTTTTACGCTCTCTCAATCAGGCATGGTTTTGCATCATTGTAGAATGAAGGAGCAGGGATGGATTTTTGGTCTTTTTTGCAATGGTTTAGGAGCTTGCACGACTTTTGTGATTCTCATCATCACGAGCACTACCAAGTTTTTATCAGGAGCTTGGATGTTTTTACTCTTTCTTCCATTACTTGTCATGTTTTTTCGTAGAATTCATGATCATTACCTTGCGATAGGTTCTGAGCTTGCTTTACCTCAAGGTCCATTGTCTCTGACTCCTGTGAAACACAAAGTGCTCATTCCTATTTCGGGGATTCATCGAGGGGTTATTGAGGCTTTAAGGTATGCTTTGTCCATTTCTCAAGAGGTTCAAGCATGTTATGTGGAGATTGATCCTTGCGCTTCTGAAAGAATCCGTCTTGAGTGGGCAAAGCATGCTCCTGAGATTCCTCTTGTGATTCTTAAATCTCCTTACCGTTCGGTGCTTGTTCCTTTTTTAGACCATCTTGAAAAGCTTGAAAAGTCTCATGATTTGATTACTGTCATGATACCGGAATTTGTGACTTCTAAGTGGTGGCATCAAATTTTACACAACCAGACTGCATTTTTAATACGAGCGGCTCTTTTGTTTCGACCAGGAAAAGTAGTCACTAGTGTTCGGTATCATTTACACGGTTAGTGGTAGTTTTTATCGAGTTCTGGCATCATTAAGGGTAAGGCTAGTTTGATTGGGCTAGATGTATTTTCTTTTGGTTTATTGCTTTTTATTTTCTGATCTCGGTCTTTGTTTAATTTATAATATGAATTTAAATTTTTATATTCTTGCATCGATTCTTCAACTTTTTGATTTAATTCTTTTTTAAGTGATTCTGTTTCATTTTTCTGCAATAGTCTGGTTACATCTTCACTAGCTCTCCACAATGGGTTCATCTTCGTCTCACATTTTCCTGCTGGTTTTGGTTGTTCGTCGGGTTTTCTTTCTGGCGATGGCTCTTTGCTCAGAGAAAGTGCCTTTTTGTATTTTTCTAATTCTTTTCTTTTTGCTTGATCTAGATTCTTTGTCAACTTCTGAAAGTACTCTTCGAACTGAGCACTGTCATTCACGAAGTGCTTGTCCATTTTAATAAGTAAAAATTTCATCTCTTTATCTGGGTAAGTCATGATAATAGATCTTTGAACGCGCAGTCTAGGTATTTGCTTTCGTCAATAGGTATTCCTGTCTTAGATTGATTTATGATGTATAAGTTGATTAAATCGTCGTACGAGTAAGGTTCTTGGCAGTAAGCTTTTTTGTACAAATCATTGGTCATTTTTTCGCATTGTTTTTTTATCGTATGCTTAATGTATTTTGTATTAAGCTTTTGAATTTCTTGATACTTTTTTGCAAAATCTTTGTAATTCGTTTTTATGTAATATGCTTCTTGGCATCGTTCTGACAATGTTTTTATTTTTTTTATTACTAGGCTATATTCAACTTGATTGGTAGCGTTTTCTTCTATCGTCATAGAATCGTAGAGATTCTTCATATTTATGATCAATTTGCATAGATGTGGGTTTTTTTCATCTAAAAATTTCGTATTTTGATAAGCAAGTAAGTGTTCCTTATAATCGATGAATGCTTTATTCTGGGATGGATTTATCAGTTTTCTTGATGCATGTAATGATTCTTCGATAGGTGAAGTATTGGTTTCGCCTTTTGTTCCAAAAAAAGACAATACTGCTAATAATAATATTTTTAATTTAAAGCACTGCATGCTCAATCTTTCGGCTTTTTTTTAAAAAAAGTCTAATTTTTTTATAGAGAACTATGGATCGAAAGTCTTTGTTTGGATTTCTGGTAGTTTGTATCTGTGTCTTTAACGACTTTTTTGAAGCATTTTTCGCAGAATATTGGGTGCTTCGGGAGTCCAAAAAAGAAAAGAGCCATGCAGAGGTGGGTAGCCGATATTGATGTACTGGGTGAAGCGTTCTTCTACCCGAAAGAGCATTTCATCCAGATCATGGCAGTGACCTAGAATGACAAAATCAGCGCCTTCGGTCATTTTTTGAGCGGCATAGTTTCGGTAAATGGTTCGGATACTTTCTGGAGGAGAGCTTCGGTGTTTTTTTACGCAATGGGTGCCGATCCAGTCAATGAGTGTTCCTGGAGCGAAAAAGAAGAATATGCGCATCAGAAAGCTTCGAAGGAATATGCGTAAAGCGCGGTAGCCATAGTCTGAGGGGTTGGCTAAATCTCCATGAGCGAAAAAAAAATGCTTGCCTGCAAGGGTGAGCTTGAGTTCTTCGGAATGGCATTTCACGTCGATTTTTTCGAATGCTTGGGCAAGCAGAAAGTCATGGTTGCCTTCTAAATAGTGAATTTCCACGTTGCGGGAAGTGGCTTGGTTGAGGGTATCTAACAAAAGGTGGTAACGCTTGGTAAAAATTGATTTGACCCCAACGAAAAAGTCAAAAATATCTCCTGCTAGAATCAGGATGTCTTGGGGTTGCGTAGTATTGATTAATTGTATCAATTGGAAGTAGAGGGGATCTTCTGGATTTTTGATGTGTAGATCAGAAATAGCAAAAAGTCTCATGGGTTGATCTCAAAATCAATGAGGGTTTCCATCCAAGATTGGACGTGCTTCCAATGGGAAACTGCGTTTTCAGGTTGGCTTGTTTGGAGTTCTGCGGTCAAGGTAGGAATACCTAAATGGCCTGCGTAATTGCCTAAGGATCCAGGAAAATAGCCTCCTGATTGAGCTTTGAAGCGTCTTCGAAGGCGGTTGCAAGCTTGAATATAGTCTTTAGGAAGGGGTATGGGGATGGTCCCCGGTCCATCGTAATCTAAAAAATTTAAGGGAGCGTGAATGGAGAGAATTTTATGGGGTGAGGTAGTGAGGATGAGTTGTTCTTGAAATCGTGTTTCAGGTTCTGAATCGGGATGCTTACCGGTATTTCTTCGAGGATTGCGATGGGAGGGTTTCCAATCTTGGGTAGCAAAATTGCGATTGATGTCAACACCGTGGGTATTGGTGCGGGTTCTTTTAAAAAATCCATCAGGGTTGACAAGCGGAGCGATAATGACGTGAGTTTGGAAGAGGGGTTTTTGTTTCAAAAGATCAATGAGAGCAATGGCGCTATAAAGGGGGGTGATTTCATCTCCGTGGACCATAGAAAAAATGAGGGTTTTGTTTTTTGCATGGGGATTGCCCAGTTCGGTATAAATCAAGGGTCTTCGTTCTACTGAGTAGCCTCCTACTTGCCAATGAATACCTTGGCAAGGCTGTAACTTCCAGTGAAGTTTTTGTATGCTTGATTCAAGTTCGCGGCAGAAATGGGGTAAGGGAGATTGTGCAGAGGGTTTATGGCAAGCAAGGAGGCAGAAACTCAGCAAGATTTTAGCTTTTTTTAAGACGTCGGTGGGTGACATACCATTTCAGAAGAATGGCTAAAAGCATTCCAATAATGATGAAAAAAAGGCGGTGCTCTACTTTACGAATGGTATGGAGCACTTTTTCTAATTCGTCGCCAAAATAATAAACCGTGCAGACAATAGCCGGGATACTGAGGAAAGCGGCAAGCCCATCATAAAATAAAAAGACTCGATAAGGTAAATGAAGGGTTCCTGCAGAAAAAAAAATGGGAGCACGTAAGCCTGGCATGAATCGCGCTATAAAAATCAGTCTATTGCCTTGTTTGTGCAATTTTTGACTCATAGCGACAAGTCTTTCTTGGGGTAGCAGCTTGCTGAAAAGCCAGCGTTTAGTCAGTTTTCTTCCGTAGAAAGCGCCTAAAAAAAACATCAAGGAGTCTCCTGCGATGACCCCTATATAAGAGATTAAAATGACGAGCCACATCTGGGTGAGTCCTAAGTACACAGAGACTCCTCCTGCAAAAAGCAAGATATCTTCTGGTAAGGGGAGTCCAATACCGCAAAGCAGTAAGAGCGCTAAGAGGAGCAGGTAGGTGGAAGGTTCAGATAAGTGAGAAAGAATCGAAACAATTTTTTCTACCATGCAGAGCCAATGTATCAGTTGCTGGAAGGACCATCAAGGTTTCTTCTTCGTGCACAGCGGATGGTTGTCTTGATAGGATTCCAAAATAAGGTTGCTTTGCAAGTGGGTGTACCGTTCTGTGGTACTTAAACGCGCATGTCCTAAAAGTTCTTGGATCGTACGTAAGTCCATTCCCGCATCTAAAAGGTGGGTAGCAAAGCTATGCCTGAGTGCATGAGGGGATACTTGAGGGATAGAGGTTTGCAAGATATATTTTTGGAGAATTCTACCGACACTTCGGCAAGTTAAACGTGTTCCTCGGGCATTTAAAAAAAGTGCTTCATGGTTTTTTTTTTGAGCGAGGTATGTTTGGAGGGCTTCGCAGGCTTTTTTTCCAAGAGGAATGGAGCGTTCTTGAGAGCCCTTGCCCCAAACGCGTACCCAGCCTGCTTCAAGGTCGATATCTTTTTCATTCAAGTGGGTTGCTTCACTGATGCGAAGTCCGGAGCTATAAATCAGCTCTAAAAGAGCGCGATCTCGAATGCCTAAAGCAGTGCTAGGAATGACGTTGAAAAGCGCTTCTAAATGAGAAAGTTGGAGGTAACGAGGCAGTGTTCTTTGGGTTTTGGGACGAGGAATAAGCAAGCTTAGGTCTTTGGCTAGGATTTCTTTTTCTCGCAGGTAACGCATCCAAGAGCGAATGCTAGAAAGTTTTCGAGCTAGAGAATTTTTGTGATGAGTCTCATACAAAAGAGCTAGGTACTTGCGAAAGACCGTTTGGGTCATTTTTTCTAAAACTTCCGTAGTGTTAATGGAAGTGGTTTTTAGATAGTTCATGAAATGGATTAAATCAGCGCGATAGGCGCGTTTGGTGTGTGGACTGGGGTGAGTGATTGCTAAGTATTTTAAGAAGGATTGAAAGGCTGCTTCAATATCCACCTGGGTTATGGTATCTGAGGGTTGATGTTTTGTCTATCGGAAGCTCAGGTTCACGTGGTGGGTGGGGGGCTTGCTGGGAGTGAGGCGGCCTATTTGCTCGCGCAAAAGGGTCATCGAGTTGTTTTGCATGAAATGCGGCCTTTGAAGATGACTCCTGCTCATAGGACTTCGGGGTTTGCAGAACTCGTTTGTAGCAATTCTTTGAAATCGCAAATGCCCGCTTCTGCTTCAGGTATGCTCAAAGCAGAGATGCGGCTATTGGGTTCTTTAGTGCTTGATACGGCTGAGAAAACGCGTGTGCCTGCTGGAGAAGCGCTTGCGGTGGATCGGGAACTTTTTTCTGCTGAGATCTCGAGGATCTTAGAATCTCATCCTCGTATTCAAGTGCTTCGTGAAGAAGTTCTCAGCGTTTTCCCAGAGGCCATCACTGTTTTGGCCACGGGACCACTTACCTCTGCTGGATTGAGTGCTTGGCTTGCTCAGGTGACCGGGGTTTCGGATCTTTATTTTTATGATGCAATTGCCCCAGTTGTAGAAACTGATTCTATTGATTTTACTCATACTTTTTGTGCGAATCGTAATGCTCGTACCTGGGAAAACGAGGAGCCTTCGTATTTGAATTGTCCGATGGATCAAGCAACTTATGAACATTTTGTTCAGGCCTTGGTGGAGGCTGAGAAAGTTGCTCCTTTGTCTTTTGAGAAGGAGATTTTTTATCAAGGATGTCAACCAATTGAGGCTTTGGCATTGTCTGGGATGCATACTTTGCGCTTTGGGCCTATGAAGCCTGTAGGATTGGTAGACGCTGAAGGGAAGATGCCTTATGCAGTGTTACAATTGCGTTCAGAAAATTTAAGTGGTACTGCTTATAACCTGGTGGGGTTTCAGACGAAATTAAAGTACGCTGAACAGGTGCGAGTATTTCGTTTGATTCCTGCGTTGAGGGAAGCTTGTTTTTTACGTTTGGGCTCATTTCATCGTAATACTTATTTGCGTGCACCTGAGGTTTTAAATCCTGACCTTTCTTTAAGGGGGTATCCTTGTGTTTATGTAGCAGGACAAATGACGGGGGTGGAGGGCTATTTAGAGTCTGCAGCTATGGGTTTACTGGCAGGAATTTTTGTAGATCAAAAGATTCGAGGGCTTCCGCACAGTGCACCTCCTGCTCACACTGCTTTAGGAGCTTTGTTGAGGCATTTATTTCAAAATACTAAGTGTTATTCTCCTTCTGGAATCCATTTTGGACTTTTTGAGCAGGTTTTTTTTGAGAATCTAGGATCTTTAAAACGAAAAGAGCTTCGATCGGAGATGGCTCGGCAAGCAAGTTGCAATTTTGTAAGCTATCTCCAGAAGCACTGAGGAAGTTGTGTCACAAATACGTTCAAAAGGTGTTCTTTTTTTAGGTATAGCAGCATTGCTATGGGCGACAGATGGTTTATTTCGTTCTGCTATTGTGAAGCGTATGGATCCTTTAGTGATTGTACTTGTGGAACATGTTGTGGCAGTGGGGGTGCTTTTTCCTTGGTTGCAATACCGTTATAGAAAAAACATGTTTCAGTTGAGTTTTCAGGAGTGGTTATCTGCTATTTTTTGTGGAGTGGGAGGTTCTGCACTTGGGACCTTGTTTTTTACGGCAAGTTTTTTGTATTTGAATCCTTCTTTGCCTGTATTATTGCTGAAGCTTCAACCGATACTCATTAGCCTTATTGCTTACGTAGTGCTTCATGAGAAGCTTTCTCGGCGTTTTTTTCTTTGGACGATCATTGCTTTAGGAGCAAGTATCGTTTTAAGTTTTCCTGATTTAGATTTTCATTTTTTGCATGAAGCTTCTCAGCATCGATTGAAGGGGGTATTTTATGCGTTGCTTACGTGTTTGCTCTGGTCTTGTTCTCTGATTGCCGGAAAAAAGCTCTTGGTCAAATTAGACCCAGCTCTTGCCGCATTTTGGAGGTTTGTGTTTGGTGGAGGGGCCTTGTTTCTTTTGTTGAGGCTTTCTGAAAGAGCGATTGTCTGGAAAGCGTTTTGGAATGTAGAGGTATTTTCTTCCTTATTGTATCTCAGTCTTTTTCCTGGTTTAATCGCGATTTTGTTCTATTACTACGGTTTAGCTAAGGTTTCCGCAAGTGTTGCGGGATTCATCGAATTATTCTTTCCTGTTGGAACCATTTTTTTGAATGCTTGGATTTTACATGAATCCCTTCAAACGATCCAGTTGGTAGCAGTAGGAGTTTTGTTATTTGCTATTGCAATGCTTTGAAGAGGTATTTGAGCTAGGTATCTATGATTTTTTTTTAGGGGGGGTCAGTCAGAAAAAAAATCTGAGCACTTCCTTTATATTCTTTTAAGAATACATAACCGGCAGATTCTTCAGAAGTCTTTGCCTTCTTATACTCGAGTTTCAAGTTTTTTTGTAACTATTTGATTTTAAAAGGATTAAGTAAAATGCTGAGTTTTAAAAAAATCAATAATTTCAATATGTTGCATAAATTTCAGGAAAAAACTTGAAACTCGA
>TBL_comb48_EPIDRAFT_1000645_pt1 | contig 26836 bp, 17 predicted proteins | sample TroBogEpilimnion_37_FD_10681 | JGI IMG/M metagenome (IMG submission 10681) | reverse complement strand
ATCCGGCCAAATCCATTAATCCCAACTCGGACCGTCACGGGCCCTCCCTCAACTGTCGACGAACGGCGCGCTCTACGCCAGCGGCGAGACTATCGCTGCTAGCCGGGAGGGGTCGTGCATTGGTCGGTTCGACAGGGCTAACGGAGCATCGACGTACTCCAGCTCGATGCTCCCCAGCTCCATCCCAAGCGAGGTGTCACACACCACGACGTCGGGAGTGATGCCGTGGCGTGCCAGCGCATCGACGTGATGCGCCACGCTGTACCCCGACGATTCGGGAACCTGCTGTTGGAGGTTGCAGAGGTAGACCACCTGTGCTGCCGTGGCGTCGAGCGCATCGGTGATCGCTGGGGCAATCACCGACGCCAAGACGCTCGTGTAGAGCGAACCGGGACCAATGAGGATTTGATCGGCACTCGCGATGGCGTCGAGCACTGCGTCAGGCACCCGAGGGCGCTCTGGATCGAGCCGGACGCTCGTGATGCCGCCGGCCTTGGTGATGGCCGCTTGACCCGTCACGCACCCGAGGTCCGTCTCGGCAGCGAGCACCACCGGCTCACTCGTTGCCGGCAGTACCGTGCCCACGCACCCGAGCAAATCGCCTGCTGCCGCCAGACCGGTGAGGAGGTCACCGTGCAGGTCGATGAGGCCGGCCAAGATCAGGTTGCCCACCGCGTGGCCGTTGAGTTCTCCGGCGCCAAATCGATGTTGGAAGACCGCCTCCCACGGATTCGGCTCTGATGCGAGCGCGAGGAGGCAGCGACGAAGGTCGCCGACAGCGACGACGTCGAGGAGTTCTCGGAGTCGACCACTCGATCCCCCATCATCGGCAACAGAGATGACCCCCGTCACCGAAGCGGCATACCGTCGTGCACCTTGGAGCGCCGCAGCGGCACCGTGGCCTCCGCCGAAGACCACGACGTTGCGGGCGGTCATCGATCGATGTCTCGGTGGAAGACGTTGAGCGCGGGCACGACGTTCTCACCACGCAGCCGCTCAGCGATGGCCTCGGCGATCGCCACCGAGCGATGTCGTCCACCGGTGCACCCAATGGCCACGGTGACGTAGGACTTGCCCTCCTTGGCGTAGGAAGGGAGGAGGAGCGTGAGCATCGAATCGAGCTGGTTGAGGAACGCCGTCGTCTCCGGATTCTCGAGGACGAAGTCACGAACCCCTGCATCGAGGCCGCTCTGAGGGCGCAGCGCCGGTTCCCAATGGGGATTCGGCAGGAAGCGAACGTCGAACACGAGGTCGACGTCGAGCGGGATACCGTGCTTGAAACCGAATGACGTGATTGAGGTTCGCATAGTCGCCGGGAGCGACGAAGCATCGAACAGGTCTCGAATTCTGAGCCGCAACTGATTCGTGTTGAGTTCGGTGGTATCGAGCGTCGCCGTGGCGTGCTCTCGAACTGCAGCGAGGGCCGCGCGTTCTTCAGCGATGGCTTCGGCGACACCGAGCAACGACCGCGGGTGCTTCCGGCGAGTGCCTTCGAATCGGCGAACGAGGACATCGTCATCGGCGTCGAGGTAGAGGACGTCAACGGTGTACTTCGTGGCGAGTCGATTGAGAATTGGCGTCAACGCCGCACCGTCGACCGGCCCGGATCGGCCGAGGATGAACGCCACCCGCTCAGTGGTACGCGCCGGATGGCAGACGAGAGCAACAGCGTCTTCAATGATGGCGGTCGGCAGGTTGTCAATGACGTACCACCCGAGATCCTCCAGAGCAGCGGAGGCAGTCGACCGTCCCGCTCCCGACATTCCCGTCACGATGAGGACCCGATGCACGCCGTCAGTCTTACTCATCACGCCCGCCGATACCAGCGGTCTCGTCTGGGGCACCGTCGTCGGCATCTGGGTGCAACTCGGCGAAGAGCGCTGTCGCCACTCGTTCTGGGAGCCACACCAATGCAGCGAGGTCTTCACGTGAAGCGGCACGGAGATCTCGCATCGTCCCGAAGTGATCGAGCAGCTTCGTCCGCCGAGTCGGTCCGAGTCCAGCGACACCGTCGAGGACTGACGCAGTCATTCGAGCGCCCCGCCGCTGACGGTGGAAGGTGATCGCAAATCGGTGCGCCTCGTCCCGGATGCGCTGCAGCAGGAAGAGCGCCTCAGAACCACGCGCCACGTGCATCGGGATCGACCTGCCCGGTCGGTAGACCTCTTCGAACTGCTTGGCCAGGGATGCCACCTCAATCGAGGAGGAGAGCTCCAACTCGTCGAGCACGGTCGTGACGGCCGAAAGTTGGCCCTTGCCCCCGTCGATCAGAAGCAGTTGCGGCCGGTAGGCGAACCGACGCTTCGTGATTGGCACCTCCGGTTCGTCGTCGAGTCGCCGGAGGCGACGCCTGAGCACCTCGGCCATAGCGGCGAAGTCGTCGTTGCCGTCAACGGTCTTAATGAGGAAGTGTCGGTAGTCAGAGCGCTTGGGGAGACCATCCTCGAACACCACCATGGAGCCCACGTAGTCCGTGCCCTGCAGGTGACTCATGTCGTAGCACTCGATCCGCAGCGGTGCTTCGACGAGCTGGAGATCGTGTTGGAGTTGCGTGAGTGCCTTCGACCGTGAGTTGTGGTCGCTCGCTCGCCGGAGCTGATGTCGAGCGAGGTCCTCGGTGGCGTTGCGGACCGCCATCTCGAGCACTTGACGACGCCGGCCTCGATGCGCTTCGGTGACGGTGACGGGACCCGACCGCACACGCTCGAGCCACTGCTCGAGGAGCGCTGCCCGTTCGGGGTCGATGGCTGTCGAGACGAGCACCTGCCGGGGAACCTCGAGGACGGGATCGGCGTAGACGCGCTCGAGGACGGTGGCCAGAATCTCGCCGTCGCTCTGGTCTTCAGCCCGATCGACGATGACCCCGTGTCGACCAACCACCCGCCCGTGGCGCACGTGGAAGATGGCAACCGAGACCTCCAAAGGATTGGCACTCAGGCCGAAGGCGTCGAAGCTCCCACTGGCGTCGACGACCACCTCTTGACTCTGGGATGCCTCTGCAACCGCGGTGATGCGATCCCGGAGTCGCGCCGCTTTCTCGTAGGCGAGTTGGGCAGCAGCGTCGCTCATCTCGTGGTGCAACTGTTCCAGCATGGGTTCGGTGTCGCCAGCGAAGAACTGTTGGAACGCGCGTACGTACCCGTCGTAGACCTCATGCTCGACGGCCCCGATGCAAGGGCCAGAGCACTTTCCAATGTCGAAGAGCAAACAGGCCTTCTGCATCTTCTGATGCCGCGCGAACTTGGTGTCGGTGCAGGTCCGGACGGGATAGGACTTGACCATGAGATCGATCGTCTGGCGGAGCGATCGAACGTGCGGATACGGGCCGAAGTACTGGACGCCCTTTCGGCGTTTGCCGCGATAGGTGAACGGCCGCGGCCACTCCTCATTCAGCGAGATCGCCAACCAGGGATACGTCTTGTCGTCTTTCAGGCGAACGTTGAACCGTGGCTGGTGGGTCTGGATCAGCGAATGCTCGAGGAGAAGGGCGTCGACCTCCGTGGCCACCACCACCCACTCGACTCGATCTGCCGCAGCCACCATTTGGGAGGTGCGGATGGGGAGGTTCCTCGGGTCTTGGAAGTAGTTCGACAGACGCTGGCGTAGCGAGGACGCCTTTCCGACGTAGATGACGCGACCATCCCGATCGATGAACTGATACGAACCAGGAGCATCGGGAATCGAACCAGCAGGAGGGCGCACCACCACTCCATTGCACCATGACGAGGGACCAAGCGGTGCACCACCACAACTACAGTGGGAGGAGACCCATCCGGGCCGCGGTGGAGGTACCCATGCTTCGGATTCAACGCACGCTCCCCGATCGGTATCAAACCGCGAGCAAACAGGCGCTGCTCGACATGGTCGCAGCAGCCAAGGCATCGCTCGGCGAGCGCTGCATGATCCTCGGCCACCACTACCAGCACGACGACGTCATGGCCTTCGCCGATGCCCGCGGCGACTCGTTCGGACTCTCGAAGATCGCAGCGTCGAACAGCTCTGCGGAGTTCATCGTGTTCTGTGGCGTGCACTTCATGGCCGAGTCGGCCGACATTTTGACGAGTGACCGCCAACACGTCTTCCTGCCCGACCTGAACGCTGGATGCTCCATGGCCGACATGGCCGACATCGATGCCGTCGAGGAAGCGTGGGCCGCGCTCGGAGACCACGTCGAGCTCAGTCGTGTCATGCCCATCACCTACATGAACTCCTCCGCAGCCCTCAAGGCGTTCGTGGGTCGCCACGGCGGAGCAGTTTGCACGTCGTCGAACGCCCGAGCGGTGCTCACGTGGGCGCTGCTCGATACGGTCGACGGGCGCACGCGTGCTGACCGTGTCCTGTTCTTCCCCGACCAGCACTTGGGACGCAATACGGGTTTCCAACTCGGATTCTCAGAAGGACAGATGCTGCTGTGGAATCCACGATTTGAACTCGGGGGTCTCGATCCCGCTGGCGTGGCGTCGTCGAAGGTGCTCCTGTGGAAGGGTCACTGCTCCGTGCACCAGCGGTTCCGGCCAGAACATATCGAGGCATTCCGCTCCGAGCATCCCGAAGGAATCGTCCTCGTACACCCAGAGTGTGCCCACGAGACAGTTGTTCTGGCCGACGTGGTCGGTTCCACCGATGCCATCATCAAAGCCGTCGAGGCCGCAGCTCCAGGAACAGCTATCGGCATTGCGACCGAAGTGCACCTCGTCAACCGATTGGCGAACGAGCATCCCGACCTCCACATCGAATGCCTCGATCCCTTAGTCTGCCCCTGCGCCACCATGGCTCGCATTGACCTCCCCCACTTGGCGTGGATCCTCGAATCCTTGGAAGCAGGTGAGGAGCCCAATCGCATCGTGGTGGACGCAGACACTGCGGTCTGGGCGAAAGTTGCGCTGGAGCGCATGCTCGCCATCATCTGATGCACGGTGCGTGGATGAGCCCACTCGGAGCACCCTGAAGTGGTGGGTCCGCTCATCGGCGCAATCGAGGCGGGGGGCACCAAGATCGTCTGCGCGGTTGCCTCCAGTCTCGAAGAGATCCTCGAGGTCGAACCCCACGTCGTGACGACAACCGACCCGTTCGCCACCATCGGCGAAGTGCTCGACTACTTCGTCCCCTTCGCCGCATCAGGCGACCTGGCAGCAATCGGCATTGGGTCCTTTGGGCCAGTTGACCATCCCACGACCACCGTGGCGAGAACCACGCCGAAAGTTGCTTGGCGCGGATTCCACTGGGGCCAAGCGATCCGACCAGTACTCGGCGACCTCCCCATCGGTTTCGACACCGACACCAACGCCGCCGTCCTGGCCGAAGCAACCTTCGGAGCCGGTCGAGGTGACGCGATCGTGGTCTACGTGACCGTAGGGACCGGCATTGGTGGCGGCATCGCGATCGATGGGCAGCCGCTCCACGGACTGCTGCATCCTGAGCTCGGCCACATGGTGGTTCCGCGGGACCCGGCGGATGTCTTCTCCGGTTCGTGCCCCCACCACGGCGATTGCCTCGAGGGCCTCGCCAGTGGCGCAGCGATGGCTGCGCGATGGGGCCAACCAGCCGAGACCTTGCAATCTGGACACCGGGCGTTCGACCTCGAAGCGACCTACCTCACAGCGATGTGCGTCACGATCACCACCATGCTGGCGCCGTCACGCATCGTGCTCGGCGGAGGCGTTGCTGCCGTTCCCGGCCTCCTGAGCGAGGTGCAGCAACGAACCGCTGCCTCGCTCAACGGCTACCTCGCCCTCGATCGGTACACCACCGGGATCGAGGACTACATCGTTCGGCCTCTCCTCACGGGCCGATCGGGAATCACGGGAGCGTGGCTTCTCGGACGCAATGCCCTCGAGGCTTCAGCCCTTGGCGAGCAACGGCCCTAACCACTGACCGGTGTAGCTCTGCGCAACGGTCGCCACGTGCTCTGGCGTCCCCTCAGCGATGACCAGTCCACCGCGACTTCCACCCTCAGGGCCGAGGTCGATGACCCAGTCGCTGCACTTGACCACATCGAGTGAGTGTTCGATGACGATCACCGTGTTGCCTTGGTCGACGAGCCGCTGGAGCACGCCGAGCAGGCGCTGGACATCTTCGAAGTGGAGGCCGGTCGTCGGTTCGTCGAGCACGTAGAGGGTGTGCCCTGTAGGGCGGCGGGCCAACTCAGTTGCGAGCTTGACGCGTTGCGCTTCACCACCCGACAAGGTCGTCGCCGCTTGACCGAGACGGACGTAGCCGAGTCCCACATCGCACAGCGTCTGGAGGTGTCGCTGAATCGGAGGCTGCTTCTCGAAGAACCCAAGCGCTTCTTCGCAGCTCATCTGCAGAACATCGGCGATGGACTTGCCCTTGAAGAGCACCTCCAAGGTCTCTCGGTTGTAGCGAGCACCGTGGCACACCTCGCAGGGGACGTAGACGTCGGGGAGGAAGTGCATCTCAATCTTCAAGGTGCCGTCACCCGCGCAGGACTCGCAGCGGCCTCCTCGGACGTTGAAGCTGAACCGCCCAGGTTGGTACCCCCGAACCTTGGCTTCGGGCGCAGCGGCGAAGAGCTTTCGGACGTGGTCGAAGACCCCGGTGTAGGTCGCAGGGTTCGACCGTGGGGTGCGGCCAATGGGGGTTTGGTCGACCGAGACCACCTTGTCGATGTGCTCGATCCCCTCAATGCGGCGGTGTCGACCGGGGAGGTCCCTCGACCGATGGACCTGGTGCTGCAAGCTCTTGAGCAAGATCTCGTTGACGAGCGTGGACTTGCCCGAGCCCGACACCCCCGTCACCGCAGTGAAGGTCCCGAGTGGGAACGTGACGTCGAGATCGTGGAGGTTGTTCTCCTTGGCCCCTCGAACGACGAGTTCTTCGCCTGAACCTGAGCGCCGCTTCGTCGGTATGGCAATCTTGCGCTTACCCGACAGGTACTGACCAGTCACCGACGCCTTATTCGTCAAGAGGCCGCCTCGACCGCTCACCGGTCCAGCGTGAACGACGTGGCCACCGTGCTCCCCTGCTCCGGGGCCGATGTCGACGGCGTAGTCGGCAGCCATGATGGTCTCTTCGTCGTGCTCCACCACGATCACCGTGTTGCCGAGATCACGGAGGCGCTCGAGCGTGGCGATGAGCCGCTGGTTGTCGCGTTGGTGGAGGCCAATCGAGGGTTCATCGAGGACGTAGAGGACGCCCACGAGACCAGAGCCAATTTGGCTGGCGAGGCGAATGCGCTGGGCTTCCCCACCCGACAGCGTCGCTGACGATCGCGCCAAGGTGAGGTAATCGAGACCCACGTCGAGGAGGAACGCCATGCGTTCCACGATCTCTTTCACGACTCGGTCAGCAATCAGGTGCTCTCGCTCAGAGAGCTCGAGGGCCTGGATCGTGGCCAGCCCATCACCAATGGGGAGGTCGCAGAACGCGGCAATGGACATCCCTGAGACCGTGACCGCCAAAGACTCCGGCTTGAGCCGAGCGCCGTTGCACGATGGGCACGGAACTTCCCGCATGAACGCTTCGATCTGCTCTCGGGCCCAGTCGGACTCCGCCTCGCTGTGGCGACGCTTCAACCACGGCACCACGCCTTCGAAGACGCTCGTGTAGTTCCGAGAGCGCCCGAAGCGGTTGCGGTACTGCACGGTGACGGCCTTGGTGCCGGTTCCGTCGAGGACGAGGGCTCGCTGCTTCGGCTTGAGCGTCTTCCACGCGGCATCAGGACTGAACCCGCCGAGTTCTGCCACGCCGCGGAGCAATCCCCCGAAGTACTCCGACCGGGCGGATGCCCACGGGATGATGGCGCCGTTGTTCAGGCTGAGTTCGTCATCTTGCACCACGAGGTCAGGGTCAACCTCAAAGGTCGTACCGAGACCGGCGCACGCTGCGCAGGCGCCGTAGGGCGAGTTGAACGAGAAGTTCCTGGGCGCCGGCTCTTCGAAGCTCGTCCCGTCGTGCGGGCAGGCGAGGTGCTGGCTGAAGGGCACCCGCTCGGGCTCGCCCTCGCCGAGAATCTCAATTTCGGCAGAACCTCCGGTGAGCCCGAGCGCGGTCTCGATAGATTCGGTGAGGCGACCCCGGATGCTCGACTTCAGGACCAACCGATCGACGACCACGTCGATGGTGTGGGTTTCGTAGCGCTCGAGTTCGAGCTCGCCGCGATCGGCGAGCTCAACCGACTCCCCGTCGACAATGGCTCGCGCAAATCCTTGCTTGGCGAGATCATCGAGGAGCGTCGAGTACTCACCCTTGCGACCCCGCACCACCGGGGCCAGCACCAAGAAGCGGGTCCCCTCGTCCATCGCCATGATGCGGTCGACGATCTGTTGGGGAGATTGCCGGCTGACGGGCCGGCCACAGGTCGGACAGTGCGGGTGGCCGGTTCGAGCCCACAGGAGCCGGAGGTAGTCGTAGATCTCGGTCACCGTGCCGACCGTCGAACGCGGGTTCCGGGAGGCGGACTTCTGGTCGATGGAGATCGCTGGAGACAGACCCTCGATGAAGTCGACGTCTGGTTTGTCCATCTGCCCGAGGAATTGGCGAGCGTATGCCGACAGCGACTCGACGTAGCGGCGCTGACCTTCGGCGTAGATGGTGTCGAACGCGAGCGAACTCTTGCCCGAACCAGAGAGCCCCGTGAAGACGATGAGTCGATCTCGAGGAAGCTCGAGTGAGACGTCCTTCAGGTTGTGCTCACGAGCACCGCGAATGGTTAAGAACGAAGACACTCGCCGAGGATACCCGGACGCCTCAGCCTTCCCCTCGGTCCTCAGTCGCTCGAGAGGGATCCTGCGCTCGCAGTAAGTCGAGTTCATCGCGCAGCAGCGCTGCTTCTTCGAAGCGAAGTTCACTGGCAGCGAGGAGCATCTCTTGCTCGATTTGCGCCATGAGGTCACCCATGTCGCCACTGGACGGAGCGACGACGTCTCGCTTCGCGTTGCGCCGCTTCTCGTCGTCAAGCGTGCTGATCGCTCGTCGGCCGGTTGACCCGTCACCGTCGGTTCCTCGAATGCGACCGAGGAGGTCAGTGACCGCCTTTCGAATGGTCTTCGGATCGATGCCGTGCGCAGCGTTGTAGGCGAGCTGGACCGCCCGACGGTCACTGGTGATGGCGATAGCACGCTCCATGGAGTCGGTCATGACGTCGGCGTAGAGGACGACGTGGCCCTTGGCGTTGCGTGCCGCACGGCCCATGGTTTGAATGAGCGCGGGCGTAGACCGCAAGAACCCTTCCTTGTCGGCATCCAAGATTGCCACCAGGGCAACTTCGGGAAGGTCGAGCCCCTCGCGGAGCAGGTTGATGCCCACCACTACGTCGACCTCGCCGAGTCGGAGCTGGCGGAGTACCTCGATGCGGGTCACCGTGTCGATGTCGGAGTGCAGGTAGCGGACCTTGATGCCGTGATCGAGGAGGTAGTCAGTCAGATCCTCGGCCATCTTCTTGGTCAGCGTGGTGACGAGGACCCGGTCGCCATCAGCAATCGTCGCCGAGATCCGGCCCAGGAGATCGTCAACTTGCCCCTTGGTCGGCAGAACGGTGACCTCAGGATCGAGCAGACCCGTTGGTCGGATCACCTGCTGGGCGCGTGTGGAGGAAACCTCGAGCTCGTAGGCACCAGGCGTGGCGGAGACGAAGACCACCTGCGGGACCCGTGCGACGAACTCCTCGAAGGTCAGCGGTCGGTTGTCGAGTGCGCTCGGGAGCCGAAATCCGTGCTCCACGAGGTTCATCTTGCGAGAACGATCGCCGGCGTACTGCCCATGAATCTGCGGCACCGCGACATGGGACTCGTCGATGACGACGAGGAAGTCCTCGGGGAAGTAGTCCATCAAGGTGTACGGCGGCTCACCCGGGGCCCGTCCGTCGAGGTGCCGAGAGTAGTTCTCGATCCCGGAGCAACTCCCGGTCTCCTGCAGCATCTCGAGGTCGTACTCGGTGCGAGAACGGAGGCGCTGTGCCTCGAGCAGCTTCTTCTCAGCGTTGAGGACCTGGAGCCGCTCGCGGAGTTCGTCTTCAATGGAGGTGATGGCCTTGCGGAGCGTGTCCTCGCTCGTGGCGTAATGCGTCGCAGCGAACAACACTGCGTCGTCCATGGGATCGCTCATCTCCCCGGTCATGACGTCGAAGGTGGTGATGCGCTCCAAGGTGTCGCCGAAGAACTCGAGCCGCATGGCGCGCTCTTCGAACGCCGGGTGGACTTCAATGGTGTCCCCGCGTCGACGGAAGGTGCCGCGAACGAGGTTCATGTCGTTGCGGTCGTACTGGAGGTCAACCAGGCGTCGCAGCAGCTGATTCTGGTCGTAGTCCTCGCCAACGATGAGCCCCAACATGCGGTCTTGGTACTCGCTCGGACTCCCGAGTCCGTAGATGCAGGACACAGACGCCACGACGATGACGTCTCGACGGGTGAGCAGTGCAGAGGTTGCAGCGTGACGGAGTCGATCGATTTCGTCGTTGATCGACGAGTCCTTCTCGATGTAGGTATCCGTCGTCGGCAGGTACGCCTCAGGTTGGTAGTAGTCGTAGTACGACACGAAGAACTCCACCCGGTTGCTCGGAAACAAATCCTTGAGCTCCGAGGACAGCTGCGCGGCGAGGGACTTGTTGGGCTCGATGATGAGGGTGGGACGTTGCAGGGCTTCGATCATCCACCCAATGGTTGCGGTCTTCCCCGAACCCGTGATGCCCTCCAAGGTGACGTACCGTTCTCCCCCACCGACCGCCTCGACCAAGGTCGCAATGGCCGTTGGCTGATCGCCTGCGGGTTTGAACGCCGACTCGACGAGGAACTCAGCCATGGAGCGCCAGGTGCTTCTCGACTCGTTGCGCTTCGAGCCACTCCCACAACGCCTGCGTTGCCGTGACGAGCTCCTCGAAGGTTCCCGAGTTGTCGATGACCCGATCGCCGAGGGCAATTCGCTCAGCACGGTCCATCTGCGCAGCGATCCGGCGGGCAGCATCCTCGGCGTCCATGCCTCGAGCGGAGACGAGTCGAGCGTGCGTGAGCTCAGTCGGACAATCGACCACGACCACGATGTCGAGGTCCATCATGGACCGGTGCTCGGCCCGGAGCAGCGGAATCGCGAACAGGACTGTCCGATCCTCATCAACGTAGAGCTCCCGCTGGCGAACCATTTCGAGACCAATCGCCGGGTGGGTGATGGTGTTCAAGTCGGCCAACGCTTCACCATTGCCAAACGTGCAAGCCGCGAGCGCCAACCGGTCGAGACGACCGTTATCATCGAGGATCGTGGAACCAAACCGCTCAACGAGCGCTTGCAGAACGGGGGTTCCCGGCTCCACGATGTCTCGGGCCACTTGATCGGCGTCGATGAGTGCCGCACCGCGCTCAACGAGGAGATCGGCCACCGTGGACTTCCCCGATCCAATTCCGCCGCTGATGCCGACTGCCAACATGACGCCCTCCTGACGGCGCGGACCCCCACGCCTCGTTCGGAGCATAAACTCCCCACGGACGCTTCCACCTATGACGACTCAGACCCCCACCTCGACTCCCGGCGTCACCTCAGAGTCGTCGAAGCGCCGACGGTTGATTCCCTACCTCGTGTTGGCGGCATTCAGCTACCTCCCCTCGCTCTTGGCTCGGCCTGGTTGGATCGCTGCCGACACCAAGCAGTACCTCTACCTCGATCCCGGAAAGCTCCTGTCGAGTGCGTGGTCGATGTGGAATCCCGACGTCGCCCTCGGCACGGTCACCCACCAGAACATCGGCTACCTCTTCCCTATGGGTCCGTACTACTTCGTGATGGCCGAAGCGCACGTACCCATCTGGATTGCACAACGGCTCTGGATGGGCACCTTGTTCTTCGCCGCTGGAGCAGGTGCGTACTTCCTCGGCCGCCTCTTCCAGTTTCGACGCTCAGGGGCACTCGCCGGTGCGTTCGTGTACATGCTCACGCCATTCGTCCTCGACTACATCACGCGGATCTCTGCGATCACGATGCCGTGGGCTGCACTCGGGTGGATGCTGTCCTTCACCATTCTCGCCCTTCGGCGACCTGGATGGAGATTCCCAGCGCTCTTCGCCCTGTGCGTCGCCATTGTCGGTGGGGTGAACGCCACCTCGATCTTGTTCGTCGGCATCGCCCCCGCACTCTTCGTGCTCTACGACGTCCTCGTCACGAGGGCGGTGGCGGCCAAGGTGGCCGTCGCAACTGTTGCCAAGATCGGCGCGCTCACCGCTGCAGTTTCACTGTGGTGGATCGCTGGTCTCTGGGCCGAAGGAACCTACGGCATCAATATCTTGAAGTACACCGAGACCATTCCGACGGTGACGTCAACCTCTTTGGCTTCGGAGACTTTCAGAGGGCTCGGGTATTGGTTCTTCTACGGGCGTGACGCTTCGGAACCGTGGACCTCGGGAGCCGGTGCCTACCTGCACTCGCTGTGGGTCATCGCACTCAGTTTCGCCATTCCTGCAGCGTGTGTGCTCGCTGGGTGCTTCATTCGATGGAAGTACCGGGCATTCGCCGTATGGCTGCTCATGGCTGGCATCGTCTTCGCCGTTGCGGCGTACCCTCTCGAGAAGCCAACGCCCTTTGGTTCGGCACTGAAAGCAGCGGCAACCGGCTCCACGGTGGGCTTGGCCATGCGGTCATCGAACCGCGTGCTCCCCATTGCAGTCCTCGGTCTCGCCCTCATGCTCGGCGCCTTCATCTCCTCGGTGCGACTCCACCGCCCGCGGCTCGCCCACGTTCTGCTCGGCGTCACCGTGGTCGCCACCTGCGTGAATCTGCTCCCCCTCTACAACGGCACGATCGTGGCGACCAACCTCGCCCGGAGCTCTGCGACGTTGCCGTCCTACGTTCGCCAAACTGCGGACTACTTGAACAGTGTCCACCCAGGCACCCGAGTGCTCGGGTTGCCCGGAGAGGACTTCGCGTACTACACCTTCGGGACCACCGAAGACTCCATCTGGCCTGGCATCTTGAATCGGCCCTACGTGGCCCGCCAAGCGGTCGTGCAAGGCGAGGCGGGGTCGGCGAACTTGATTCGCGCGATTGACGAGGCCATGCAAGACGGCGTCCTCGACCCGAACAGCATCGCTCCCGTTGCCGCGCTCATGAGCGCCGGAGATGTTCTTCTCCAGTCCAACCTCCCAACGACGCGCTACGGACTCAACCCGCCACAGGCGACGTATCTGCGGATGTTCAACCCCACGCCGAATGGCTTGCTGAGTCCGGCCAGCTTCGGATCCGTCGTGGTCGTCAAAGGTATTCACCGGAAGATCTTCAGCCCAGCTGAACTCGCCATTCCACCGGGCTCCCCGTATCCTGCGCCGCTCATGGTCTACGGCGTCGCATCACCCCGTGCCATTTTGCGAGCTGAGAGTGAGCAACAGCCGATCCTCCTCTCCGGTGACGGGGAAGGAATCTTGGCCCTGGCCAACTTCGGCCTCCTCGCGAGTAACCCCACCGTGGATTACTCGGCCAGCTTGAGCGCGACGAGTCCGGTGCTTGCGAGTGCGCTCAAGAATGATGCGACCCTGGTGCTCTCGGACTCCAACATCCGCCGACTCGACACGTGGGGGTCCCTCAACTCGACCTACGGCTACCCCATGACCGAGACTGAGAAGCCCATCGTGGCCAATCCTGCAGAGCAGGCACTCTCGCCCTTCTCGACCGCCGACACCGCCACACAAACCGTTGCGTTCTACCCGGGCGTGCGGTCGATTGGTGCCACCTCATACGGCAACCCGATCACGAATGACCCCGAGAGCCAGCCCTCGAACGCTTTCGACGGTATCGCGACGACGTCATGGGTTGAAGGCGCCTACCAGCGAGCCACCGGGCAGTACGTTGACTTGAAGTTGGCCGTACCGGTCACCACCAATCACCTCCAGTTCCTCCANCCNTCGGTNGCNGAGACGGGNCCTCGGCGAGTCGTCGGCATCACCATCACCGCTGGCGCTCGGGTGATCCACGCGAGGCTCAACGNGAGNTCGATCTNCCAAAANGACGGNCCGGCAACTGGTCAGGGCCAGGTCGTGTCGTTCCCAATGACCACGTTCTCACACCTCCGAGTCGCCATCACGTCAACCAATGAGCCGAACCTCGCTGACTTCTCCAACGCCAACGCCGTTGGATTCTCCGAGATCACCGTTCCAGGCGCCACGCCGATCATGGAGTCCCTTCGGTTGCCGACCGACCTCTTGACCAATATCGGGACGAGCTCCATCGATCGTCGACTGCTCATCACCCTCAACCGACTCGTCCTGACCGCCCATCCACTCGTGCGAACTGTTGACCTTCCTGGGCCTCGCCAATTCTCGGCGATGGGAACTCTGCGGCTGAACTCCGATGTCTCAGACGGTCAAATCAATCAGCTCCTCGGTCGCAGTGGCCCAGGAGCGTCGCGCAACCTCCCCCGTGGCACCGCTGGGGACGCATACGTCATCGGCACCAATTCGAATAGTCGCCTCCAGCAGAGCTTCAATTCAGGCTCGTGGTCGGCGATCGATGGAGACCCGACGACGGCGTGGGTGCCTGCCGTCGGTCCCGGTGACGGTCAGAGCATGTCGATGAGCCTCAATAAGGCCGTCACCATTCACCAACTGAATATGGTCCTCGTCAACGATGGGCACCATGGTCTGCCGACCACCATTGCACTCTCCAACGGCACCACCTCAGAACAGATCACGATGCCGGCGATCCCACCGGCACCGAACAGTGAGAACGGTGCAACATCAGCGGTCACGGTCCCAGTCGCAGTCCCGCTCACGGGAACCAACTTCAGTGTGACGATCGTCGCGAAGCGAGCGCCCAAGATCACGGACTACTCCCTCTTCGGCCCCAACTCGCTCCCCATCGGTATCGCCGAGTTGGGTATCCCTGGAGTCACAGCTCCAACGACATCGTCCTTCGTCAACACGGGATGCCGCACCGACCTGCTCCAAGTGAACGGCGTCGCCGTCCCGATTGCGGGCTCTGGGTCGACCGCAGACTTGCTCAACGGCAAGGGCATCACGTTCTCCACCTGCTCCACCACTCCCATCTCGTTCCAAGCGGGTGCCAACACCATCGTTGGTGCGAAGGACCCATCCATTCCCCTCACGACCGACACGGTGGCCTTGGGATCCGCCGGTGGCGGTGCACCACTCAGCATCACCAACGGTCGCTTCGACCTCCCTCCAGCGCAAGCAGCAGTTCCTGCCACGGTGCTCCACCAGAGTCGCACGTCGGTCTCAGCGACCATTGAGGGAACCGGTGCCCCCACCACCTTGGTCTTCGGACAGAGCCTTTCGAGTGGCTGGAGCCTCTCCATTGATGGCCATCGCTGGAGCGTCAGCCCGCGCCTCGTCGACGGATTTGCCAATGGCTGGGACTTACCTGCATTCCCCGCTGGAAGCGTCCACCATCTCGTCTTGACTTGGTCGCCGCAGAAGACGGTTGACCTCGCGCTCTACGCATCAGCCATTGGACTCGGTCTCGTCCTCGTGCTCACGCTCCGGCGCTCACGCCGACTGGGGTTCCCAACGGCAGCGCTCGACGTCCCAACGTTCTGGTCACGCCGACGCGACCTGCGATCGAGTGGCCGACCACACCTCGTCGCGATCCTCGTCGCGATCGCCATCGCTACCCTCACGACCTCGTGGTTGGCACTCCCGGCCTTTGCCCTCTTCGGCGTCGTCGTTGCTCGCGGACGGTGGGGGCGGGCCATGAGCGTGGCGCTCATGACCGCCGGCCTGGCCATCACCACGTTCAGCGTGGCGTTGGGAGCACACCGCTGGCCGTGGAATATCTTGTGGCCGACTCACTTCGGTGTCGCGAACGGGTGCACGTGGGCGGTGTTGGCCATACTGTTCATCGACGCCACCATTGAGTCGTCGGCGATCCGCCATCCTGAGGAGGCCATCGATAAGGACGATGACGACCTCTTCGAACTCGGCGATGCGAGTGACGGCGGCAGTGGAGCAAGTGCTCCCCTCGACGATNATCCATCGCACCAACCTGAACGAGAGGACTCCGACGGNGACGAGATCGCCAATGAAGACGATGGTCTAGCGCCATCGACGCCCGAAGCACCGTCGCTCGAACCATTCGCTCCTGGTTCTTCGGTCGCACTCACCGCTGCGGCCGCTGGTGCGGCGGTGACGGGGTCGCTTGGACGCTCGGAGGGCGCCGACGTTGCGACTGGACCATCACCCCAAGAGGAAGAAACCGCACTTCTCCCAGCGTTGACGGGTCTTCGCCGATCAGTAGCCCTCTTCCGAGCGTTCAGGGTTGAGCAAACCGATCCCGACTTCTTCTACCGAACCTTGGCTGAGGACACCGCTCACCAACTCTCTGGGTACGCATCGCTGTTCAACCGGGTGATCGCCGACGTCGGTGGAGGTCCCGGCTACTTCAGCGAAGCGTTCGAGGCTCGAGGTGCGCACTGCATCCTCGTTGAGCCCGAGGCAACGCCGATTCCACCTCGGCCTGCCGATCTCCCCTTCTCCTCCTACGAGGAACGGCACGACTACGCCGTCCTTCCTGGTCGACTCCACCCAGGTCGCACCATTGCTGGTGACGGCATGCGACTACCGCTCCCCGACGGATCTGTTGATATTGCGTTCAGCTCCAACGTCCTCGAACATGTCCCCGACCCGGCAGCGTTCCTCGATGAGGCGCTGCGGATCACCCGACCTGGCGGAACGATCTACTGCTCCTACACCGTCTGGCGCTCACCGTGGGGTGGCCATGAAACCTCTCCGTGGCATTTCATCGGCGGCGAGTTCGCCGCTCGACGCTTCGAGAAGAAGCACGGTCGCCCACCTGGGAACAAGTTCGGTGAATCACTCTTCAAGGTCACCGTCAAGCAAGGGCTTGACTTGGCCCTCGATCGAGATGACGTGAGCGTTACCTGGGCATTCCCCCGCTACTACCCCGACTGGGTGAGCTGGATCGTCAAGGTACCGGTGCTACGCGAGTTCCTCACGTGGAACCTCCTCATCATCTTGAAGAAGGACGTCCCTGCTTCCGAGCCGCACGAGCCATCGCCACCGCAGCGAGGGCCCGGAAGGTTTCAACCGCAGTCGCATCCCAGGTAAAGCGTGCAGCGTTCTCCAATGCACCGGCGCTGAGCGCACGACGAAGGTCTTCGTTCCCCAAGACAGCAACCAGTCCATCGATGAAGGGAGCGCCTTCGTCGACGAGGAGTCCTGAGGCCCCGTTGACGACGGCATCACGATGTCCCGCGATATCCGTCGCGACTGCCGGCGTGCCACACGCCGCTGCCTCAGTGAGCGTCATTCCCCAGCCTTCTCGCAGCGACGTTGAGGCGACCACCCACGAGGATTGATATGCGTCGACCAGCGCTGCGTCGTCGACCCGACCGGGCAAACGTAACCAGGAGTCGGCGCCCGCTGCAGCGACCTGGGCTTCGAGATCAGCTCGGAGATACCCCTCACCGATGATCGTGGCCGTCAGCGCAGGAACTGCCGCTTTGGCGGCGATGAGCGCCTCGATCAACTTGTCGAACTGCTTCACCGGCACGAGACGTCCAACGGCGACGACCGAAGGGTTGGTGCTCTTGGAACCACCAGGATGGAACGTGGGCTCAATTCCAGGTGGCACCACCGAAACCCGCTTCCGTGGGAGGTGGAGCTTCTCGACGATCTCCTCCTCAGACGAGGTCGACAAGGTGAGGATCGACGTCCAGCGATACAACGGTGGTGCGATTCGATGTTCAATTGCCGAACCAAGTGCAGCACGAAATCGTGGCAGCGACATCTGCCACATCGGGCCGTGGACGTGGTGCAAGAACACCACCTTGGGGCCGCGGTACCACAGGGGCGAAAAGAACGGCATGCCGTTCCAAATCTCAACCAGCGCCTCTCCAGGCCTCCGGCGATGGCGAAGTCCATGGGCAATTGCCGATGGAAATACCCCGTATCGGCCACCTCTGCGGACGACGTGGTAGCCGTCACGATCAACGTCCATGACTGCACCGGGCACCATGGACGTCCGGAGTTCGACGTCGAGACCCGCGGCTGCCCAGCGGGTCGCGATCCGATGGGCGTGGAGTTCGGATCCGCCGGCTTCGGGGTCATCGAGGTCCCGCCAGGCCAACATGGTGACACGCGTAATTCCAGATTCAGCTGCGAGACGGGCGATGCTGGCAGTGCTCTCGGCCTCTTTCTCACTCGTCACCGACATCTCCTCGTCCACAAAGTGCTCCCGATGCTATCGGCGACCATCAGGCCGTCGAAGGCACCGTGGCCGGGTTCCAGCGATGGTCTCGCAAGTGGGCCACCACGAAACATCCGACCATAACCACGACGAGGGTGAGCTGTGCGACGAGGTCAGCGTGCGCCACCGACGCTGGCGAACCATTGCCGTGGACGGTCAAGGCCACGAGGAGTCCAGCACCGGCTGCGAGGACGATGACCACCCACCGCTTTCCGATCGCCAAGAGGTAGAGCGTGAGGATCATCGTGACCGAAAGCGCCGTCATCGCGAGGACGAGCGTCGAGAATGCACTCGCCGCTCCGAGGTACTTCGCCGAGAACACGAGACGGAGCACCGTCTCTGCCGCGACCGACGAGAGCACGAAGAGGATGAGCGCTGGAGCGGCGACGATGGCCAGTGTTGCTGCTAGCGGCCTCAAGGCGTGTGAACCTTCCCCATGGTGGATGGCCGCCTCGGGCACGAGGTAGCTGCCGAGGACGAGGGCGATGAAGCACAGCGCCTTCGACGCCACCGAGATCGCAGCATAGGAGCCCGAGAGGTGGTGGTTCTGTCGTCCAATGAGAATCACATCGGCGTTCTGCAGCACGGCGAGGAAGCCCATGGCCAATACCGCTGCGAAGAGGTCTCGCGCGATCGCTGAGGGGTGGACGGCGACGCCGTCGTCGTCCACGGCGCCATCGAGTTCAAGGGCGAGGAACGCAGAACGACGGGCGTGGAGGTAGGTGGCTACCTCCGCAACCAGAATGCCGAGACACGCGCTGGCAACGTGCGGACTGATCGCCACGAAGCCCAGCACTGCCACGAACCGGACGCCACCTTCAACGAGGAAGTTGGTCGACAGGTCCCGATACCGCCGAGTTGCCTGCAGGAAACCGCGGTCAATGCAGAGCACCACCCAAAGTCCCGCCCCGGCCAGCATCGTCACCACGCCAAGTGACGAGTGGTTTCGCAACAGGTCATTGGCGAGTGGCTGCGCGAACGCGACGACGCAGACGACGTAGATCGCGTAGACGATGAGCGCCCTCCTCCTCAGGAGCCTGGCCCAGTCGCGTACTGCGGTGTTTTGACCGCTGACCCTCCACGCCGTGACCCGGCGCACCACTGCCACGATGACCGCTGATCCAGGCGTGGAGATGATGAGGAACAGTCCAATGAGTTGATTGAGGTAGCCGTAATCGGCAGCGATGAGGAGATGGGCGAGCAAAACGGTGACGAGCACGTTGGACCCATTCGCGATGACCCCTGCAATTGCCAGCGGTCCTGCTTGAGTGATGTTTCGCCAGACCTCGGCGACACGGGTCCCGCGGCGCGCAGGAATGGGGCTCTCCACCTCGCCGCCCACTTCAGCCATCGCGCTTAGGACGCCGTTGGACGAGCGGGCAAGATCGGGGCATCACGTCCCGTGCCTTCACGACCAGCCGTTGCGGCGGATTGCTCGTGGTACTCGTCTTCGACGTTCACCGCCCAGATGTCGTGACGGGCCCCACGAAGGTTCTCAACCGTGAGCATCGCCGTCAGCATGGAGTGGTCTTGGTTGTTGTACTTGTGCATCCCATTTCTTCCAATCAGGTGCACGCCAGCCATGTGGTGCTGCAGGTACGCATCGATCGTTGCGACGTTCTCTTTGTAGGATCCGTCGTAGTAGGGGTAGGCCTTTGGAACGCGGACGACGTAGCCGCGCTCGACGACGTTCTTCGGGACGAGACCAAGGCGTTCGAGCTCGCGAGTGGCTAGCGCGACCAGATCCTCGTCGCTTGAGGACCACAACTCATCGTCTTGGAAGACGAAGTACTCAAGCCCAAGGCAGGTCTTGCCGTCTTTCACCATGTACGGTGACCACGATCCGAAGTTCTGGATGCGACCCACCTTGACCTCTGGGGAGTGGATGTAGATCCAGTTATCAGGGAAGACTCCCTGATTCGGCACGACGAGTGCCACCGTCAAGAAGTCTCGGTAGTGCAACGCCGACCCGGCGGCGACGATGGGTGCTGGCGGGGCTGGCTCTAATGCCTGCACGAGTTCGCGCATCGGCATGGTGGAAATCACCGCACGAGCCGCAATGGTCGTCGTGACCCCTTCTTTTGACCTGACCGTCACGCTCTGGACGTGGTCGTCAACGCCGGACACGGCGATGACTCGCGTCTTCATCTCGATCACGCCCCCGAGCGCCACCACCTTCTCGGCGCAGACTTCCCACATCATGCCAGGACCGTACTTTGGGTACTGGAACTCCTCAATGAGCGAGGTGATGTCCTTTTGGTTGCGCTTTGGGAGGAGCGCGTTGACGATGGCATTCCCGAGGGAGAGACCCTTCACGCGTTGCGCCGCCCAGTCCGCCGGCATCTCCTTCACCGGCACACCCCACACCTTCTCGGTGTAGGTCTCGAAGAATCGACGATAGAGGCGCCACCCGAAGCGAGCCACGAGCCAATTCTCGTAGTTCGATTGATCCTTCGGCGGAGCGATCTGCGCTCGGGCGTAGGAGAGAACACAGCGAATCGCCTCAATGGGACCGAGGTTCTTCAACGCGTTGGTGGGCTTCAGCGGATAGTCGTAGTACTTGTTCTCGTAGAAGATTCGGCTCTGCCGAGGACGGAGGAGGAAGTCTTCATCGGGCAAGATCTCATGCCAGAGTGCCTCCACTTGGGGAACCTTGGTGAAGAACCGGTGCCCACCGATATCGAAGCGCCAACCGTCGCGCTCAACGGTTCGGGAAATACCCCCAACGACGCTGTCCGCCTCGAAGACAATGACGGGATCTCCGCCCTTCGCCAATTCGTAGGCGGCGGTGAGGCCGGCCGGCCCAGCGCCGATCACCACAACAGGAAGTTGACCCTCTGGCGTTGTGTCAGAACTTACGGACTCGGTGGTCACAGAACGCTCCCCTGCAGCACGCAAGTGCTGTCGTACGTGGGCAAACAGTAGTTCACCGCCACCTCACTCCACGGTCGCTCAGCCATGGTTTCGGCCACGTGGCGGGAACGACAACAGTTGCATCGGCTGGTAGTAGCGATGGATGTCGGCGGCAACTACTGGGGTGATCTCGGTGATGCCACGATCGAGCGCAAGCTGTTGCGCGAGGTCATCACAACGACCGTGGAGCCCCGGTGCGTAGGTTTGGCTCACGAGCCACACCGTGTGGGTCGGACCGGCGAGGGCTTCAGCCGCCTTCGCAGCGACAACTGGAGGACGGCGGGAGATCTTCTTCTCGTAGTCCACCCAGTCGATCCGGCCGTTCGCCACGGAGAGGTTGGGATACCCCATGGTCACAATGCCGGGAGCGTTGAGGAGTCGGAGCGTCGACGGGGCGAGTTGGTCGGGGCAGAAGAGGACGACATCTCCGGCACGGGCCGCACTGTTGAGGGCGCTGGCCACCGCCGGGGACTCGGTTCGAGCGGTCGTTCGATACTCCTTGGCCGCCCACAAACCCATGAACGCAACACCGAACGCCAGGCCAACACGAACCCAAGGATCACCGAACGACGTAATTCCGAGCGCAAGCAGGATCATGAAAGGAATGAAGGCAACGGCTGCGTAGCGCGGCGTTACGGCGCTCGAGGACAAGACGGAGAGGGCCGAGCCAACTGCAACGGTCCCAATCGCCCAAACGGCCATCAGTCGAGCCCTGCCTTGCACGCGAAGGTCCAGCGCTCCGGTGAATCGGCCGGTGGCCACCGCAACGATTCCAATGACTGCGAAACCGAGGTAGGAGACCAGCAGGATTTGGCTGTGCAGCGAATCCACCTGGAAGAGAGCCGCTTGGTTGTAGGTCAACCAACCAAAGAGCTCGACGACGATGCTCGGCTGCGTCGGGGCACTCCACGGCGTACCGGTGTGTGCCGCTTGGTAGAAGAAGACGGGGACCCACGGGATGAATGCCACGCACCCTCCGAGCACGGCGGCGATGATCCTCCACGCCGTTCCACGCCACGACTGTGGCCCGAAGGCTGCCCGAGCGAGCAGCCAGAGCCCGAGGACGCCGACCAGGTACAGCGACCAGTAGTGGGTGTAGAGCAACGCAGCGACCGACGCCGCGACCAGGATGAGTCGTCCCCGCGATGGCGTCTCGCTCGCTCGATGCAACGCGTAGAGCAACACGATGCTCTCGAACATCACGAGGCTGTACATCCGACACTCACTGCCGTAGTACACGAAGTACGGCGATCCGGCCAGGAGGGCCACGGTGACCACCGCCACCCGTGTAGACCAAATGGCGCGTACCGTCACGGCAGTCATCACCAGTGCACCGAGGGCGAAAACCCCTGCCAGTGATCGCACGGCAACGTCACTGTGTCCGACGAACCCCATCCACACGTGCAAGATCACATAGAACAAGGGCGGAGCGCCATCGTGTTTGAGCGCTCCCGGGATCTGCGCGACCGGCAACGAGGAGATGTTGACGGTGAGGGCTTCGTCGAGCCACAACGGAAGGTGGACGCCAAACTCCAGCGCCACCGAAATGGTGACTTCCATGGCCAAGACCATGGTCACCATCGCCTGAATGAGCCGCGGGAGGCGGCGATCAAACTCGGCCGGACCTCGGGACAACAATGGTGAGCGCGTCTCGTCCACGCCGAGATCGTAGGCCATCGACAACGCTCAGAAAGCAACTCCGAGAGGAAGTTTCATCATCTACACTCAACTGCACAAGGGGGGTTCTTGTGGTTCGTTACCTACTGCGCCGGGTCATCCAATTCTTTGGCGTACTGCTCATCATCTCGTTTGTCAGCTTCTTGATCATGCGCCTGCTTCCAGGCGACCCGGTCGTGAAGCACCTCGGGACCTCCTACACGACCGAGAACGCTCGGCTCTTTGAGCACCAGGTGGGTCTCGATCAAGGGTTCTTCGCGCAGTACTTCACGTGGCTCGGCCACATCGTGACTTTCAACTGGGGAACATCGTGGACCGTCTCACCCGGGAAGGCGAACTCGACGATCCTCGCCGAATCGCTGCCCCCCACCCTGCTCATTTTGACGATGAGCCAAATTCTTGGCCTCGTGATTGCTATTCCAACTGCCGTGGCAGTCGTTCGCAGGCCTAACGGTCGCCTCGACCGCTCAGCGAATGCAATCATGCTCGGCGCCTACTCCATCCCCACCATCGTGGCGCTCCCCATCCTCACCTACGTGCTGACCGTGAAGTACAACTTCCTCCCCGGACCGAGTGCGTGGAACAGTTCAGTCTCCGTTTTCGCCCCACAGAACCTGAAGGTCGCCGTCCTTCCGGCTATTGCTATTGCCATCTCATCGCTCGCTGGGCACTTCCGTTTCCTCCGCAACGACATGATCATCAATCTCCAAGAGGACTTCGTGGTTATGGCCCGTTCGAAGGGACTGAGGGACGGACGAATCCTCTGGCGTCACGTGCTCCGACCATCGTCGGTCACCTTGCTCACGTCGCTCGGACTCACCATCTCGGGTCTCATCGTTGGATCGTTCGTGGTTGAGACCTTCCTCTCCATCCCAGGCTTCGCGTCATGGTTGCTTCCCGCAGTTGACACCAGTGACTTCGGACTCCTGCAGATGTTGGTCATGACTGTGGCGTTCTTGGTGATCGGCATTCAGATGCTCATCAACTCCCTCCTCCCCCTGATTGACCCAAGGATTGCTCGTGACTGACACTCTCTCCAAAGTCGTCCACACCAACCCGAACAAGGCGTCGAAGGCGATGCGCAAGCGCGAGCGCTTCGGCGTGACCTTCTGGATCGCCACCTCGTTCGTCGGCATCGTGGTGTTCGTGGCTCTGTTCTGCCAGTGGTTGCCCATTCAGGACCCCAATGCGCAGAACGTGCTCGCGCCAATGAACCTGCCGAGCTGGCACCATCTCTTCGGCACCGACGACCTCGGTCGAGACACCTTCGCACGCGTGGTCTACGGCGCTCGAGTCTCCGTGATCGTCAGCTTCGGCACGATGGCCATTGGCCTCCTCATCGGCGGATCACTCGGCATGATCGCTGCCTACCGAGGCGGCACGACGGACCTCGTCATTAACTCCGCCATGATCGTCGGTATTAGCTACCCGTCCTTCATTGCCGTGCTCATCATCCTCGGCATGTGGCAGCCCGTCTCAATGGTCAAGATGATCCTGATCCTCGGAATCTTCTCCATTCCGCTGGTGTTCATCCTGATCCGTGGCGCAACCATGAGCTACGCCTCTCGAGAGTTCGTGATGGCCGCTCGAGCCCTCGGTGCCACGAACCGGCGTATCCTCGTGAAGGAGATTCTCCCGAACGTGACGCCTGCAGCGATGACCGTCTTCCTCCTCGGCATTGCCAACATCGTGGTGATTGAGGGGTCGTTGTCATTCCTCGGCAAGGGCATCGCCGTGCCGACCGCGTCATGGGGCAACATGCTCAACGAAGGTGCTGGACAGTTCTCAGGCTTCTACACCGGATTCCAGCAGTATGAACTGGCCTTCTTCCCAGCGATCACCATCTTCGTGTACCTCGTGTCCCTCTTCATCATCGGCGACAAACTCCGCGCACGCTACGACGTCGGAGCCGGGAGACTCTAATGAGCATCGACCAGACCACGCTTCCCATCGTCGACGTCAATCACCTGACGACGACGTTCGCCACTCCTCGTGGCCCCCTCACCGCAGTGAACGACGTGAGCTTGACCATTCAGCGGGGCCGCAGCCTCGGTGTCGTCGGCGAGTCTGGATCCGGGAAGACCGTGCTCTCACGGTCCATCATTGGACTCCTCCCCACCTTCAACGTTTCTCAGACCGGAACGGCAATGGTGAATGGCCACCAGGTGATTGGGGTATCGAACAAGCAACTCCGCGAGATGTGGGGCTCTGAAGTCGCCATGGTGTTCCAGGACCCCATGACCGCACTCACCCCAACGAAGCGAGTTGGCGAGCAGATCGCTGAATCACTCCGTATCAACCTGAAGATGTCCCGCAAGGACGCGAAGGCTCGTGCCGTGGAACTCCTCCGCCAAGTAGGGATCCCCTCCCCCGAACGGAGAGCCAAGGCATACCCGAACCAGCTCTCGGGTGGCATGCGCCAACGTGTGATGATCGCCATCGCGATTGCCTGCGGACCGAAGTTCCTCGTGGCCGATGAGCCAACCACCGGCCTCGACGTCACAGTCCAAGCCCAGGTGCTCGACCTCATTGGGGAGCTTCGTCGAGAGTCGGATCTCACCTTGATCCTCGTGACCCACGACCTCGGGGTCGTTGCCACGCGCACCGATGACGTTGCGGTGATGTACGCCGGACGAATTGTCGAGCAGGCACCAACGAAGGAGCTCTTCGCCAATGTCGCCATGCCCTACACCAAGGGCCTCCTCGACTCGACGCCCCGCATCGACGCTCCGAGTCACACTCGGCTCACCTCAATCGACGGTCGTCCACCAGATCTCGTGAACCCACCCAAGGGGTGTGCGTTCGCACCTCGCTGCACGATGGCGACGGAGAAGTGCCACGAAGAGCGGCCACCGCTCGTCGCCTCCACGCTCAACGCCAACCACCTCTTCGCCTGCTGGTACCCACTGGGTGGGCACGCACCAGCCACGACCCCTTCGGAGCAGCAATGACTACCCCACTCCTCAGCGTCAAGGACCTCGTCGTCACCTACGGTCGAAAGCGCTCGGCCGTACAGGCTGTCGCCGGAATTTCCTTCGAGGTGTTCGAAGGTGAAACCCTCGGTCTGGTCGGTGAGTCCGGCTGTGGCAAGTCCACGACAGGTCGAGCCATTCTGCAGTTAGAAGCCATCACCTCGGGTTCGGTGACCTTCGACGGCACCGACCTCACGACGCTCGACCGAGAAGCGATGCGACAGAAGCGGTCTGAGCTGCAAATGCTCTTCCAAGACCCCATTTCGTCGCTCAACCCCCGACGGAAGATCAGCCAGATTGTGGCCGAACCCCTGGCGATCTGGAATCGCGGCGATCAGGCAAGTCGGGAGCAGGTCGTCAACGACATCCTCTTGGAAGTCGGCATCGACCCAGCACTCGCTGGAGATCGCTACCCCAGAGAATTCTCCGGAGGCCAGTGTCAGCGCATCTCCATCGCTCGCAGCCTCGTCGCCAACCCGAAGTTGCTCGTCTGCGATGAAATGGTCTCGGCCCTCGACGTCTCGGTTCAAGCCCAGATCATCAACCTCCTCACCGACTTGAAGCAGAAGCACAACCTCACCCTGCTCTTCATCGCGCACGACCTCGCCGTCGTGAAGAACGTGAGCGACCGGGTAGCGGTCATGTACTTAGGCAAGATGTGTGAGATCGGCCCCTCGGACCTCCTCTACGAGAAGCCGCTCCATCCCTACACCGAAGCCCTGCTGTCAGCAGCGCTCGTGCCAGACCCGAATGTGGAGCTGAACCACACCGTGCTCCAAGGCGAACCTCCGTCGCCGCTCAACCCGCCTTCAGGTTGCAGGTTCAGGACGAGGTGTCCGAAGGCCCAGGACCGCTGTGCGGCTGAAGTGCCCGAGCTCCGAGAACTCGCTCCGGGCCACCAGGTCGCCTGTCACTTCCCGAATACGACGACGCACGTCACGCTGCAGTCGAGTGAGCACTAGGCGGCTACACCCCTCGTTCGTTCATCGAGCGGGCGACTCGCAGAACTGAACACCCGAACCAACTCGGTAGGAGCACTCCTTCCACCGCGCGACGGTGGGAATTCGATGCTTGCGGCAAGGCTTGACCGCTCCGCAGGCTACGGAGAGTTGACCGAGACG
>TBL_comb48_EPIDRAFT_1000643_pt1 | contig 26927 bp, 38 predicted proteins | sample TroBogEpilimnion_37_FD_10681 | JGI IMG/M metagenome (IMG submission 10681) | reverse complement strand
CTCGATACTCTTTGGCCAGTACATACGGTGCAGTAGTACAGTCAAATCCATTCTCATTTAAGAATGTCTTTACTCTAATTTGTTCTTGGGTTAACAATTCAATTTGTTTTTCAATTCGTTCGTTCATTCTTCAACTCCAAAATGTTCTTCTATGTTTAAATTTACTTCTTGTTGTGATACACGTAAAGCATGTTCTAACACATCTGCTTTTATAGGGTTTTTAATAAGCAATTCTGTAGCAATTTCAGTAAGTGAATCAGTGTTTACCATTAACAATAGGTCTACAATTTTAGTTGTTAATGCATTTTTCATAATTTAAACCCACAAATTTCGAAAGTATTTACCAAAAAGAGTAGTACCATTTTGAATACGCTTATGATGCTTTTCATGACCTTTTTTATCAAACTTGCTAGTATCATTCGGTCCCTTTACCATTTGATAAGTCACCACACCCTCATGCTTAGTTCCGGATTTAATATCTTCAGGTTTACCAATCAGATTATGATCTTTGTCTAATGCTTGCCACAAAATTTCAGATTCACCAGAATGGAACTGCGCATCATTGTTATCATCGTTAAGTTGTTCAAATGCCCAAATCATTTCGTCTAGTACATAATCCCAACGCTTAAAATGGTTATTGTCAATATCCCATTCATTTTCTTTTTCAGGAGCACTAGTGCTACGCAATTCTTTTGGTACGTCTTTATCGTCAACATTGGGTGCGCCGGATATATTTGTCTTTAATTGTTTAAGCATGGGCAGTATGATTAAAGCAAGAGTATGATCCATACTGTAAGTATCATAATAATCAATACGAACTTCTACTTTGCGACCACGGTTGCTTTCTATCCATAGGCAAAGGTTAGTTAACCAATTATTATTGCCATGTTTATCTTCACCTAGCCAAGTGCCAAAATTATGTACCCAGTCTGGATAACGTAAAAATCCATATTCGTCTGGTACTTTCTTTACCCAAAAGCAAAGCATTTCAGCAATCTGATAAGGTCCAATCCAATCGTTATAGGGGCCAATATGTACTTTCATAATTACTTACCTTTAAATTCTTTTTTGTTATAATAAGAGATTAACATTTGATTCATTTGCGTAAGCAAATCACCATAATCGTCTTCTACGATAAAACGCACTGGGCAATGCCCCCAACTACGATTTTTATGAAATTCACCCAACCAACGTCTATGATCGGCATTTTCTGGGTCAAAGTACACAAATGGGCGACAAAATGTAGCTAACTTACTCATTATAAAGTTCCTATGTATATAACAACTTTAGTATAATAACAAATTCTATTTTAAAACACAATATGTTTGGGCAATTTTTTGGCACAATAAATATGTTTATGGCTGCACTAACAGACATGATTGTAAATTTTGGGGACGTCATTGAACTTGATTTTAAAAAATATGACTTGCCCAAAATTACTGATATACTATTAAAACACCCGGGCTGGAAATACTATCAACCTCATAAGCCTGGTTACAACCGTTATGGACTAAGTGTAACAAGTTTAGATGGTGGATACAGTGGTGAACCTGATTTAATGAGTTTACGTGAGTATTATCAAAGAACCGGCAAATCATATACTGAAATAGATTTTAAAAAGCGCACAAGCATTGTAGAATTTTTACCAGAACTTAACGAAGTATTAGATTTTTTTGAGCCTGGATTGGGTCGAGTGCATTTTTTACGTTTGGATAAAGGTGGGTTCTTTCCTCCGCATCGTGACAACGGTGCAATAGCAAGTGTAGAGTCATTTAGAATATTAGTTCCTATTTGTAATTTTGGCATTAATGATATGAAATGGATTCAAGATGAAAAAGTATTAAACTTGCAGCTGGGTAGTTTTTATTTTATAAACACTACAAAGGTTCATAGTTTGTTTAGCTTTACAGATAATTGCATAATGCTTGTATTAAACGTTAATTACAATGATGATATTATAAAAAGAATGGTTCGTAGATGTGTTGTCCTTTAAACCCTTTTATAATGATTGGTTAGATTGCTCACAAGTATTTGAGAGTGATTGTCAAAATAACAAACCAGCTATACTAACAACCAATTTACCTAATGAATTTTATCAATCATTAAAATTTGATAATAATAGTTTAAAATCCTATAGAATAGATACTGTATATAAGTTAGCTGAAATGTTAGGCGATAAGCCCGCATTGACTTTTAGCGGAGGCGTTGATAGTCAATGTATGCTACAAGCTTGGAATGAATCAAAATTAGATTTTAAGGTCTATACACTAGTTTTTAAAAATGATTTAAACATACAAGATGTAAACCATGCAAGAAAGTATTGTAAAGTTAATAATATAGAATTAAATGAAATTGAAATTGATGTAGTTAATTTTTTAACCAGAGAAAATTATGATTATGGAATCAAATATAACTCTGCTAGTCCACATTTTAATACTCATTATAAAATGTATGATATTTTAATCGACATGGGGCATACTGGAATATGTTCAGGTGGCAATCCAATAGTACGCAATCAAAATGATTATGGTGTTGCTTTTACAAGAAATACATTAAATTTTATAAACTATGCAAAAATAAATAATTTTCCTTGTCAGGGGAGTTTTTTAAGTTTTACTCCTGAATTGGCTTGGGCTATATGTTTGCTAACTACAGATATAAATGTAGATACTGAATTTGTAAAAACAAAATTAGGAAAAACAGATCAACAAACTAGAGATGATATAGATACTCAAATATATCAAACAAAACTAAAAGGTTATCAATCATCTGGATTTAATATTATACCTCAAGATAAAAAATATACAGGATTTGAGTTAGTTAAAAAATACTTTCAAGAATTAACTGGCGATGGTTGGGAATTTGAAAGACGTTTTAGACATCCTTTAGAAAACACAATTAAACCCAGTCACTGGTGTAAATTAAAATTAGATGATAACTCACTACACACTATACAATCAATTTACACAAACAACCTTAGACCTAGCAATTAATCCTCTACCTGGGTTAGACACTAGTTTAGCTCCTAAAAATTTCATTGATTCTATAACTGTGTTGCTAGCTATCCATAACCCATTATTTAAATGTATCTGAAATGGACCAGTTGTTTGGTTATCACATCGTGCATCGTTATATGGATTTATATGAGTTACTAAAATTTTATATGAAGTTTGTGTAAGTTCCCAATTTTTAACTCTAATTTCTTCTAATTGATGTTGTTCGTTAATCCAATCCATATTAGCCCATATAGGTAAATGTCCATGATCAACATTTGAAGTGTCTTTGGGTTTATTTGGATAATAATTAGGATTTACAGCATTTAATAACGTATGGCTTATATAATTTTTATGCCAACTAGTATCTTCCCAATTACCCTCATAACTATAGATTTTAGGAAATCCATACGTACATAATACATCTACTTCTTGTCCGTTTTGTAAAGTAATGATTAGTGATTCTTTACTATCCCAATATAAATTTTTAGGCCAAGTGGTGTTTGTTCTTTTTCTAATAGTCAACCCTTGTATGGTTTCGCCAGTGAATTTTTCGATATTATCCCAATATAATTCTTTTTCTCCTAAATTATATACAAAAGGTATATTTGGGTATTTGTTACACAATGTTTCGGCATATAGCATACTTCTTTTTAGATGCCCTATATTTCCATTTAGTATTACTAGGTCTACATCAGGTATAGTTTCGTCTATAGGATCAGCAAATTCGGTAAACCCTAAATCTAAATCACTAATTACGTGTACTTTTATCATATTTTCTATTTAATCCCTATGTATAAAGAATGATAAATACTACTATAGTAGGAGCCTTTACACATGGATATTAGAGTTAAATTCGCGGATGCAGCATCAAGAGATGCTTTTGCAAAACGCTTTGATCTTGTAACTAAAGTCGGAGACGATTCATTAGACGTTTCATGGCATTTAATGAACTTTTTAAAAGATAATGCAAATATAACTTGCAGCGTTTTAAATTCAGAAGATCATGACTTTATTGTATCGGGAGATCAAACTGCCATCAGTGCTGTTTCTACTATTAAGCAAGATTTAGGCAAAGGTTTCTACTCAGTAACAACTAACGACGGTTTAGCATTAGCTAAAGTAGTTAAGTCAATTGAATCGCACACTTCTCCATTAAATTACATGGATGCGTCAACAATTACTGGAGTAAATCCTGTTGAAAGTAATGGTCCATTAGACCCACTTTCACCAGCCGGTCAATGGGCAAGAATTCGTATAGCAAGTCGCTATCGTCCATTAATGACATCATTTTCTACACATGAAATGACATATCAATCAGTTCCAGAATTATATGTAATTGATACTGGTATTAATTTTGCTCATAGTGAATTTCAATATCAAGGATTGCAAACAGAAGATTTTTATACATTGCCAAATTTTAATGGCAATTTCAGAGATGATTTAGGTCACGGTACTTCTGTAGCAAGTTGTGCGGTTGGCAAAAACTTAGGTGTTGCTAGTAACTGTAAATTAATTAATATTAAAGTAGGTGGGATATTAGTAGACGGTACAACTTATCACGCCAATCTATTAGATTTAGGTGTAATGATTGATGCATTACTTGCTAGAATAAGTGCTAACCCTAATGTTACAAGAATTGTTAATATGTCTTGGGGTATTCCTCGTAGTGCCTGGTTAGATAGTAAAGTACAATCATTACTTGATGCCGGCGTAACAGTTGTTTGCGCTGTAGGTAACTCAGGAGTAGACGTAGCAGACATTAGTCCAGCAGGAAACGTAAATGTTATTACTGTTGGCTCTATCGACAAATATGATATTCCATCAGGCTTTAACAACATCGCTCCAAGCGATGCTAATATTACAACTGGCACAGGTGAAGAACTTGACTTGTTTGCACCAGGCGAAAATGTAATGACTGCCCTTAATACAGATGTAAACGGTTATCAAATATTATCAGGTACATCTTTTTCAGCTCCATTAGTAGCGGGTATTGCTACCGAAATTGCATCTACATTTGCTACTATGGTTCCATATACACAGCTAAAAGATATTATTTTATCTACAGCTACAAAAAATGCATTATTGTTTGAAGATGATAAGTTTAGCGAAAATCAAAATAATTTAGCATACTTATTTACATCAGATCCAAACGGTAATTACAAGTCAAATAACATGACTTCATATTTAGGTGTGCAAACAGCAGAAGAACCTATTGTATTTGATTTACACAGTACCGTAGATACATCTATTGTTGAACAATCATTAAATCATTCTGTAGCTTTCTCTATAGAATTTTTAGATCCGCAAGTAGAAAAAGACTATTCGCAATTTATCAAAGTAGATAGTGTAACAGGTATGGTTACAATTGACAATATTACGCTTACATTGCCTGAAACTGATAAGTTAAAAATGGTCGAGTTTAAAGGTGTAGCTACAACTCCTGTTATGAAACTAGAATCAAACGTTCTATTTTTCTTCCATGCAAATCCTTTATACAAAGATACAATGGAATCTGACGTAACGCTTGCATTAACCAATACAAACAGTATTTCTTTTTATGCTGCTTGGTCTGGACCTATTAAATAATGTAATGATAAAAACATCACATTATATAGAAGATATTGCATATAATCACTGGGGAAGTCATAAATTAGAAGCTTACATATATGAAAATATATTGAATGATTCCCTATTGGCTTTACTTAAAGAAAATGTAAAAAGCGTTTTAAAAACTTCAACAAATACCTTTTTAACACATAATACCATATTCACCATAAACGGGCAGACTAGAAAAATAGTTTCACACAAACAAAACGCCAGAGAACAACAAGTTGTATTTGATTTAACTTTTCATCCTGAATGGTATTATCAAACAGTAGATACAATTAAAGATTGGGCAATGAATGAACTTTACACTTCTATCAATCCTATTTTTTATAAATTTATAAAAACTATGCAGGATTTAGAACCTTTAAAATCTAATGTAGATTCATATGTTCCAATAAGACAACATATTAATGTACTAAGACCTGATTTGTATTTAGGAATACACAGAGATTCCAGCAATATACATTTTAAAACTAAAAGTGGGGTGCTTGCAAGATTATATAGTTTAACTTTTTATTTGGAAGATCATATTGAAAATTGCGGCGGAGAGTTATACACGTTAGGAGGCTTTGTATATAAACCAAAATTAAATAGTGCAGTTTTGTTCAACGGGCATCAAGTACTGCACGGCGTAACTCAAAATAAAAATGCAGAAACAAGACTTGCATTTACAATAAGATTTGCACATAAAGACGATTTGTTTTTACCTGGCCATCCAAACAGGCATCTATACAAAATGGATCATTTGTGATTCGTGAAATAGATTTTGATAACATATACTTTATATGGAAAAACTTTTTATGGGAACATAGAACAAGTCCTATAGAAAAGGTTAGTGCTATGTTATATCGTGAGGGATATGATTTAAGAAATTTTGATTATGAGCCTACATTTTTTGCATATTATGTAAATGATAATATTGCAGGAGTTAATAGTGGTCATATGTGTTGTGATAATACTTATAGGTCTAGGGGATTATTTGTGTTTCCAGAATATAGGAAAAGAGGAATAGGTAAAGAATTGTTGCTTGCTACTATAGATGAAGGATTTAAAAAACAAGCAAATTTTGTATGGAGCTATCCTAGAAAAGAAAGCTGGAATACATACAACAGTGCGGGATTTACATTATCTAGTAAATGGGAAAGTAGCGAAATGGGAATAAACGCTTACTGTAAAATTGGAGCGGGTGCGCCCTAATACAACTTCAGGCCTTGTGCTGCTCTTCCTCTACCTTTATTTGCTCCCCCTAAAAATTCTGTTTGACTATGACAATTGGGACAAATAAGTCTCATATTGCTAGGGGAATCATCTGATGGATCTCCATTTATGTGATCCACATGTAGCGTAATGGGTTTGCCTTGCCACTTTTCCCCTAAACCGCACACCTCACATTTATATCCTCGATCTTCTGCGAGATATCTTCTTACGGTTGTTCTTTCAATTCTTTTTAAATGACCATCGTACCATTTTTGTTTATGGAGTAAAGATTTATGTTTACCTCGACACTCATTTGAGCAGTACTTACCGCGGTATTGATGCGGGTTATATTCAAAATTATTCTGACAATGTTGACAAGTAGCTTGTGTTGGAATGTACATGGTAGAGTTCCCCTTTACAGTATTTATCTCTACCATGAAAATATTTGGAGCGGATAGTCGGATTCGAACCGACGACACTCACGTTGGCAACGTGATATTCTACCACTGAATTATACCCGCATTAAAGCATCAACTGCGTTATTGTAATTATCTTCATTATCATACATGAAAATAAAAGTATATCTAGTATTAAATGCTGCGGCACAATGCCATACCGCATCTTTTTCAGTTTTACCCATTACACCTATTCTACACATCCATTTATGATGAATGTCGGGAAAAGTATGTATTGTGTTGGTATATGGATCCCTATACTTAAAAAATCCATCTCCCATTGAATAACTAAACATTATATAACGTCCAGCTATATCGTCATCAGCGTGCCAACCTACAAAACCTTTAGGTATATAAGCACTAGTATAATATCTATCTGGTTTCAACATTAGGCTTATTGTATTTTTAAAATACTCACCGGCTTCTGTTTCACCAAATATCTTATTAAAACTATATTTAGTATATGAACTTCTATCCATCAATAAATTATTTAATGTGTCATCAGAAGTAGCATACTCTAAAATATCATCGTAATTGCTACCATCCCAACCTTTAGCATAACTTAACTTATCTTCTATACAATCTTTAGTTAAAAAAGTATTAAGATGATTAAGTATTTCGGCGTTATTTATTGGTATGTTTTTTAGCACTTTTCTCTGACTTTTTATTTTTAAAAATCTTGTCCCAATTATCTTCATATACCTTTCTAGGCACACTTAATGGACGTGGTCTGCTTCCTTTTCCGCTCATATTCTTACCTTTGTGTTATTTATTTCTTAAAAAAGTAATTAATAATTTATTGACAGTTACCACCCATTGGGCCCGGGGTAAATTCATTTAAAATCACTTGACCTAAAACATCACCTTCTAATAAAAGTGTGATAGTTTGTTGATCTGGATTTAATCCATATGGATCAGGAGTATCGTCAAGTGTTATACTTAAATTATTAATCAAATACTCTTTAATTTGTTGTTGCAATATAGGATCCATTTTTTATCTCCGTGTATACTATTTATGACATTGTGTGGCGACCCTGGAGAGATTCGAACTCCCGACAATGAAGGTAGAAGCTTCATGCTCTATCCACTAAGCTACAGGGCCATTTATTGGTGGTAATGATTGGATTCGAACCAACACCGTACTCCGTATGAAGGAGGTGCACAACCATTATGCTACATTACCGAATTTTGCGTAGGGGCGCGAAAAAAATACTTTATCGTTGTCGTTTAATAGCAGGCATACATGCCGCTACCCCTGTTTAAATTAAATTGGCGCGCCCGGAAGGATTCGAACCCCCGACCTCAACGTTCGTAGCGTTGCATTCTGTCCAACTGAACTACGGGCGCATAATATTATATAAAAACACACTAACTCGACCAGCTTATACGTCAACTGACGTAAACCCAACCGTTATACAATATAAAACCCTAACTGAAGTAAAGTTTAAGTTAATGTGTTTTTATATAATAGAGAAACACACTGTCGACAGTGTGTTTCTCTAAAATATAGAACGGGGCAGGGGGCGACCACAACTTCCGTTTCAGACAGCATTCCGGAATGCTTACGCGGTCATTGGCGGGTCTGAGTCTGCAACCTCACTAAGTCTTGGACGCTTTGGTTACTTCCCGTTCTACATACTACATGATACAATGATGGGAATCGAACCCACTAACTATCGGTGCGATACCGATCGTGCTACGCTCAATGTATAATTGGTTTACTCTGTTTCGAACCAGTCCAATTATACACCTTTGCACTATCTTTCCATGTCGTCTTCATTGTATCCTATAAAAACACACTCAATATTCTTATACGCCCGTGCCTTGCAAGCCGTTAAAATATAAGCGAATGTGTTTTTATATATTATCAATTATACAAAATACTAACATCAATGTCAAGAACTTTTTGGCGACTCGTATGGGATTCGAACCCATGATCTCTGGCGTGACAAGCCAGCGCATTAGGCCAACTATGCTAACGAGCCTCAATTCTTTTACGTATAACTTCAAAGTCAATTGGAGTATAATCGATCTGTTCAACTGAAACGTTGATATATCGATCATCATCCATAACATGAGCATGAAGATGTCCGTGAATATTATACTTCCATCGAAATTCTAAGTTTTTTGGATGTAAAGGAACATGAGACAATACAAAACTGTTCAATTCCCAAACACCATAAATTTCTTCAAACCCGACATCAATATATTCTTTTGTTTTCAGAATATCGTGATTGCCGCGAATCAAAACTTTTCTACCGTTCAATTCTTTAACAATGTGCAAGAACTTTTTATTCATTACTACATCACCCAAGTGATAAACTTTATCATCAGGTTTTACTGTTTCATTCCATCTTTTAATCATCTCAGCATTCATTTCTTCTGCATTAGCAAAAGGACGTAGCGGAGAACCATCAGGTCTTTTAAATGATGTACAAGTTTTTTCGTGACCAAAATGTGTGTCACCTATCAAAAATGTCTTAGACATACTACCTCCTTTGGTTATTATCTAATATACTTGGTGCCGCCTGTTGGTATCGCGCCAACCTATTCGGTTCTTCAGACCGGTGCTAATCTATCTCAGCTAAAGCGGCGAAATTGGTGCCCGATAAAGGTAACGCTCCTTTGCCGTACGATTATCAGTCGTATGCTCTACTTTTAAGCTAATCGGGCATATTGGTGGGACCGCAGGGATTTGAACCCTGGACCAATCGGTTAAAAGCCGAATGCTCTACCACTGAGCTACGGTCCCGAAATCTGGTACTCGGTACGGGATTCGAACCCGTGTTACCGCCTTGAAAGGGCAGCGTCCTTGGCCTCTAGACGAACCGAGCATAAATTGTTAAAGAACTTCAAATCGAAATACAGTATAGCAAATGTTTAATCAAATGTCAATACCGTGAAATGTTATAGAAGGTATACGTAAGTTACTGTTAAGACATAACTCCATGATTTCTATGAACTTTTTAGTACTTATTGGCCTATGTAAATTTTCTCCAAATTCTGCACTAAATTTTTCTACTTTAACTAACCCTGGTCTTAAATTCATTATATAGGGATTTTTATATAACTTTGAAAAACAATAATTATCTAACTTTCCTTTACCTATAGCATATCTTGATAAAGGATCTTCGACTAATTCTGTTGTGCCGCAAATACTAGAAATATTAATAATTGTTTTATTTTGTCCTTCCCAACAATTAAACATTTCTTCTAGCATATATAATTGGCTATCATCATCTTCAACGTTAGCATTATTAACAAAAATATCACAATCAATTGATTGTTTGATTATTTCTTGTCTTTTGCTTGAATCTGAAATATCAAATCCATTTGATCTGCTAAAGCCAATTACTATATTTGTAGGATCTTTGCGAAAATAACTAAAAATTGCTCTACCTATTCCCCATGTGTGACCAGTTATTGCAATTTTTTTCATTTATATATTTATAAAAGTTGGTTGGGGGTGATGGGATCGAACCACCGAATGGCGGGATCAAAACCCGCTGCCTTACCTCTTGGCGAACCCCCAATCAATTAAATTTATTATACTCTTTTATCAAAAAAATGTCAAGTGCCTCTAATATACACTTGATTCTATATGCTTGGTTGTTACCCGAAAGCAAAATTATCTTATCTTTCAATAAGTTACATTGCTCTACTATTTTATCTTTATCTATAGTCTTATTGCGTATATTAGCCAATATTTCACGATACGTTGGTCCATAATCGCTAATTCCTGAGTTGTACTCAAAACCACTGCGTGTGCTACCTTTATTCTCTAATGCCTCAATAAGCATTTCAACATGCGGTTGCAAATCTTCAAATTTAAATGCCATTATTTTCTCTAGTGTTACCGTAATAAATTACTTTACAATTTTCAATATTAGTTATTTTACGCCAAGGATCAACTATAACACTACCTGCTCCAAATTTAAAATAAAAGTGATTGTTAACAACTTCTACTCCAGTATTAAAATAAGTAACCTCAGGATCATGTGCTAATAAAATAACAGCAGTTGTATTATCTTCTACAATGTCATTTGTTAATGGATCACTATATTTGACTTCTATACCTTCATTTTCGATATAATACGCAATTAATTTACTATAACTACCTATAGTATAAGGCACATAAGGTTTATATGCATGACCATGTATAATAATAGGTAAGTTGTATTCTTTTGACAAATCTATTAATTTTTTTGCTATATTTTTAGCTTGGATATCTCTGCTGTTCATAATAGTATGAAACAAATCATACCCCAAATCTAATTTTTCTGCTAGATAACGTAACGCAATATTATCTCTAGGATGACAAGCACCTGCATCACCTAATCCAGCTGTCATGTACTTAGGACCGGTAATACGTTGAGTAGCATCTTTAAGTGCATCAGTAACAATGTCTACATTTATATTACCGTTTTTTTCAGCAACATCTTGTATCATGTTAACCAAGCTTAATTTTGCACTTATAAACGTGTTATAAAAAATCTTAATACACTCTGCTTCATCCCAAGTACCTATTTTAATTTTTGTATTAGGATTTGCCATTAATGGTTTATAAAAATCTAGTAAAATTTGTGCGTCACCTGTTATACTACCATCTTCAGTTCCTATAATTATAAACTCAGGATTTACCATATCCCATTTAACTGAACCCATAGCGATTAAGTATGGATTATAAATAAATCTACTATTGGTAATACAAGAACGTAACTGTGATCTAACAACGCCAGGAAGCACAGTGCTAATTAAAACTACTAACTGCGATTGATTTGTATATTGATTAATTTCAGTTAATACTTGTTTAACAATAGTATAATCAAAATCTTTTGGTGGCAAGTCTGTAATAGGTTTACTACCATCATATTGTGGATCATGCGGGGTAGGTACTGCTACAAAAATCATATCACGACCTTCAACTGCTTGTTGTATAGAATCTAATAATTGTATTTGTGCTGATGGGTCTTTAACTACATCATATCCAACAACATCATAATGTTGACTCATTACTTCAGCGCAGGGTAAACCTAATTTACCACAGCCTATCATTGCTATTTTCACTTTATATCCTTAGACTTTTCCAAATAATCTATAAACTTTTCAAATTGTGATTTATTAAAATCCTGTAGATAAAGCTGTTCTTTGTTACACAATAACGTTTCTTTATCTTGTAGAACCCACTCAATCTTCCCTTCAGTATTTAGCGAGTCCAAAATATCACATATTTTTTCTAATTGGTTTATTTGTTTAATTAATCTGATAATAGGATTGCTTATGTTATCAAAACTTAAATCAAAATACTTGTCATATGTATTAAATCCTATTTCTTTTAAGTATGTATTTGCTTTTGGTTGACCAAATATCAAAACAGGATGATTATAAAACATGGGCTTAAAGCTTTTTTCACTATAGAATAAACTTGTCCCTAAAAAATCATTGTGTAGTGTTTCACTAACTGTACTAAAAAGTGTTTGCTCATACAATTCATAGGGATTAATAAATGCCCAATTTGTAATAAAATCACTGCGATCCAATACCCACGGTAATGTATCTAAGTAATTATTAAATGCTGATTCGTCAAAATCATCATTAAAGTAATTTTTCCAAAAATCTTTAATAGAATAATTTTTTCCAGGATTATTTGCACTTATTAGTCCACGATCAAACACTTTTGATTGTTTTAATAAAAAAGTAGTTGTTATTCTAAAATCTCTTAATCTACGGTTTAATGATAAAAAATACTTTGCTTTGTTATTTCTAATATTATTAATAGTATCATCTATTGTAAAACTATTACCTTTTTTGTTTATATCAAACCCAAGAAAAGGAATAGTCCACCAATTTAAAGATAGTATATAAAATTTATCATTGATTTTATATTTTTCTCTCCATTCATCGTAACTACAATTTTCTAATATATTACTGCTTATAAAAATTATTTTATGAAATGGAATATTATAATCAATTGCTGATTTTGTTATAAACTCATACCAATTAAAATCGTGATAACTCATTCCCTCCATACAATAATTAAATACCCAATAATGTAAAGGATGTTTTCTTAATTTTTCTAATTCTATTTCATCTAAACAACCAAACACATCAGTTTTAAATGTTCTATAAGTTGTGTTGGCTTGTGGATTAACTGTAAATGTATAAAAGGTATATTTGTTTAATTTTACAATTACTGATTGAAAAACACTTTGCGCTTTTGCAGAAGGAAATAATGATGCAAATTCCTGCCTTTCAACAATTCTATGCATCATTGCTTATTTTATCAAACTAGCAATTTTTTTATAATCTTTTGGATGAACACTATTATCACTATAATCACATTGCGGAATATCAATAATCAAATCATTGTGATGTTTAGCAACTTTTAATATGTAATTACGTACTGCTTTAAATTTCTTTTCGTTTGGAAGAACCCAATATACACGTTCTGCTACAATTTGTTCACGTAACAGTGTAATTGCTTCCTCAGTTTTTAAATTCATTGTATCGTTGCTACCCAAACTGATAACAACTACATCGGCAACTCTATCACCTGTTTTATATTCTTTATTAACATAGTTGACACTGTTTATACCAATTTTGGCTTCAGTGACGCAGCTTGGCATTGCCTGACCAACACCAACTGCGATAGAATCACCAAGTATAAGACAATCAAACATATTCTAAATATTAATAAAATTGGTGATGATTATGATGATGTCTTTTATGTTCGTGAACAACTTGACCTTGAATATTTAAAATTTTAAATGCATCACCTTCAAGTGTGTCTAACGATGCCATTGCTTCTTCGTATGTTTGAAAGAACACATCTGAAACACTTAAATTACCATTGTCCCATTTATGCGCTCTTACTTTAAAATTTCTGCTCATTTTATACTCCTGTAAAATATTTGATCCAAATTTCTCTTGTTTTGTTTGTGTATTTAGTTAAGTTATATTGATTCCACATAACGTTAATTTTATCAAAATTATATGTTCTTTCTAATACACGTGCCATACTTTCTGTACTATTAGGATCAGCATTAAAGAGTGTTGCACTCCAAGGAATTTCACTAGATCCTACAATAGGAATTCCCTGACTTATTAAATCTGCACTTACGATGTTAAATGTCTCTGAAAAATTACATTGCATTCCTATATCCATTTTAGCGCAAATTTTTAAAAATTCTTCTCTAGGTGTCCAATTATACATAATCAATTTATGATCACTATCTGCTAAATGCTGGAACATACTCTTTAGATTCGCTAATACTGGACTAGCATTGCCCTCAATTCTATCGCCATTAATATGAAATCTTAATTGTTTGCCCATATTATTAGCAAACTTAAGTGCTGCTATTGCTTGTAGCAAATGATTTTTTAATGGTCTTACTGCACCAAAACACGCAATATCTATCCAATGTTTGTTTTTATCTAATACTTTTTTCTCATAATTTTGAGGATAAAAATTTGGTAAGTAAAACACTTTTTCTTCTATTTCTTTATTAGATAAGCCTGATTTATTTTTCAAAAATAATCTAACTTCTTCTAACATTCTTGGTGCATTACATGATATACTTATTTGAGGATATGTGATATAATCACCCATCCAATCTAGTGCCATGCCTTCCATTGCCATAAATGGCATTTCACTGTGTATGCGAATAATCCATTTTACATTAGGATGCAATTTAGTTAATATATTGAATTTGCCTGGTACTACCCAAAGTGCTTCAATGATAACGTGTGTAGGTTTATGTTTAGTAACTAATCTATCTATGCAGTTGTTGTCAATGGCTATTTCTAATACTGATTCAATGCCTGAATCATTTAGCATATCATCTACAAAACTTGCTGAGTTGAATAAGCCTGTGCTTAAACCTTTAGGACTATGTTTATAAGGATCATAGTCTTCTTTTCTTTTAAGAATGAATAATATTTTTTTTGGCATGAGTTCTCTGTAATATATCAACGAACACTGTTATTTATAAATTGTTTTGTTACAGAAAATTAAATTTATATTACAGATTTTTAATGGGCCCGCTTACCATATACGGGGACAAGATAACGTTTTGTCGGCTCTAAAAATCACGCCCTTAATAGTTCATTAAGAGTTTATTCTAATTGATAAATCGTTTAGAACTTTACACGCAAGCCAGTACCAACTACACTGTTAGATGTATTGTAACCAGTTGCATATAGACCATCTTTATACTGACTGTAGGCTACACCAGCATAAGCATCTACTTTCTTTGTAAAGCGTAAGTCTAACAAAGCTGAACTTGTATAAACTTTGCCTTCTTTAGTTGTACCATATGCTTTTAGATCCTGATCATAAAATCCAACAGCAAGATTCAACTTCTTAGCTAAGTTTACATCTCCACCTACCCACATTACATTTACCTTTTGATCGGCTCCTGTATAACTTGTTACAACTGAAGGATAACCTTCGTAACTTGTAACACCTGACATATTATCAGATGCTGCGCCTAATGTATAGGTTTCGTAGCCTGCTTTTACGTTTAAATCATTAGTAACTGCATAGCGACCGGCAATCATATATGATTTGATATCATATGCTGTGCCAGCTAATGTTCCAAGTGTTGCACCTGAACCTGCTTTGATAGCATCAGTATTGTGCTGATAAGCAGCATCAACTGAAAGCTTGCCAACTGTTACACCACCGTTTAATGCATAAGCACTACCGGTTGAAGCAACAGCACTGTTACTAAATTTATATAGTGCGCCATAGCTAATACCATGTGTAGTATTTGAATAGCGAACGCTATTGTCACTACGCATAACATCGCTTACACCACCGCCACCACCGATTGTGCCACTAAAGCCAATTGGTGAGAACACTTGTGAAGCAAATAATGGGTCATTAGCAACAACGATATCGTACTCAGGAAGGTATACACGTCCTAATTTGATTGTTCCTAATTTCTTATCACTCAATCCAACAAATGCTGTACGGTTGAATAATTGACCATCTAATGATGTATTGACAGCTACGCTTGAACCAGCGCCTGTACCTGCGTTTTGAGCAAGTGCTTTGGCACCATTGTTCAATTCACCACTTGGTAAGTTAAAACCACTTTCCACAGTGAAAATTGCTTTAGTTGTATCAGTTACTTTGTAAGAACCTGATAAACCAACACGTGAATCACTTTCACCACCGTTGAAAATACCACTAGCACTGTGGGCTACTGATGTTTTTGTTGCGCTGAAAGGGCTGACTGAAGCAGGAAAACTTGAACTAAAACTATATGAATGTTGAACAGTGCCTACGCCGCTGTCTAAAATTCCATAAAGACTTACATCTAATTTTTCATCTGCTAATGCTACACTACTAGTTAGCAATAAAGCTAAGGTCGCGATTATAGACTTTTTCATTTATATTTTTCTCCTTAATTGACAAACTGTTAAAATTACAGCCTGCGATTTATTTAGCAGGCATAATTGTGTAATAACATTAATTATTTGTTACAAAACAACTTTTGTTGTTTTCTTACAACATTGCTGATAATGGGAATATCTCAGCGATAACTTTTGCGCACTCTTTGGCTATTTCCATATGTTCTAATTGTGTGCCATTTGCGCTACGTAATTGAATATAATGTATCCAACTACGCAATGTACCAGCCATATACAAACGACTTACTGTTAGACCTTCTGGTAATACACTACGTGCTTGTTCTTTAGCAATGCCTTTACTAATTGCCCAACTATATGTCTCGTTAGCCAATCTAATAATTTCACGTTGTTTCATATCCCAATGATCTTGTAAATCCTGATCATCAGTAACAATACTGTTCTGGCGATTTTTTGGGTCTTGTAGTCTAGCGCCACGTGTTACAAAAGTTAATTCTTTTGTTGGATCAGCATAACGCTGACTAAACTCTTGAAAACTAAAACTACGATGACGTAATATCTGTCTAGCAATGTCACGTGTAGTTTCAATTTCTAACGTAGCATGGCACATTTCTAATGGTGACCAATGCTGATTATCAATCAAATACTTAATTAACTTTTCTGCTGTTTCTTTATTATACTGATTATTTGGATTACTTACTCTAGCACAAAATGCTACTAGATCAGTTGGGGTTTCAATACCCTCAATTACTGGTTTGCTATAACTTACTAATTTTACTTTCACTTATTCAACATCCTCTATAAAATTATCTGCCGCATTTTCCCAAGTCAAATGCTTAACGCTAGTATACACATCATTTCGATTTAAAGCAAAACATTTGTTCACCGCATTTGTTAAACTCATGCCCATGTAACCATTCAAGCCATTGGTAATTTGATCGCGTGGGCCAGTAACAAAGTAAGCAGCTACAGGTGTGCCACAAGCCATTGCTTCAAGTATAACATTGCCAAATGTATCTGTTTTACTTGGAAATACAAACACATCAGCACTACGGTAAAAGTTTGCTAGTTCATTTCCAAATTTATATCCTACAAATTCTACATCAGGATATTTCTTTTTAAGTTTCTTTTTGTCTGGTCCATTACCCACTACTCTTAGCTTGATCTTTCCAATCATACCAACTTGTAAATTTATCGGATTCATTCAACGAGCCTTCCGCCACACCTTCGTCTAATTGATCATCACTGAATTCTATGTGATCGTAGGCGCTCCATGGTTTACCAGTACGACCGTCAACAATTTCGTCATTAGGACCATAATCAGAGTGTTCATAGTAATCATGACTGACCATGTCTACGCCGTCGAAATCTGCGGTATAGTCGATATAATACTTTCTAACTTTACCGTCAGGACAATGTACCCCACGGCTTAGGATTTTTTCTACTGCTTCTTGTGCATCAATAATCTTTTTTATCGGGCTACCGCCCTTTCTTGCTATATCTGCTAAACGACTCAGATCATGTGTGTACCATGCTTGAGCTAATGCATGTAGCCACCCCATGCCATCGTCACCATTGCCACCTTGACCTGGGGCAAATTCATTCAAGGAGCCTTCCGCCACACCTTGCTCGTTTGATTCTATTAAGTTGATGTAATCTCTAAGCGATTTATTTGTCATAGTAGTTCCTATATTCTTATGTCGTATTTATCTTTGCGTGTATGTTAATAGGTTTCTCCGTCATTTCTGCTCAAACCAAGGGATACAAAGTTCTCCTCTTAGTATTTGATCGCTACGGACAGGTCGCACTGTCACAGGCTGAAATTGATCTCCTACTAACTGAATAATAATCCAATCACCATCGTGTGTTTCACACAGGGCGGTACAACTTTCGACCCAGTCACCGGTATTACTGTACCAAATATCATCTATCTCTTTAATGTCTGCTTTATGTATGTGTCCACAAATAATACCATCTGCTTTACGCTTAACACAGTAATCGGTTATGAGGTTTTCAAAATCACTCATAAAGCTTACTGCTTCTTTGGTTTTACTTTTTAGATACTTACTTAGACTCCAATAATTGTACCCAAACATTTTTCGAAAATAGTTTACGATATGGTTAAGTGTAAGTAGTTTGTCATAAATCCAATCGCCCAAATGATATAAAAATTTAAGTTTATTAGCAATTGCTGTATCGAACATATCACCATGTACAACTAAGTATTGTTTACCGTCTATGCCATTATACATAACGCTGTTAGTTAATTCTATATCGCCAAACGATTTAATAAAGGGCAATATCTTGCGTAACACTTCATCGTGATTGCCTATGACATATGTTATATTTGTGCCACGTTTGGCTGCTGTAAGTATTCTACGTATAACATTACTATGACTTTGTGGCCAATAATAACTACGCTCAAGTCTCCAGCCATCAATAATGTCGCCTACTAGGAAAAGATTTTCACAAGTATTATTTTTTAAAAAGTCACAAAGCAATTCAGCTTTACAGCCTTTAGTACCCAAATGTATGTCTGAAATAAAGATTGATTTATAGGTTTTCATGTTAGTATTTAATTACTAATATGTTACAGTCTTATTGCAGCATGTTTTTTGGAGGAGTAAATATTTTAATATCGTTTCGTGAATCATAAATTGCAGTTGTAATATATTCATAATCTTCAGGTGACAAATAAGTTCTATAAAAACTTAGTGCTTGTGCTACCATAACACCTGCTATGGCTTCAGGTGGATACATTTCTAATAATTCAGCAGATAATTCTGCATAAGCATCATAAACATCCTGCAATTCGTAGTCAGTACTCATTTATTTCTCGTAAGTTGGGGTTTCAAAATCTTTTGGAACAGACCCTATTATTTTAGGTATAGTTTTCCATTCACTTACTGGATGAAATTTGTCTGGGAACCATACAGAAGGTGTTAGTTCTCTGTATTGCAAATACTCTTTAAGAGTTTCATCGTCAATTATAATTCTAAATTCATAACTCATTCCATTCTCCACAATGATTTTTTAGTGTCTTGTTTGTCTGGATTTGTTACAAGTACTTTGTGTATATCTAATGGATCCAAACCTTCTGTGCGTGCTTTTCTTACAATTGAAATCACATCATTAGTATACAATAATTCTTTGATTGAATCAACAGTTAATCCACTATCGTTTACAAATTTTTCCACCGTGATTCTTCCATCTAATACTTCATTACTTGATCGGTATTTTAATTGACTTTCTATATTATCAGGTAATTTATCGGAACACACTTGTATTTCGCCATCGTTGTCGTTTATAAGCATTACCCATCTATTACCAGATATTTTATGTGTTATAAAAATAACAGTATAATACCATAAGTGGAAATGCCTATAAAAACTTGTACTACGTTTCCATGTAATACACCAATGATGTATAGGTTTACCGTAATGTGTACACGCTTTTTGGTCTAATGGAATTACCATAAACCATTCAGTATCATCTTTGATTATAATACTATTAAATTCAGTTGTCATATAATATGGTCACCCGGGGTGGATTTTAACCACCGACCTCCTGCCCCCTTGGCAGGCGCACTAAACGCTGTGCTACCGGGGTACAAGTATTTATAAATGTAAACCATTTAATTATTAAACCAAACAGTTATGATCTGTTTTGTTCCACTAATAATTGGTAAGCTAGCGTGTTCAGTTGATAGGTTTGCACTTTTATGTTCATACCCATAATAGAAAAATAACATACTACCTTGCATTGGTTTAACCTTTATGTTTAGTCTAGTAAACATCGTTTCGCCACCTATAAAGTCATCATTTAAATAAATGATAGCAGTGGCTATTCTATCAACAGGTTTGTCAAAATAGTCAACATGACTTAAATATTGTTGCCCTGTAGAATATTTTTGTATTTGTATAGGTTCAGACTTATTAAAATCAACATTGGGCATTAATTCAATTAATTTAGGTACAACATAACTTTTTACATGATTAAATTGCCCATTTATATCTCTATACGTATAACTATCTCTGACATTTTGTATTTTATCGGGGCGATTTATTTGAGATTTTTCGAATACTAGATCACTGTTAATTATATTTGTACATTGATCAACACTTAACACATTATGTAACAAAACAATTCTAGGTGCTATTGATAGTATTTCTTTCATAAATTTGGTGGGCCCTCAGGGATTCGAACCCTGAACCAATGGATTATGAGTCCACTGCTCTAACCGTTGAGCTAAAGGCCCTTATTTTCCTTCAATAATGTATATAACTTCCTCAAAGAGTTCTTTATAATTTTTACTACGAATACTATCTAACTTAGTCAAATATTCGTGACCTTCTATATAACTTCCTTCAGGTGTAGTTTCTGTACACATCACTAATTGAAATTCTTTTTTAACTTTATTTGCCTTATCATCAGAAAATTGTTTCATGCGATTATATGCAGTATCACAAATTAATTTTCTTTTTTCTAATGACAATGTATTAATTGATAAAAAGTTAGGACCTTTTAATACGGTTATATCAACATTTGTGTTTGGATATCGTGTAAATACCCAGTTATAAAAATCTGCAAAATGTAAACTATTCATCCAAGACAGTGTATAATTAAATCCAAATGATATGCGACCATCATATTTTTTACGAAACTCCATATAACGATCAATGTTAGATTCTACCTCAGTAAAAACTGCATTGGTTCTTAAATACTCAAATGTATTGTCTATACCATCAATACTAAAATTTATACTAAAGCCAAACTTATCAATATACTTTTCAATTTTTGGTAGATACTTAGTTCCATTTGTTGCAACAACAATGTGTGTTTGATTAGCATATGGTTGTTCATAAAGCCAATCTAAAAATTCTAAAATAGATACACCAATTAATGGTTCGCCACCATATAATTCTAATCGTAACTTTTTGAAATTTGAGTTAGCTAAAGTGCTTTTAATAAATGCAATTTTACTATCGGTATATGTTTGTAACTTTACCCAAGACTTGGTATCTTCATGAGGTCTTAGTAAATTGTAATCTTTAATCCATTGTGTGCTATTAGCAGGACCGCATGTTACACATTTTAAATTACAAACGTTATCAAAGAATACGCCAAATACTAATTGATCTGGGTCATTAAAATTTTCTTTATGGCTAGGTATTCCAGCTAAGTCTTGATCGATACAATGCTTACAATTTGTTTCTACATCAAGATTATTAATTTTACTTTGATACTCGTCCCATGAATCAGCACTAACATGTGTGCCATACCAACAACATGGTCGATATGGAGCTGACATATTGTTGTTAATATGAACTGCTTTTGTAAGTGCTAAACAATTTTTATATGGTTCTAAATTCATTTGTAATGGTGCGAGTGGCCGGACTCGAACCGGCACGAAAAATTCGTCAGATTTTAAGTCTGATGCGGCTACCAATTACGCCACACTCGCATTTTTTATTAAGCCTTAATATTTATATTACCACCTGTGTTTTGATAATCTTTCGATTCGCCATTTTGATCATACATTTGAAATGAGTACTGAACAATACTAGTTTGATGTGAACCATCATCGTAGTTGTATGTAGTATCAATTTCTTGTACTGCCTTACCTGTTGGCTGCACGCCAACTACTCTATGACTTTCGGATACACTTTGTATTGCGTGTAAATTATCACTCATAACTGTATTTCCTTTCTAACTCATCGGTTGCAAATTTATCAAAACAGAAAAATGAATTTTTACGAATAGGAGTATTTTTACTTACTACTCGATGTAGTAACGTAACATCTACTAAATATGCCTTACCGTATTCCATAATTGGTGTAGTGTACACTTCTGAATCTTTTTCTTCTTTAAGTTCCCAAACTGCATCACTATCATTTAATGGAATATGTATTCTATAAAATTTATGTTTCTGATGCCATTCTACATTATAAGGAGCTTTAAGTAAAGAAAAACGGAATCTAAAAATTCTGTTAACATAGTTACCAAAAAAATCATTGATTATATTAAAAGAAGTGTCTTTCCATTCAGTTGCATTATAATCTTCTGCTGAAAAAGGAAAGTCATCACGTTGCTCACTTGCAGGTTTAGTATAATCCCAACGATTAATTATTGATTCAGGACCTAATTCATTTTCAGGTCTTTCTTTTTGCATAAACCATTGCTTGTATGCTGTTAAATTAAGTTCATGATAATTATTATCAGGAAATGTAGTATTAGTAACAATTTCAAATTGATTATTTAAAAAATCTAAAATCTGATTTGGAACAACACACAACTCTGCAAATGGTTTATAGCGCATACAGGTATTTATCTACGTAAGTGGTACCCGGTGACGGGATCGAACCGCCGACATTCGCCGTGTAAAGGCGCTACTCTACCTCTGAGTTAACCGGGCAAATACTTGGTAGCGGGAGACGGATTTGCACCGCCGATCTTCAGGTTATGAGCCTGACGAGTTGCTGCTTCTCTATCCCGCAACATAAACAAATGTAGTGTCTCACTGTTCATGAGTCGGGAATTCCAGCCCTCTGACATATGATAGATCGTACTTGCCACCCTAATCATACACTACAAAACTGGTCGGAGTGCAAGGATTCGAACCTTATACTCTAAATTGGTCTCCCTAGAAAGATTTGAACTTTCACCGCATGGTCCCAAACCATGTACGCTACCAGGTTACGCCATAGAGAGTTTTTTCTTCCACTCTTTAATGTAAGAGTATACTTTATCTTCCACTAAATGTCTATATCTACTATGCCAATATTGATGATGATTTGGGCATAAAGGTATCAAGTTTGATGGATCATTATTTGTTTTATCTTCATCTAAATGATGTGCTTCAACAATATTTGATTCCCCACATACTACACACTCTTTTTTATGATAAAGAAAACAGGTGCTTTGGTAAGCATCTTGTTTCCAGTTACCGTTGCCCTCACCACTTTTAAAAAATGTATTAGCACATCCTTTTGAACAGGTGCCTTTTGATGTTTTAAAATTTTTAATTGGCTTACTACAAACTTCACAATGCTTTAAATTTTTTGGGTTTAGATAACAACCACCTTCGTGATTCGATATGTTGCTAACCCCAATATCTCTCTCACAAAATTTACAATTTACTTTTCTATTATGTAAATTTTTAAAATTGTGAAATAATTCTGTTCTACGAAAATTTAAATGCGATCGTAAAGCCTTTTCTGACTTATAACTTTTTCCATTCTTTGGACTTGTGTAAGTACCGTCCTGATTTTTATAAACTGATAGATCCATTTTAGTGTCCTCTTAGTTTATTTATACGATATAATCTCAAATGCGTATCTAATACCAGGCTGTGCTAATATCCGAAACTGGCTGGCACGGTTGGGATCGAACCAACGACACTCTGATTAACAGTCAGATGCACTACCACTGTGCTACGCGCCAGTAAAAAAATTGGTGCTTCAGGAGAGAATCGAACTCCCTGTCTCCTGGTTACAAATCAGGCGCATCGCCAGCAATGCTTCTGAAGCACGTATATCTATTTAACAAAAACAATTATACACGAAATATTAATTAAGTCTACTGTGTTTGGGCACACCGCTTAACAAATATTGCATTTGATCACTAAGAATATTACGATTTTGAATAATCAAATTTTCAAAGTGATTTGGTACATATGGAACATATAACAATTCCATTCTTGCTTGTTGTAATGTTTTATTATCTTTCTTTGCGTTACAGCTTTTGCAAGCAGTAACAACGTTCATCCAATCATCAGGACCACCTTTGCTACGAGGCATAATGTGATCACGGCTTAAGTGATGTTTTGCTTTGTTAGCATTGTATACTTCACCGCAGTAAGCACACATATAACGATCACGACCAAACAGTGTGTCGTTGTTAAGTGCTACACGACCAAAGATATATGGGTCAGCATTACTTCCTTTTACTGCAATAATGCTTGGTGTTTCTAAGTAACTACGTGTTCCGTCCTTGCGAACGCCACCATGATACTTTGCAATAGTATCACCCAAACTCCATGCTACCATGTCTTTAGCATGGTATGTTATAGCTGTGTTAAAATTTACCCACTGTCGTGGAATACCTGCAATGTCTAATGCTAATATCTGCATAAATCACCTTTAAAAAATCCTCATCTTCAATTATAATTTATCAAAAATAAAATGTCAACTGTATGAAATTGGTCCTCGATAAAGGTAACGATCCTTTCCGTTGTCGCTAATCTGGTCCTTGCCCTGGGTAACGATCCCAGCCGTGAACGGTAATCTGCCGCTAAAGAGTTTATAAATCTCTCCTGCACCCTGTGCTGACAAGGATAACTTTCAAATACCATAATGTTTTTTAGAACTTTCAATATATCTAATAATTCTTTCTTTCCCAACTGGGTTCATAGAATGAACTACATAATTTGGGAACTTACAGTTATTTGCTCGGCAATAATCTACTAACCATGTAGCACAATCATAGCCTGTTTTTGAATTAACATAATCTGCTACATAATGTTCAATAGCAAGATCATGATCAAAGCATATAAAATCTGGCATACCCATAGTTGTTATCTGTTTAGTAAACATATCAAAATTCTCAACCACACACGTATCTAAATTTTTAGGAAACTTAATCCATGTTACTTGATCAGGAGTACGTATATCGTCTAAAAATAAAAGGTATGACATGTTATTTACTCAGTAATTGGCGGAAGCGGTAGGATTCGAACCTACGTACCCTTGCGGATAGACGGTTTTCAAGACCGTTGGTTTTCAACCACTCACCCACGCTTCCATAAAACATTCGGTTTTTTATCTACTTCACGAAGACTAGGGCGAATAGCGTATGCAACTTAATCATGCCTTACTCGCTTGCTCTTGGTAGCTCGGGCGCAACCGAAAACCGGTAAACTGCTAGCCTATCAGACTAGCAAATTTGGCGGATAGTGTAGGATTCGAACCTACGCGCAGCTTGCGCCACGACAGGTTAGCAACCTGCTCCTTTAACCACTCAGGCAACTATCCATAAACCTGGCGGAGAATGTGAGATTCGAACTCACGATGGGAGATAAATCCCATGTCCGCTTAGTAGGCGGATGCCTTCAACCACTCGGCCAACTCTCCATGATACTAATATAACAAAAATCAATGATAATGTCAACATATTTTTTGGAGATATATCGAGGAATCGAACCCCAACCTCGGCATAAATATACTTATGCTATGTATCAATCTTACAATATTTGACTATTAGCGAAAACCGAAAAAAATCAAATAAGATAATAAATGGCAGGGAATGAGAGAATTGAACTCCCGTCTCTGGTTTTGGAGACCAGGGTATTGCCACTATACGAATTCCCCGCAATAATTATTGTGCCAATCCGGCATATGTGTCCTCTGCGGACTGCATAATATATTCTTCTTTCAATCTAAACTCTTCGGTTACGACACGAATAGCACATAATACTTTACCAATTTGAATTTCTAATTCAATGGCATCATCTTCTGTGATATCGTTGTTAGTATAATTTTTTGCTGCTAAATTAGCCAACTTGCCTAACTTGTTTGCTTCCTTAGTCAACACACTTAATTTTTTCTTACTCATCGTAACCTCTGTTGTTTGGAGCGGGGTACGGGAATCGAACCCGTGTAGCTAGCTTGGAAGGCTAGATCACAACCACTATGACAACCCCGCATTATTAATGATAACACCGTTAGTATTTAATGTCAAACAATTTGGTTATTTATTTAGAACTCGGTGATAATTTGTTAATTAAATTATTATTATCATCGTATACTCTTGCAGGATTGCCTGCAAATGCTTGTGATTGTGCGTATGTATAAGCATCTTCCCAAGTATCATAATGTGTAACTGTTACACTTTGTACATTATTTTCATCCCATGTATATACGAATACTTGCATTATTAAATCCTTTATACTATTTATCTGGTGCCCAGGGCGAGACTCGAACTCGCACTCCGAAGAAATGGTTTCTAAGACCATCGTGGCTGCCAATTACACCACCTGGGCATTTGGTGCGTGATAAGAGATTCGAACTCCTGACATTCGCCGAGTCAAAGCGACACTCTACCAACTGAGTTAATCACGCATATATTTGGGGTGACTGATGGGACTCGAACCCACATCGACTGGAATCACAATCCAGGGATCTACCATTGATCTACAGTCACCATTGGAGTGGCGGGTCGGATTCGAACTGACCAGCTCCTTATTCTTTCTAAAAGTTCTTCGATAGAAATTGAACTTTTTTCTCTCTTAAATGGAGTG
>TBL_comb48_EPIDRAFT_1000640_pt1 | contig 27022 bp, 30 predicted proteins | sample TroBogEpilimnion_37_FD_10681 | JGI IMG/M metagenome (IMG submission 10681) | reverse complement strand
GGCTCCTGTGTGTTTGGGCATCGCCCTTGGTTGATGCATGTACTATGAACGAACTAATTTCACACGTCAACAAAAAAAGTGAAGTTTTTTCAAATTATTTTTTGGGCTTAGAAAAAACCCTAAAAACCCGTTAACATTGCAATCCTTTGCCTGCGGCACCAAATATGTTATAAGCGCTGAAATTCCTTTGTTTTTGTATGGGTAGTCAAATGGTCAAACGCGGACCCCCTAATAAATTCTCGCAGGAGATTGCAGATCAGATCTGTGACCTTATGGCTGCAGGCTCAGATATGATTGAAGCTTGCGACGCGCTTAAATTGAACCGGTCGACCGTTTATCGGTGGATGACGCAATTCCCTGAGTTTGAGGCACAGTGTGCGCGCGCACGCGAAACATTAACAGACGTGCGGCTGAAAATGATCCGCGACAAGATCACGACGGCGCAGGAAAAGAAAGTTGACCCTGCTCTATTGCGGATCCAAGTGTCGCACGAGCAATGGCTGGCGGAAAAGATCGCGCCCCGATATCAGCAACGTCAGCGCACCGAACTGACCGGCAAGGACGGTGGTCCAATCAAGATCGAGTCGATTGACCTGTCGCACATGTCCGATGAAGAACTTGATCTGCTGGACATGGCGCTCAACCCGCCGGCAGATGACGACGACGATGAATAAGGTCGCCCTGCTGCCTCACGCTGTCGAGCGGACGCTGTGCGAACGGTCGCTGTCCGCTTTCATCCGCAAGGCGTGGCATGTTGTCGAGCCTGGGCAGAAATACGACCACAACTGGCACGTCGACTTCATCTGCGAGCACCTCGAAGCCATCACCGAAGGCGTCCGCCTTGAGGACGGTCGCTGGTATAACCGGCTGCTGGCCAATGTGCCGCCGGGCACGTCCAAGAGCCTGCTCCTGAACGTGTTCTGGCCTGCGTGGGAATGGGGGCCAAAGGCCATGCCTTGGCTGCGCTATGTCTGCGCCGCGCACAAGATCGAAAACCTATCGGCGCGCGATAGCCGGCGCATGCGTCAATTGATCACAAGTGAATGGTATCAAAACCATTGGGGTGATCGCGTGCAGTTGGCGCGTGATCAGAACGAAAAACTGAACTTCGTCAATTCGGCGCAAGGCTTCCGCATTGCCACCGCCATCACCAGCTTGACCGGTATTCGTGGCGACCGCGTCATCATCGACGACCCACACAGCGTCGACTCTGCGGCGTCCGAAGTGCAGCGGCAGGCCGAAGTGCAGACCTTCCTCGAGGCCATCCCCTCGCGCCTTAACAACCCCAAGAAATCGGCCATTGTTGTCATCATGCAGCGGCTGCATGAAGACGATATCGCTGGTATTATCCTCGACAAGCAATTGGGTTACGATCACATCATGCTGCCGATGTTGTTTGATCCAATTCGATCAACGCCCACAATGTTGGGTGCTGTCGATCCGCGCACCGAGCCAAACGAATTGCTGTTTCCAAAACGTTTCCCGCTTGAGATCGTGCAGCGCGACCGCAAGGTGATGGGCGAGTTCGGCTTTGCCGGCCAGTATCAGCAAGAGCCTGCTCCGCGCGGTGGCGGCATTATTCAGCGCGAATGGTGGCAGCTTTGGGAATCGCCCGATAATGCCTATCCGCCATTCGAATACATCTTGGCGTCGGTTGACACCGCCTACACAGAGAAAGAAGAAAATGACTTCAGTGCCATGTCGGTGTGGGGCGTATTCAGTCACGACCCGACAGCTCAGGCCAGTAAGATACAGGGCTATGACGGGCGCGTGATGCAGGTCGAGCGCACTTATGGCGAGCTGGCGCCCAAGGTGCTGCTGATCGACGCTTGGCAGAAGAAACTGCCGATCCACGAGCTGGTCAAGGAAATTGCCGAGACCGCCAAAAAGTGGAAAGTGGACAAGGTGCTGATCGAGGCCAAGGCCTCCGGCATCTCGGTCGATCAGGAACTGCGCCGCCTTTACACGCACGAGCTATTCGCCGTTCAGCTATCGAACCCCAAGCGGCTAGACAAGGTCGCCCGCCTGCATTCTGTCAGCCACCTGTTCGCCGAGTCCATGGTTTACGCGCCGGATAAGGCCTATGCCGAGATGATGATCAGGCAGGTCTCGACCTTTCCCAAGGCCAAGAACGACGATCTGGTTGACACCTGCAGCCAAGCCCTGCGCCACCTGCGCGAACTTGGCATGCTGACGCGCGGCCCTGAGCGCACTGCCGAACTGGATGCCATGAAGCACCACCATGGTGCCGCACCGCCTCCGCTTTACCCCGCTTAGGGCGGGCTTTTCTATTTCGCCGACCTCTGATATGGGTCTAGGACAAACGGGCGTTCCTACGCCAATTGTGAGGGATTGCAATGCCACTGACCCCAGGCCTCGTGCCCAACGTACGCCAAACGGCACCGGATGACCCCGATCAGCCGAACCCGATGGACATTGTCATCGAGATGGCTGGCGAGGGCGACGACGTGCCAGAGGTCAATCAGGATGGTGCAATTCTCAAGATCGAACACGGCGACGGGTCGATCTCGATCAGCCTGAACGGCCAGCCACTTGGCCAGTCTGGCGCTAAAAAGCCGACCGGTTGGTTTGACAATCTGGTTGAGGACATTGACCAGTTTGAGCTGAGTTCTATCGCGTCCGAACTGCTGAAGGGCGTTGAAGAGGACATTGACAGCCGCAAGGAATGGGTCGAGGACCGTGCCCAAGGCATCAAGCTGCTTGGCCTCAAGATCGAAGTGCCTTCGCTGTCAGGCGCCGCAGACGGTGCGCCCATCGACGGCATGAGCAAGGTGCGCCACCCGCTCCTGCTTGAAGCCGTGTTGCGCTTTCAGGCCAATGCCCGCAGTGAACTGCTGCCGACCGATGGGCCGGTGAAAATCCGCGATGACAACAACAATGGCACCATCGAAGAAGACCAATTGGCCAATGCGCTGGAGCGCGACCTGAACCACTTCCTGACGGCTGTCGCCACCGAATACTACCCCGACACCGACCGCATGCTGCTCATGCTTGGATTTGGCGGCACCGCGTTTAAGAAGGGCTATTACTGCCCGCTCCGCAACCGGCCTGTGATTGAGTCGGTCGATGCAGACGACATCATCGTGAACAACTCGGCCACTGATCTGGCCAATGCCAAGCGCATTACGCATCGCGTCGTCATGAAGCCGTCGACCGTCAAGCGGCTGCAGATTTTGGGCGTCTACCGCGACGTCGATCTGAGTCAGGCCAAGGAACGTGATCTGGACGCCGTGCAGCGGGCCAAGAACAGCCAGCAGGGCATATCGGACGAGTCAGGCCGGCCAGAAGACCGTGACCGCGAGATATACGAAATCTATTGCGAACTGGACATCAAGGGCTACGAGCACAAGTACAAGGGCAAAGTCACCGGCCTTGAAATCCCGTACCGCGTCACCATCGATTTGAGTTCAAAGCAAATTTTGTCCATCGTCCGCAATTACGACGAGGACGATCAGGACTTGCCAGAGGCACGCAAGAACTTCGTTAAATACACATTTGTGCCGGGCATGGGTTTCTATGATATTGGTCTGCTTCATATTCTCGGCAATACGACTAATGCGATCACTGCTGCGTGGCGCGAGCTGCTAGACGCGGGCATGTATAGCAATTTCCCTGGCTTCCTTATGGCTGACATGGGCGCACGCCAGAATACCAACATCTTCCGCATCCCGCCTGGCGGTGGCCAGTTGATCAAGACCGGCGGCATGTCCCTGCGCGATGCCATCATGGAATTGCCTTACAAGCCGCCTTCGCAAGCATTGATGGCATTGGTGGATAACATGGCCCAGACCGGCATGCGGATTGGCGGCACGTCCGAACAGCAGGTGGGCGAGGGCCGTGCTGATGCGCCTGTTGGTACGACATTGGCCATGATCGAGCAGTCGGCAAAGGTCATGAACGCGGTACACAAGCGCATGCATGCCGCTCAGGCTGAAGAGTTCCAGATGCTAGTGCAATTGTTCAAAGAGCACCCAGAGTCATTTTGGCAGCGCAACAAAAAGCCAACCAATGCATGGGATGAACAAACATTCTTGCAGGCATTGGAAGATTGCGAACTGGTGCCGCAGGCCGATCCAAACACGGCATCGCACGGCCAGCGCATTATGAAGATCATGGCCTTGAAGCAATTGCAGCAGCAAAACCCGTCAATGTATGACCCGATTGCCATCGACACGGCGGCATTGCAGGCCATTGGCTGGTCTAACCCGAGCCAGTTCCTTGCACCGCCATCGGCGCAGGCTGCACCACCTCCTGAGTTGCAGGAAAAGATGGCCAAAATCAAAGTCGCGCAGCAGGATGCGGATACCAAGCGCATGGTTGCTCAGGCCAAAGTGCAGGAAATCCAGCAGGGCGGTGCCGGTGGCGGCGTCAAGCCAACCAACCCAATGGAAGCTGCAAACCTGCAACTCAAGCAGCAGGAAATCCAGCAGAAGTCGCAGGATGCTATGCTTGATGCCGAAAACCGCAAGCGTGACCGCGAGAGCCGCGAACGTCTGGCGGCTATCCGCTTGGCCGAAGACATGGCCAAAAACCCTGCAGGCATTCCGATTGTGAATAGCATCATCGATCCAAGCTTGCTGCAGCGGCTTGAGGCCAATGAGCCAACCTTGGACAATAGCACGCAAGGGCCGCAGCAATGATGCACGACCATGAAAAGATGATCCGCCATGCTATGATCATTGCCAAGCACTTGGCGTCTGGTGGTCATGTGCACTTGACCCACCGTCGCCATCTTGAATCGGGTGGTGATAGTGGCGGTGATTCGTCCACTGACACATCGGCTCCCGCTGCCCCTGCAGCGCCTGCAGCGCCGATTGGCATGGACGCAAACGTCATGAAGGGCGAACCGCTTGATTTCGCGCATCTGAACCTGCCGCAAAGCTTCCTGCAAGGGTTTGTGCCAACTCCATCAAAAAACGTTGCGACGCCACCATCTATCCTTGGCATGGGCGGCTCTCAGGCGTCGACCAACCCAATGTTTAACCCGATGTCCTACAGCATGCCAGAACAGGCAGCACTGGCCATGCCACCCCGCACGTTTGCGCGGGGCGGTTATGCCGACGGTGGCGAAACTGACCCTATGCTGGATCAGGACACAGGCATCGCTCCAGAGCACCTTCCTACGTCTTACACGCAGCCCCCTGAGCCGTATTACAACGCTGGGTCGGCTCTTGATAGCAGCACGCCGATCTCTCGCGCATTTAACACCATGACTGGTGGCCGCAGCCTCCAAAATGATATTTTAAACATTGAAGAGCGACTGCCAAATTTAAATACATACGGCGAAGCCTTGCTCCGTCAGCGCGACGCAACGCAGGATTTTAATCAAAAAAGCCGTCAAAATATTCGTGAAGGTTATGCTAACAAAGACCTTCCACAGATGGCATTGGGTTATGGTCAGGGCGCGTTAGGGTTGGTTAACCCTGCTTTGGCACCAATCAATGCATTGTTTGATATTGGGTCCGAAACTGCCGGTAAATTTGATCCTCGGTTGAAAGCCGAAGCTGATGTTGTTGGGTTGTTTGGCACCGAGGGCAGCGGCGCGCTGGCAAAAGCCGGCAACCTTATGCATGACTATTCGTTGCCGACTGCAGGCACTTTGGCCATGGCTGCGGCCCCTGCAAAGGCTGGCGAAGTTGAGCGTGCCCTTGAAATAACAAAAGCTCCGCGCAGTGATCTTGGATTTTATAGCCACGGGGCTGAAACCGCTGCCAATTTGCCGCAGGCTAAAGGCACGCCGCAGCAGTTTAAATCCATGCTTGAGAAGAACGGCGTAAAACCTGCGGAGATGGAAGGGTTTGACGAAGCGTTTGCTGGCCGCCCGACCGTGACCCGCGAGGAAATTGCACAGCATTTCAATGAAAACATGCCTCAGGTTGAGGAGAAGGTTTTTGGGTATATTTCTGACACCAAACAATCTGATATGGCTATTGATTATTGGTTAGAACAAAACCATTACAAAAGGCTGGATGATGCCGCAGAAGAATTGGGGGTTAGCGAAAGAACATTAAGAAATAGTATTTTAGAAGATGAAAATAATTTCAAAAATATAACCACCACCAAATACAGTGACCAAACTCTCCCCGGCGGTGAAAACTACCGTGAGGTGAGGTTAACAATTCCAAGTGAAGAGTATGCAAACCGAAAAGCAATGATTGATGCTCGTACAGAAAAAGATAAATTAGTCGATCAATATGGAGCTATGACGGATAGAGACCAAGCAAAAGAGTTCTATCCTCAAGTTCAAGAGGCCATTAAAAAATACAACGATTCAGTAACTGCTTTTCAAAATTCTCCTAAATCATTTACGTCAAGTCATTGGGATGACCCCAATGTGCTGGCTCATGTTCGCATGTCTGACCGCACTGGCCCGAACGGTGAAAAACTATTGCATGTTGAAGAATTGCAATCTGATTGGGGCCAAAAAGGACGTAGTGAAGGGTTTAGCGATCCTGAATCAACTGCTTCTGCAAAAGAAAAAACTGATCAATTTTCAACTCAATACGATCAATTGGGTAGAGAAAGAAGACTTGCAGAGCAAGAAATGGCGGGTCTTCCAGATTACAACGAAAGATTTCACGAATTGCAAAATCGCGTTTCGGAAATTGGACGCCAAAGAGATTTGCTTTCCGATCAAATGGCATCCTTGCGGTCAACATTTAAAGGTAATGCTGTTCCCACCGCCCCATACGTCACCAACACACAAGGCTGGACTGACCTTGCGTTGAAGCGTGTTATGAAAGAAGCGGCAGAAGGCGATTATGATGGCGTTGTGTTTACGCCAGGCGCTGAACAGGCGAAACGGTATGATTTATCCAATCATGTAGATAGTGTTCATTATGATCCTGTAGCAAACCGTATTATGGGATTTAAAGACAGAGAAAATGTTTTTAGAAAAGACAATGTTACAAAAAATGAATTGCCTAGCATTGTTGGAAAAGATGTTGCTGATAAACTTTTGAACAGTGAAATAAAACAAAGCAAATTATATGATACTTGGAACCCAGAAGTTCACCCTTCAGATGTACATACGCTTGAAGGCCAAGACCTTTCAGTCGGCGGCGAAGGCATGAAGGGTTATTATGACAAGATTGTGCCAACGCAGTTGCAGAAGCTGGTCAAAGGCTACGATAAGGATGCAAAACTTGGCACTATGAGAACCAATTCATTGCCAGACATGCTTCACCTGCCCATGACTGACAAAATGCGCCAATCAATTTTATCTGGCCAAAAAGCATTTGCGCGCGGTGGTGAAATTGAACCTGTTAATGTCAATCACGCCCTTAACCTTTCACACCAATTCGGCCCTGCTGCTGCTCAGGATGCCGTGTCAACCGCAAAGCAGCTTGCACGGGGACGCCCGTAATTCCTATGGAGAACTCCAATGTCTGAAGCCTCAAAGTCGTACCGCAAGGCGGCTGCAAACAAAATTAAACGGATTGTGGGTGCAGACCCCATGACCCCCGTTGATGCGTCTGGCTACACGCCACCTGACGCCCTTGACGCCAATGTGAAGACGGGCATGCGCCCTGTCAGCAAACGGCAGTTTAAAAAAGGCGGCAAGGTCATCGGCAAAATTCATGGTGCGGCAGCACATCACCATGCCGGTCGTAAGCCACGCAAGGCAGGCGGCAAGGCCGAAATGCCAACCGTTGACCGCTTCATCAACAAAGACTTGAAGAAGGCCAATGAATACCGCGATGGCACCAAGCACATTGGTGGCATGAAAAAGGGTGGTCGCATCCATAAAATGGGTGGTGGCATGATGGACCCGCAAGCTGCAGGCGCCATGCAAGACCCCCGCATGATCGCGGCACAGCGTATGGCGGCTTCTAACCGCGCTGGCGTGCCACAGGCCATGCTTGCTTCTATGCCAACTTCGTCAAAGATTTCACGCGGTGCAGGCCTTAAAAAGGGCGGTGAAGCAGGTCATCCTGATGTGGCCGAGGACAAGAAGCTGATTAAAAAAATGGTCAAAGGCGCTGCCTTGAAGTGCGACGGCGGTCGTATGGCACGCAAAGAGGGCGGTCGCGCTGGCAAGGGCAAGACCAACGTCAACATCATGATCCACCCTAGTCAGCCTGCAATGGGTGGTATGCCTCCAATGGGTGGCATGCCTCCTAAGCCACCAGGCGCCGTTCCTGTGCCAATGCCGCCTGCTGGCGGGCCTCCGCAGGGCATGCCTATGCCAATCCCCATGCCAATGGGCGGTGGCGGTGGCGGTATGCCTCCCATGCCCCCTCCCCAAATGGGTGCTGGTCTGCCCCCAATGGGCCGTAAGGCTGGCGGTCGTACATACCGTCGTGAACAAGATATGGATGCCGGTTCGGGCAGCGGCCTTGGCCGTTTGGAAAAAACCCAAATTCAGCGGCATCACTAAGTTTTGTTAGGCACCTCCTGTCCTGACAAAAAGGCGACCGGCAGTTCCCCCCTCTCCCTGCCGGTCGCCTGCTACCAATGAGAGGGAAAATGAGAGGGAAAACCATGCAATCGTACAATCACTATTACGAAAGCAAACTGAAGGAAATGTTGCACGACAACATCGAGCGCGTGACTGAAAGCCTAGCTGGCGGTTATGGCGTCGTCGATTTTTCTCAATACAAGTTTCTTGTTGGTCAAATTACTGGGCTGAAGGCGGCAATTGAATTGTGCGACGAAGCAAAAGATTTGGCTGACAAGGCGTTACGTTAAGAGAGGGGAACTACAATGGCTTACAATATGAAACATGCGGTCGATCCGCGTAAAATGATTATGGAAGAGGTTGGTGACCTGTCCACAATTGAAATTTTTAACAACCAAATCCTTGTCGCCATCTATATCCGCCCAGAAAAAACATCTGGCGGGATCATTTTGGCAAATCAAACCCGTGACGAGGACAAGTGGCAAGGCAAAATGGGCCTTGTTCTGAAGAAAGGCCCGTCGGCTTTTGTTGACGAGTCGCAGAATTGGTTCAATGGCATTGATGTTGCTGTTGGTGATTGGGTTTTCTTCCGCCCTTCAGACGGTTGGGGACTCGAAGTCAATGGGGTTTTGTGCCGCCTGCTTGATGACACTGTCATCCGTGGCCGCACGCCTAGCCCTGATATGATTTGGTAAGGATATAAATCATGGCAAAACGATCAAAAGAAATTGAACTTGAATTAGAGCCAACAACGGCAGAAGCATCCGAACCTGAACTTGAAATTGTTCATGTTGACGAGCCAAAGGCTGATGAAACTATCGTTCTAACGCCTGAAGATGGTATTAAAGAACTGCAGGCAAAGCTTGAACAAGAGCGTCAAGCCCGCATGCAGGCCGAAAAACGTGCCCAAGAGGCTGCACAGCGCGAGTTTCAAGCTAAGAATGAAACCGAAGACACGCAACTCCACCTCATTAAAAATGCGATGGAGACGGTTAAGCGCAATAATGACCTGCTGAAGGCGCGTTATAGCGAAGCAATGTCAATTGGCGATTATGATGCTGCCGCCAATATCAATGACGCCATGGCCGAGAACAAAGTTAAGTACTCTCAGCTTGAAGCGGGCCATAAGGCAATGGAAGAACGGCCAAAACAGGCGCCGCCACAGCCACAATATAGTGATCATATTGAAGCTTTGGCTTCGCAGGTCACTGAACCATCTGCACAGTGGCTGCGTTCTAACCGTGATCGTCTGGGCAACCAGAAAACCATTGATAAAATGTTTCGCGCGCATGCTGACGCACTTGATGATGGCATTATCCCTGACACGCGGGAATATTTTGACTTCATTGAAGGGCGTTTGGGCTTCCAACAACAGTACCGCACGCAGCAGGACATTGATCCCTTTGCCGAAACCGCCAAAGTAACACAACGACGCACGGCTCCGCCTGCTGCGCCTGTTTCTCGCGGTGGTAATGGCACTGGATCAACTACAAATGTCGTGCGTTTGACCGCTGCAGAGCGCGAAATGGCACAAATGATGGGCATGTCCGACCGTGACTATGCTTTAAACAAAATCGCGCTTCAGCGCGAAGGCAAACTGAATTAAGGATATAGAAAATGGAACCCGCTAAGGAAACAACGGGCCGCGCCCGTGCAAAAACTTCACGTTTTGCAAAAGTAATTGAAAAAACTACGGTTGCTGCTGTTACAGACGCTGCCGTAAGCGAAGCTGCTTCTTTGCGCTCGTCAGTTCGCCCTGACCTACGCGAAGAAAGCCCATTGGAGCGTGCAAAACGTCGCGCAGCCGAGATTAAGGGCCATTTGGGCAGCGTAGATGATACCACTGACGAGTTTGCTATTCCGCTTCAGATCGTACCAGAAGGCTGGACCTATGAGTGGAAGCGCAAAAGCGTGTTTGGTCAGGAAGATTCATCGTACATGATGTCTCAAGAAGCACGCGGCTGGGAACCAGTGCCTGCTTCACGCCATCGCAACCTGATGCCCGAAGGTCATTACAATACCATCGAGCGCAAAGGCATGATTTTGATGGAACGTCCGAAAGAAATTACGGACGAGGCTAAACGTGCGGATCGTATGCGCGCGATGAACCAAGTGAAGAACAGGGAGCAGCAGCTTGCCGAGGCCCAAGCAGGCGAATTTGCCCGAAACAAGCCAACGATTAGCAAGGGCTACGAACCAATGGCAATGCCTGAAGATTGATAATATGGCCCCCTAGAAATAGGGGGCTTTACTTTTGTTGCAAATAAGTTTATTTTCCCCATTGCTTCCCTGCGAAGTCTCTCCCTCGGTGTGGAGAGTTAGCCCTTCCCGGTTCATAGTCGCCTCGGTGTGCGATGATGGAACCTCCTGTAAAAAGGAGAACCCGTCATGGCAAATACCTTTGCGCCAAACGGTTTTCAGCAGTATCAAGGCACTGGTACGACTCCGTCGTACGAACAGGTTACAATGGCTATTGCTTCAGGCAATACCACTCCGATTTTCTTTGGTGACCCCGTAGTGATGTCCGCTGGCACGACCGGCGTTGGCACTGGCTACATCAACCAAGCTTATGGCCCTATCACGTTGACTGTTGGNGCAACCGCCATCACCACCAACNCTACNACGGGCGCATTGACCGTGACCATCACGGCTCCAACCACTTCGACCTCTGGCAACCTGCCATCTTCCCCGAATGCTTTCACGGCCCCGATTGGTTCTTATATCACCATCGTTGGCTCGACCATGTCTTCGGGTAACTTGAACGGCACCTATCAGGTCACTTCGGCCACTTCGACCACCATCGTTTGCGCCAATGCCGGTGCAACAATCAACGCGACATCGACTGCTTCGGGTACCGTTACTCTGTACACCCCGATTGCTGGTGTTTTTGTTGGTTGCCGTTACCTCTCCACTTCGCAGAAAAAAGTTGTGTGGGGTAACTATTGGCCTGGTGCTGACGCAACTGGAGACGTGCAGGCTTTTGTCGTCACTGACCCTAATGCTCAGTTCATTGTTCAGACCGGTAACTCCAACACCACTGCAACAGCGGTTGGTTTGGCTTCGGTCGGCCAGAACATCGGCTTCAACTACAATGACTCGACCGCAACCGGTGAAACCCTTGGTAACACCGCTAACGGCCTGTCGACCTACTTTGCCGACCAGTATTCACTGATCGCCAACTCTAACGCAGGTGCAGTTGCCAACAACTTCCTGCCATTCCGCATCATTGGTCTTGCCAACTATCTGCCTGGTCAGACTAGCCCGCTGGTTTCCATCAACGGAAACGATAGCACAACCGCTTACAACAAGATCATCGTCGGGTTTAACAACTCAATGATGAAAGCTCTTGCTGGTATTTAAGGGAGTAAGGTAAAATGGCTGTCAATCTTTCGGCGATTAAAGACCTTCTCCTGCCAGGTCTTCGTGGCATTGAAGGCAAGTACGAGATGATCCCATCTCAGTATGACAAAATCTTCACTAAGCATGACTCCAAGCTTGCCTTGGAACGTACTGCTGAACTGCGCTTCTTGGGCCTTGCCCAGTTGAAGACTGAAGGTGGTCAGACTGCATTTGACAACGGCGCTGGCGAGCGTTTTGTGTACAACCAAGAACATACCGAAATCGGTCTCGGTTATGCCATCACCCGCAAGGCCATCGACGACAACGTCTACAAAACTCAGTTCCATCCATCGAACCTTGGCCTTGTGGAAGCTTTCCAGCAGACCAAGGAAATTTACGGTGCAAGCATCCTGAACAACGCAACCACCTACAACTCTTCAGTTGGCGGTGACGGCGTGGCTCTCTGCTCCACATCGCATCCTATCGATGGCGGCACTGTTGCCAATACCCCAACCACTCAGGTTGACTTGAACGAATCGACCCTGCTCAATGCAATGATTCAGGTTCGTACCGCGTTTAAGGATCAGGCTGGTCTGAAGGTATTCGCTCGCGCCAAGAAGTTGATCGTTCCTCCGCAGTTGGAGCCAGTTGCTATTCGTCTGACTAAGACTGAATTGCGCCCAGGCACTGCAGATAATGACGTGAACGCTTTGCTCACAACCGCCGGCGGTTTGTCTGAAGGTTACATGACCAACGACTTCCTGACCTCGCAGTATGCTTGGTTCCTGCTTACAAATATTGACGGTCTCTCCTACATGGAGCGTGTCAAGTTTGAAACTGATATGCAGGTGGATTTTGTGACCGACAACTTGCTGGTTAAGGGCTATGAGCGTTACTCCTTCGGTTACTATAACTGGCGCTCCATTTTCGGTAGCTTCCCAACCTTCTAAGATCGGAGATAGTCAATGTCTATCACAACATTCTCCGGCCCCCTTTTGACGTTTGGGCAAAGTCCGTACAACCCTCTGGAATACAATCCAGAGTTGGGGCCGTCGGCTTTCTACGCTGGTGCGGGGATTCTTGATCCCCGCCTCCCCTACACCTATATCGCCGGCCAGAATTTTGGTGCTTTTACTGGCATGTTTTTGGGTTTTGATAACATCACGACCCTGAACATTGTCCCGTATACGCTGTCTTCTGCGGCAATTGTTGCTTCGGCAAACCCAACGTCAACGACCTTGACGCTTGTGTCTTCCGCTTCAACAACAACGGGTGTTTCGATTGTAAACCAGATCGTTCGTGGCGATACTGGTGCGGTTGATACCAATGGTGGTGCTGGTTTTGTCGCAGTCGACTCCTATGCTTCGGTGTCTGGCTATATTTCCAGTGGCGTGTCCGGTGTTTCTGGCAACACTCTGATTGTTACGACGGCTGGTAACGGCCCTCTAGCAATTGGCATGGTGATTAGCGGCACAGGCATTCCTACTGGCACAACCATTACGGGCTTTGGCCCTACGGTTAATGCCACAAACGGAGCTTCAGGCGTTGGCTTCACTGGTGCTTACACTGTTAACGGTAACCCGTTTACAGCGGGCACGAGTGGTTCGCCAATTACCATCACTGCATCGCTTAATAATGCTTTGAGTGCGCCCATTTCCAATGCCATCCCCCAAGGGCAGGCTGGAACGATCAACTTGTGGAACCCACAGGCTGTTCTGGGTCGCGTTTTGACGTATACGGCGGCAGCTTCGGCAACGGCAACCACAATTACCTGCGCTGGCTATGACATCTACGGTTTCCCAATGACGGAAAGTGCCACTATCACTGCTGGTAGCACTGTCACTGGTAAAAAGGCGTTTAAGTACATCAAGTCTGTTACCCTTTCGGGCGGCACGACTGATACAACGCACGCCTATTCCGTCGGTACAAGTGCCCTCGTTGGTTTGCCACTTCGCGCTGATTCGTCAGGCGAACTTACAGCAGCAGCAGCGGCTTCGCTGTCTGTGCTTAACCCTGTGACCAACTTCACTGGTTTTGTCGCTGCTGATACTACCTACCCGACTGCCACGACTGGTGACGTTCGCGGAACAATTAACCTTGCCAATTCGTCAGGTGTTAATTTGACTCCCGCAACCGGAACCAATCGTTATGTGGTTCGTCAATCGCCCCAGCCTTACAACGTCAGTTCTGCTACTGGCCTGTTTGGTCAAACCCAGTATGCCAACTTCTAAGGAGTAGACCGATGAAAGGTCATAAGGCACATCACCACGAGCATGGCGGTATGGCGCACCACACCGCTGAACATCACGCTCACCACGCCAAAAAGCACCGCAAGGCCGGCGGCAAAGTTGAATCCGCTAAAAAGGGCGTCAACGAAGCCGAAATGGATTTGCACATGAAGCCCATGGAATACAACCATGGTAATCCTGAGCATGAGGCCGAAGAAATGCATGCCAAGCACGGCGGACGTGCAAAGCGCAAGCATGGTGGCAAGGCGCACGCCCATCACGAGCATCACGTCAAGCACGTTGGCAAAATGCACGGCGAACATGCCCATCACCATGCTGGCCGCAAGCCACGCAAGGCCGGTGGTCGCGCAGCCGCTGAAAGCAACCCCTTTACGACCGCCCGTCACGGTTCGGCTCCTAAAGGACACAAGGTTGAAGTGGAAACAATGGGTTAATCCCATTGGTGCAGTATACGGGGGCGTAAAAAGCCCCCGTTTTACTAATGAGGGTGTCATGACGGCAGCTTGGACGCGTAAAGAGGGCAAAAACCCTTCTGGTGGATTGAATGCCAAAGGCAGGGCTTCCGCCCATGCTGAAGGTCATAATTTGAAAGCACCTACCAAGGATAGTGATAATCCTAGGCACAAATCTTTTTGCGAGCGCATGACGGGGATGAAGCGCAAGCTTACTGGCTCCGCTGCTGCCGCTGATCCTGATAGCAGAATTAATAAGTCGCTTAGAAAATGGGGATGCCACTGATGGAAAAGCCATTTTGGGACAAAAAGCTGCCTAAAGACCACGAGAGCAAGCACTTGGACAAGAAACAAGTGCAATCGGCCAAGGCTCGTGCGCGTGCGGCTGGTAGGCCATATCCAAATCTGATAGATAATGCTGCGGCTGCTAGAGCCGGACACAAGCGAGGAAAGTGATATGCGCCCTGTAACAGTCACCGTTGGGCCTCTTGCCACTGCAAGCCTTAACGCCATCTGCCTTTCACAGACCCCTGCTGCTGGCGCTTTGACGCTCAATGGCGCATTGGCTGTTACTGTAAATACCGGCGTGTCATTGGCCGGTGCTACAACCACATCGACCATTGCTGTGCTGGACACTCCCCGGCGCGTTGTCATTACGACCACTGCGAACGAAAGCGCCAAGACTTTTACAATTATTGGCACTGATTATAATGGTTCTCCAGTTACTGAAGTCATTACCGGCCCCAATATCAGCACGGCTGTGTCAAACATCGACTTCAAAACCGTCACCAGCATCACCATTAGCGCTGCCGCTGCCGGGTCTTTGACGGTTGGAACGAACAACACCGCTTCTTCCGGCTGGGTTCGGTTTGATGATTATACGCTGTCGCAGGTGGCAATTCAGGCAACTGTGTCCGGCACAGTCACCTATACCATCCAGCAGACGCTGCAAGATCCGAACAGCCCGACAAATCCTGTTGCGCCTTACTTGGTCAATTGGTTGAACACGTCAGATGCACAGGCCGTTGCAGCAACGGGTAATGTCCAGAGCAGCTACCAGTATTCCCCTGCTTATGCTAAAGTGACGATCACAAACGGGACTGGTTCTGTTACAGCGACATTCACGCAATTTGGCGTTGCGCCATACTAATAGGGGTTAACTATGTCTGGATTGAGTTTAGGCTCTGCCACAGCAGATCAAGCGCTGCTTACAGAACTCCCTTCCCGTTTGCGCGACAACCTTGGCAAGCAGAAAGTTTCTGAAAGCCAAAACTTGTTTGAAGCGGATTTCGAGTACGGTCAGCAGCCAATGCGCTGGGAGGCATATACTGCCGGTGGCGCGACGATCACGCAGGTTTCGTCTCAGGGCGGCATCCAGATGAGCGTGACGTCTGCGGCGGGCGATTGCGCCATCCGCCAGACGCGCCCCTATATTCGCTATCAGCCAGGCAAAACCATCTATATGTCGACCGGTTTTGTGTTTGGTGCTGCTGTTACCAACCAGCGCCAGCGCGTCGGGTTCTTTGACGACGCAAACGGCATTTTCTTTGAACAGAGCGACCCAACTTCTGCCAATCCAAATGGCATGTCAGTCGTTTACCGTTCGGACGTTGGTGGCACAACCACCAATACAATCGTCACATTCCCAAATTGGACCGACCCTTATAACATTAAAAATTCGTTGAATTTTAACCTCATCCAAATGTATTACATTGAATACGCTTGGTATGGCGCCGGCCTGTTGCGTTGGGGTGTTGTGCTAAATGGTGAGCCTTATGTGCTGCACCAAATTGGTATTGCCAACCTGCCAAGCCAAACCAATCCTTGGTCGCGCACCGGCAACCTGCCTGTTCGTTATGAACTTCGCAACATTGGCACGTCCACCGCAGGTTCAATGTACCATTACGGCGTGTCTGTGCTTGCAGAAGGCAAGATCGACACCCAGCGCGGCTTTACTTACGGCTACGGCATGGCTGCTGGCACGCCTGCACGCGCTCCTGGCGCTTCTGCAACGCGTTATCCGCTGCTGTCGTTCCGCTATCGTGCGATGGGTACGCTTGAATATGGTGTTGATACCAATTATTCCGGTGCAAACGGCACGCTTCCTGCTGGAGGCGCTGCAATTACGGCATCATCGAATCTGGCTGCTCAGGTGGCGACTTCGACCATCTCCGGCACGACCCTGACCGTCGGCACTGTGACGTCCGGCACTGTTGCTGTCGGCCAATATGTGACCGGTGTCGGTGTTTCGGCTGGTACGGTTATCACGGCAAACCTTTCCGGGTCTGGCGCTGGTTCGACTTGGACGGTTAGCGTCAACCAGACTGTCGGATCTTCGACTTTGTACATGACCGCAGGCACTGTGATCACGGCATCCGGCGCAACGTGGACTGCAAACCAGTGGGTCGGCAAATATGTTTGGTCGCGTGGGTCTTCGACAACTGCCGCCAGCTTTACCGCTGCTGCAAACGTCGTGACGGTGACAACATCTGCGCCGCACTTCTTGACAACAGGCCGGTATCTGACCTTCTCCGGCGGCACATTGTCCACTGGGTCGCCAAACGGCACATATCAGATCACTGTCACTGGGCCTTTGACGTTCACTTATACTGTCCCAAGCGGCTCCGGCACGCCTGGCGGTACGCTTGTGTACGCTTCCGGCACGGGTGCTATAGGCCGCATCATTGCTAATACAACAACGACCCTGACTGTCGTTGACAACGTGCTTGGCAGCGCTGCTTTGCCGTACCCAATGGCCAACACGCCTGCGACAAGCGGCAATTACATCATTGGCGTGATTGATCGCGGCCAGGTGCTGCCTGAAACGCTCAACATCTACTCTTCCGCAAACTGCACATTGGAACTGATCGCGTCGACTTACTATTCGCCGATTGCTCTGACCGGCGCGACGTTTAACACCATGTATTCTCTTGGTTCGTTGAACAGCTTTGTGGAACGCGACGTGTCGGCAACAGCCGTTTTCGGCGGTGAAGTGGTGTATAACACCCCGCTTCCATCGGGCGGTCTGCAAAACTTTGACCTGACCACGTTCTTCCCGCTTTACAACAACATCCAGGGCAACATTCCTGACATCTTGACCATCGCCATTACAACACCATCAACTTTTGGAACAAACACAGTCGGTGCATCTGTCATTTCTCAGGAAGCAATGTCCTAATAGGAGGCTGTTATGACGACCTCTGGGACTTACGCCTTCAACCCTTCATTGGGTGAGTTGACGCTTTATGCATATAACCTGATTGGCATTCGCAATACGTCGCTGGCTCAAGAACACTTTGAGTCGGCGCGTATGGCAACAAACCTTATGCTGGCCAATTGGGCCAATAAGGGTGTTAATCTGTGGGCTGTTGATCTGATCACGGTATCTTTAACGCAAACACCAACAATCTTGACCCTGACGGCTACTGGTTCAAAGGTGACGTTGACTTATGCAACACCTGACACGCCCGTTTATACCGTTGGCAGCTCGATTACGCTGCTTGGCGTGACGCCGGCTGCGTACAACAACACTTATACAGTGACTGATTCAGGGCCAGGCACAGTGTCATTTGCTAGCACTACGACGGGTGCTATGACCGTTGCCGGCACAATCACGTCACCCACGCCTGCAGCAACTTATAGCGTCAACCCAAATACCGTTATGATTTTGGATTCATACATCACAACTGGTAACACTGGCACAGCTACTGAAGTAGACCGCATTATTTTGCCTGTGTCGCGCACAGAATATGCATCATATCCAAACAAACAAAATACCGGTTTTCCTACAATTTTTTGGTTTGATCGTTTGATCTCGCCAACAGTGTCACTTTGGCCTGCGCCAGATGGAAATCAAGTGTCATTGAAATATTATCGCGTTCGGCAGGTGCAGGATTCGGCATTTACAGATGGCCAAACTGTGGAAATTCCGTATTTGTGGCTTGATGCATTTGCATCTGGCCTTGCTTCTCGGCTTGCAATGCAATGGGCGCAACCCCTTGTAACCATGCTAAAGCCTATTGCAGACGAGGCGTATTTGATTGCTGCAGATCAAAACGTTGAAACAGCCAACCAGTACATTTCGCCGCAAGTTTCTGGCTATTACAGGTAAAAATCATGGCTTATGCATCAAAAGCAGGCAAAGCCAGAATAAGCGCAACCAACCCACAGGCATTAGCAATCTGTGATCGGTGCGGGTTTACCTACAATCACGTCGATTTGGCATGGCAATTTGATTATGCCGGTGCAGGGCTAATCAACAAACGCATTTTGGTATGCAATTCTTGCATGGATACGCCACAAGAGCAGCTTCGTGCCATTGTCCTACCCGCAGACCCCACGCCAATTGTCAATCCGCGTGTTGAAGTGTGGGCTGATGCCGAAAGTGATTACATCACGACGTCGCAACCAACAGTTTATGACCCATTAACGGGCATCCCCGTGCCGTCTACCACAAATGTAGTATCTGAATTGGGCCAAAATTACACGCCGCAACCAATTGGTGTTCCAACGGGGCTTGAACAGGGCGCTGTTATGCCGTTGTTCCAAAAAACTGCGTACAATGTGAACCTGTTTCCGCTTTCGGTGACGTCAAACGGCACGCAGATCATCACTGTGACTTGTTCTAAAGCGCATGGCATGGTGACAAATAGCCAAATTTCAGTTGAAGGGTTGGCAAACAATAATGCCAATGGTTTTTATAGCGTCACTGTAACGACAGCCACGGCCTTCACCTATCAAACAAATAGTGTTATACCTTCAGCAGCGCTTTTACAGGGCACAACTAATATGGTTACGGCTTTGGTTGGTCTGCCTTACGATTATGATCAAATTCCGCAAGTGGGGCCATAATGTCCAATATCACAATCCCAAATCTTCCTGCGGTTACGTCGTTAAATGGCACAGAACTTGTTTTGGGTGTTCAATCCAATTCATCTGTTAAAATTACCACAGCACAGATTGCTAATTATACAGCAACTCAATCAAATAATTTTGTTAATTCCCTTAGTTTTGGCACAACTGGCCTTACGCCTGCTGGGGCTATTGGGGGCAATATTACCGTTGCGGGGACATTGAACGTTGCCAATGGTGGTACTGGGGTTACGACGTTTGGTGGAACAAACACACTTCTTTACACAACTTCCGCAAATACCCTTTCGTCAATTGCTGCGGGGTCGGTTGACCAAATTTTAGCAGTAAATTCAAGTGGTGTGCCATATTGGCGGAGCACAATTCCGGCAACTGCTGGCGTTGATTCCATTAGCTTTGGTACGACTGGCTTGACGCCATCTACAAACACGTCTGGCGTCGTCACTGTTAGCGGGACACTTGCAATTGGTAGCGGTGGTACGGGCATTACGTCTTTTGGTACGGGCGTACAAACTGCGCTTGGGCAAAATGTTACGGGTTCTAATGGCATTGTATTGGCAACTGCCCCAACGATAACAAATCCCGTCATCACAGGTGGCAGCATTAATAATACGCCAATAGGTGCAACAACGGTATCCACGGGTGCGTTTTCTTATCTTAGCACCAATTCTTCGACTAGCACGACGCCCGTTTTGTCGTTTAACGCATCCAATTCTCCAATAGCTGCGGGTGCTTCAATTTCAGGAAGTTATCTGCAATTTGTTTTGCAAAACAAATCTGCAACTGCTTCTGCATCTACCAATTATGTATTAAGCAACGATTTGGGCACAGACAGTACTTTCTATGGCGAGTTTGGCATGAACTCGTCTGTTTATAGCGCATCAACGCCTAGTGATTTCTTTTCAATAAACAATGGTGTTTATTTTTCCGCGCATGATGGCGACGTTTTCATTGGTTCTGGCAATGGTTATAAATTGTATTTTCCTTGGGGCGGTTCCGCTACAAGCGCACACGTTATTAATGCATCTGGCGCGTTGGGTTTTAGCACCAATCTTGGCACAACGCCCGCCCTATCGGGCACAACAGGTTTTGGCACGTCTGGTCAAGCACTCATAACTGCAGGTTCGTCTGCTGCACCCGCGTGGGGTACATTGGGCGTGTCAGGTGGTGGTACGGGGCAATCTGCTGCACTAACGCAATATGGCATAGTGTATGGGGCGTCCACGACGGCTATGGGCATCACTGCCGCTGGTACGACTGGTCAGGTTCTGATCGGGAACACGGGCGCAGCTCCATCGTGGGCTAACTTGTCTTCCAACGCCGTGACTTCCATCACGTTCGGAACTACGGGTCTTACGCCTTCTTCGGCTTCCAACGGTGCTATTACCGTTGCTGGTACGCTTGTTGCCGCAAACGGCGGCACGGGTCAATCGACCTACACGGTCGGCGATCTGCTGTATGCCTCGGGCGCAACCACCCTGTCAAAACTGGCAGATGTTGCCACTGGCTCGGTTCTGGTTTCCGGCGGTGTGGGTGTTGCTCCTGCATACTCGGCAACACCAACTGTAACAAGCCTTACTGCTTCCACGAGCTTAACGTCACCTATCCATAACAGCGGCACTACTTTGTCCTTGCAAACGGGCGGGACAACTGGGTTGTATATCGACGCATCGCAGAATGTGGGGATTGGGACGAGTTCGCCCAGCACAAAACTCCATGTCGCATCTTCCGCACTGGCAGACTCCATTCGGTGGACGGACAATACTAATTCGACAGCGTTCCTTGGAACAATAGCGGCTGCTTCAACAATATATACAAATACCTCTTTGGCATTTGGCACAGGGTCCGCAACTTTTTCTGAAAAGATGCGTATCAACTCTAGCGGCAACGTAGGGATTGGAATAACTGCGCCAGCAAATTCGTTGGATGTTCAAAATAATCTTACTTCTCAAATTCGTGTAGGTTATGTTGCCGGAGGTGCGACAGCATATTACGATTTTGGACGCGATAGTGCTGATGGTTTGTTTGGTTTTAATGGCGCGCAGGCTTCATTTGTCGGCTATAAATGGAAAATTCAAGGCACTGAAGCAATGCGTATCAACTCCAGCGGCAACGTGGGGATTGGGACGACAGTAGGAACCACAACTGTTGCCAGCGGATTGGCAGTCAATAATGCAACCGCTGCAAGTTATCCGGGTTACGAAATTCAAACGGCTGGCGTTACCCGCATGTATTTTAACGCCAATAATGCTGCCGCGTATATAGCAACGGTTGGAAGTATTCCTTTAATATCATACGTTAACGGCGCGGAAGCTATGCGCATCGACACCAGCGGCAACGTAGGGATTGGGACATCATCCCCCACGCAAAAGTTGGACGTATCAGGCAGTGCTAACGTGTCTGGCACGGTTGTCATGGGGTCATCATTCCTCCGTAACCGCATCATCAATGGGAACATGGCAATTGATCAGCGCAATGCTGGGGCGCAAATTACAGCGGCGAACTTAACTAACAACACATATATGGTTGACCGCTGGTATTATATATCTTCACAAGCTGCAAAATTTACGGCGCAACAAAATGCGGCATCCGTAACAACGGCGGCAGGGTTTCCAAATTATCTTGGCATGACGGTGGCTTCGGCAGTCACCGTTGGTGCGGGGGATTATTTTGCTGTTGAACAATCAATTGAAGGGTTTAATTTTGCAGACTTGGCGTGGGGAACGGCAAGCGCAAAAACCGTAACCCTTTCGTTTGTTGTTTATAGTTCTTTAACCGGAACTTTTGGCGGCTCACTTCGCAACAGCGTAGCAACTCGCTCATACCCGTTTACATATTCAATACCGACAGCAAATACTTGGACAACAATATCAGTAACTATTGCTGGAGACACAAGTGGGACATGGGTGGGGGCTACTAACGGCACTGGTGTTCAAGTAGGTTTTGGCCTTGGCGTAGGAACTACTTACAGCGGGACTGCGGGAGCATGGGCGGCAACAAACTATGTATCCGCCACAGGCGCAGTTTCCGTAGTCGGCACTGGAAGCGCAACCTTCTACGTCACAGGCGTACAGTTTGAAGTAGGTTCCAACGCAACGCCATTTGAACGGCGGCAGTATGGTGAAGAGTTTTTGCTGTGCCAGCGGTATTATGAAAGTTCATATTACCCTACGGCGGTTCCGGGAACGGATAATCTTAACGCATCTGTAGGCGTGTACGCGCAAGCAATAACTACAGGCGCTGCCTTATCTTTCGGCGGTGTGGCATTTCGGGCGCAAAAACGTACTTCCCCTACTATTGTTTTATATAGTTATTTAGCAGCTTCGGGAAAAGTGTCTAATGTTGACGTTGCTAACTCAGTAGGCACAAACGTAACAGCCTACCGGACTGGTGTTCAAGGTTTCGGGGGCATAACTGATTCATCCGCCCCTTTCACTGTTGGTACTAATTATTGGTTTGGTTGGACAGCAAGCGCGGAGTTATGATTATGTATGCTAACGCTCAGTATCTTAATAATACGCCAGTCAGCCAATACCCCGCTGGTATCCGCGTTGACATCAACGGCATGACCAGCTTCGTCCCTATTGACCCCGCCAACACAGACTACGCCAACATCATGGTACTTGTTGCTGCTGGTGAACTTACAATCGCACCCGCTGAGGATCAACCATGATCAACTTCTCCCTGACCGTTGAACAAGTTAACCTGATCCTTGCAACAGAGACAAAACAATGACAAACACCTTCACTTGGACTTTCCCCACCTTGTCGGCCTACCCTTCTTATGAAGGCGAAACTGACGTTGTGTTCACCGTTCATTGGGTGCTTAACGGCACCGATGGCAATGGTCACATTGGCTCTGTCTATGGCACGGTGGGCGTGACATATGCCGCTGGCACACCATTCACGCCTTACGCAAGCCTGACTGAAGCTCAGGTTCAGGCGTGGACGGTTGAAGCCCTTGGACCGGAACAAATTGCCGCTTATGAAGCGAATATTGACGCCCAAATCCAGCAACAGGTATCACCAACTATTGTTAATCTGCCGCCTCCATGGCTCGCATAATTAGGGGGTTCATTATGACCATCACCTATACTTGGCAGATTTTGCGGATGGAATGCTTCCCAAATTACAATGGGCAGCAGGACGTTGTGTGCACCATCTCCTACCGATATACGGGCACTGATGGCAATTACTCTGCCAATTTGGATGGTTCGGTCAACGTGAATTATTTGCCAGATCAGCCCTTCACGCCCTACAACCAATTGACACAAGACCAAGTTATATCTTGGGTCATCGAACGCCTTGGCCAGCAGAACATTACAAGCTATCAAGGCACACTTGCTAATGAAATACAGACGCAGCAAAACGTACCCGTAATTACTCCACCACTCCCATGGGGGGCTTAAAATGGCCAGTTCATACACAACCAATAAAGCTATCGAAAAGCCTGGCTATAATGACTACATCAATTCATGGAACGTGCCAGTCAATAGCGACATGGACATTGTGGACGCTTGTTTTGCTGGCACATATTCAATTGCACTAACCAATTCTAACGTCACTTTAACGCAAGCTAATTGTCAAGTGATGCGCGTTCGGCTAACAGGCGCACTTTCGGCCAACGTGACAATCTTTTTCCCGTCTGGCATATCTGGGTTCTTTGTGGTGCAAAATGCCACAAGCAATGCATACACCGTCACTCTTGCATCAGTTGGGGGTGGCACATCCGTATTAAGTGGACAAAGCCAAAGCACTGCAATTTTTACTGATGGGACAAACGTCTTTTATGCTGATGACACTCGCCTTCAGTTGACCGCTGGCACAGGCATTTCAATTAGCTCTGGCACTTCCCCAACAATCAGCAATACAGGCGTGTTGTCATTTAACACCCGCACAGGTGCGGTATCTCTGACTTCGGGTGACGTTACAGGTGCACTTGGCTACACGCCGCCAACTCCAACAGGCATAGGTGCTTCTGGCACTTGGGGCATCAATATTTCTGGCAATGCCGCCACTGTCACCAATGGCGTGTACAATACCGGCGGGACTTACAACATCAATATTACAGGTAATTCCGCCAGTGTAACCAATGGCGTATACAACAATGGCGGCACATACGGCATCAATATTTCCGGCAATGCTGCAACTGCCGGTACAGTTTCTGGTGGTTATGTTTCCGCTGTCTATGCCGGTTCGGGCATTTCGGTTAATGCTAACCAAGGTGCGATTACTATCTCGTCCACACTTGCTGGCGGAACTGTAACCTCGGTTGCGACTGGTACGGGATTGACTGGCGGCACAATTACAACAAGCGGGACTATATCTCTTGTTACAACTTTTGGCGCTGTCGGAACCTATGCTATTCTTCGGTATGTGGGAACCGGCACTGCAAATTATAACGCTGGCACCACATATGCTGGTAGCAATTTAAGATGGGCTTACATGTATTTAGGCGGGCAAAGCACACCAGCTGGGGGAATGGGAACTGCTGGTGATGGTGCTGCTGTAAGTGGTACATGGCAGGCAATGAATGGCCTTCATTTACAAGGTTCTTCTGGGTGTTGCAATGGATTATCTGGCGGTGGATTATTTGTAAGGATTGCATAATATGAGCAAAGTTGAAAAAGTATTCAACCCAATTTATGTAAGTGAAGATAAAACACGCATAGATTGCATGGTTAAGTTTGACACCGTTCCAGTAGAGATACCGTTTACGGCTGATAAAAATGATACCGAAGATCATGGTCGCGCATTGTATGACGCGCTTGTATCTGGTGCATATGGAGAAATTGCGGCTTATGTGCCTCCTGTTGCTCCAATAATTGACCCCGCAAAACAAGTTGGACCAAAGGTGCTGTAATGCTGCAATCGAAACCATTAGAACTTGGTAAATTAAAGGGCACTATCTACGACTTTCCCAATGTGGGAGACGAACTCCCGCTTCATGTTCATACGGAAGATGACGTTCATATTTCTATCTGTGCGAAAGGTTCTATAAAAGCCTTTGGCGAAGGATGGGAATCTATTATATCTTCTGGTGCAGTACTTGACTGGGAAGCCGGTCAATATCATGGGTTCATTTCACTTGAACCTAATTCTAGACTTGTAAACATCATAAAGGGTTAAACATGAATATCAATCTTGTTCTTACAGTAGATGAAGTGAATTATATTTTGAACGCTGTTGCGGCTCGCCCGTATGCAGAAGTTAAAGATCTTGTCGCCAAAATCCAAAAGATTGGCGCAGAAGAAGTCGCTAAACAGCAGTCTGTTGAATCCGCTGTGGCTGATTTCTCCACGACAGACGTCGCAAATTAATCATCAAGGTGTAGCCATGACAACCCAACAAGAACATGACATCGCAATCGACGCATCTCTGGTTGGGGGAGCAATTACAATGCCTTTGTGGGCAGCAGAATTGAACAATTGGCTACACCTTTTCATGGCCCTCGTAGGGTCAGGACTTTTGATTTATCGTAGCTACAAAGCCTACAAAGAAGCAACGAAACCAAAGATGGATGGGTCGTAATGGACCCGTTAACAATACTGGCGGCAGCTCAAGCGGCGTATGCTGGCATTCAAGCTGGCATTGCTGCTGGCAAAGAAATACAAGGCATGGCTGCAGATCTTTCAGAGTTGTGGGGAAATCTTGCACGCCTTACACAGATCGCCGCAGAGCCTCCTAAAAAAGTTTATTTTGGCGGCAAAAGTGCAGAACAAATTGCCATTGAACGATATGCAGCAAAAGCTGAAGCGTATGAATTAACTCTAAAAGCAAGAAATCTTTTTGTTGGCACCTATGGCCTTGCCGCTTGGGATCAGGTTCAGCGTGAAGTAATTAACATCCGCAAAGAGATTGAACGTCAAAAGTGGGAAGAAGAGCGTGCTTTTGCCGCCAAAATGGAAGAAATTAAAGAGGCTGGTGTTGTGACTGTCATCGTTTTGGGCATTTTGGCCGTTATGTTCATCATCGGGGCGGTGTTTTTAGAAAGGGTTCAGTAATGGACGAAAAAGGGCATTTTGATCTTTCAAAAATCATGAGCATGATGTTTCCCGTGCTGGTTGCAGCAATTGGGTGGCTAGTCAGCGGGATCAACGGTCTTCACATGGATGTGCAAGACATCAAAGGGAAGATGCCTTTATTGATCACGCCGCAAGGCATTCCAACAGATAGCCCAATAAGCGCAGAAGCCCGTTATAGGTTACGGGACGAAATTTACAAGGACATTAACGACATGAAGGTTCGCATCCGCCTACTTGAAGCTAAATTGGGGGATAAGTAATGGATCTCGGTATTTTTGGAAAGCTGATAGAAAATGTTGCACCAACAATCGCAACCGCCCTTGGGGGGCCAGTGGCCGGAATGGCCGTCAAAGCACTGTCTACGGCTCTATTGGGTCATGGTGACGGGTCTGAAGACGACATTAGAGATGCGCTGGCAACTGCTACCCCTGACCAGATAGCCGCCATCCGAAAGGTGGACGCTGACTTCAAGGTGCAAATGAAGTCACTGGACATTGATTTGGTAAGGATCGCAGCAAATGATCGAGCATCTGCTCGTGACATGGCCGTGGGCACACATTCATTCACGCCTTCTATTATGTCCTATGTGATTGTCTGTTGCTGGGCTGTGATTCAGTATTTTCTATTTACACACGTCATAGAAGCCAGTATGCGCGAACTTATTGCG
>TBL_comb48_EPIDRAFT_1000634_pt1 | contig 27099 bp, 16 predicted proteins | sample TroBogEpilimnion_37_FD_10681 | JGI IMG/M metagenome (IMG submission 10681) | reverse complement strand
CTGGAAAGATAACTCACAGTATCGATGGGGCAGATCGCGGCATCGTAAAACGTCGTCCACGACCCACTACTGCCATCGTATAATACCAGGGCGCCCTTTCCTTCGTCATATGGCAAGAAGGCCGCCGCAGCCGCAGACGAGAGACGCGGAGTGCAGACCCTGTTGATGAGATCCACCTGCAGCCACCAACCCCCGTCGCCTGACACCAGGATCAAGAGGTGCTTGGCGCTGAGCAGTCCCCTCCTCATACTACTCTTTCCCGTGGCGTTGTTATAGGCTGCTGCGGTATTATTGTCATAATTATAGGATCGAAAGGCCGGTCTTGAGCCGTCGCAGAGGAACAGAGGGCCCAAATCATCGGCATGATTGTCATCACCCACAATGACGTACAGATGGCCGTCCCCTCCCACGGCCATATCCAGGATGTGGTGGAAAAATACCTGGCTGCACTCTGTCGCTACCAGCACGGGGTCCGCCGCCCTCAGGTCGTAGCTATAGTCTCTGGCGTAGAACTGTATGCGGTACTTTAGAATCTCTGTGGCGGATCCGGTGCTCACGCTGAAGAAGAGCGTCCCTCCTGAGCCCAACGTCGCCGCGGAGGACGCTGACCAGGCCAAGGAGTTGATGGTCCCGGAAACGCCCAACATGGGGAACGTGTTTCCCCACAGCAACGAGCCCTGCCAAAAAGAAAGCAGCATATAGGGGTGAGCAATCATCATCATCGATAAAACCTAAAAAGGAATACTACTACTACTACTACAACATGATTACCAGGAGCAAGCACACCCCAAGCTCACATTCGGAGCTGAGGGTGACCGAAAGCAGCTCTATAGCCGAGCAGTCCCGTGATTCAGGATCATCGATATACACATCGCAGTGCCCCCAGAAGGTGAACGCGATCCACGCCAGGCCGGGCATCGCTGAATGAGGCTTCAGGGCGGTGGCCTTGATTTGAGTCCGGAGGCCTGCAACCTCCAAGTAGTGCGACAAATCCAATGGCTTGCTCTCCCCTGTGTCCGTCCGCACGATGGCTACATTGCCATCATCGCACAGCACAAGAAGCGCATTGGTCCCAAACAGGATGGATCCCGTCGGGGTAGGGCTGCTGCTCAAAAAACACGCTGCAGCAGCGTGCATGGTGATGGTGGCGCCTGTCCCCAAGCTGATGTAGCTGTACTGGTCGTACAGGCCAGGAGAGGGGCCGCTTAGCGGCGAAAAGCCGTCCGCGCACCTGATCGCGCACCGCTGCTCGGCGTACAGGGAGGGCGGCCAAATTAGCGCCACGCCTGGGCCCAGAGCGCACACGCATGACGGCTCGACGGTCCCAAAACCATCGCAAAAGGGAATCTGCCTCTGGACAGCGGGGTCGCACGCCAGGTCCCCGCAAGGCCAGCACGAAATGCTGCTGACACTGGGATCCACCGCACGAAAAAAGCCTTGGATGCAGCCGCACGACGCTTCAAAGCCGAGCGATCCTCCCCGGCTTGTGATCACGCTGCTGGCTGTCGTGTTGCACCAACTGCAGCCTCCTGTCAGGGGGTTCGGAAACATGCCGGCGCTGCATGGGATCGGGCTGCAAGCGCCCATGTCGGAAACATTCGTCGTGGCGGGAGGGCACACGCACACGCCGCGCACGCCCACCTTGTCCGCCGGGCAAGGGGAGGTCCATGCCGACCCATTGCACGCCAAGCCAGCGGGGCACGCAGCGTACACCGCGTCGCTAGTGGACGTGCACTGGCTGACGAGAAGCCTCCCGACGCCAGGGGCGGTGCACGCAGTGCACACGGTATCCGAATGCAGGGTGCAGGGCGCCGAGGCGTACGACACGCCCGCCTCGCACTGCCTGCAGGATCCCAGCATAGCATCCGCTGCCTGCGTGCAGGGCGATATAACAAATGTGGCGCCGAGGGTCGCATGGCTGCAATTCGCGCACGCGCAAGCTGGGAGATAAATGTCTGTCCTGAGGTACCCATTCGACGGACAGGTGATGGCGCACGCGGTGCACCGCCCCGGGTTGGACCCATAGCACCCGATGAAAACCTCTCCCTGCTGGCAGGAAGCGCCGCGTACGCAGGGCACGCATTGGTTCGAGTCAAAGTAGAATCCCTTTTCGTTGCAGGCCCACTCGCAGCCGTTGACCCAATGCGCATTGTCGGGAAGCAAACCGGGATCGCACGGCTGGCAGTCGGGAGTATCGCCCCCTCCCATCATGCCACACGGCGGAGGATAGTAGCCGGGGGTGGAGCACGATGTGGCGCAAAGCTGGCAGACGGGCAACTCAAAGGGCGACGCTGCCGCTCGAATCGTAGCATACCCCGCAGCGCATTGCACCATGCAGTACCCGCCGCCCCACTTGGGAGTCTGAAACCACGCGCATGTGGGCGTTTGAAGCGCAGAACAATCATCGTACGCGAAGCCCCGACCGTACGCGTACATGGCAGACGGCAGCGTCGGCGCTGCGCAAGGAAGACACATGTCGGACACCAGGTCCCGCAAGCAGACGCTCGGGTAGGTGCCCGCGGGGCAGTCAACCGCAGCGCTCAGGCACGGCACGCAGGGATCCACGCTGGCGCTCAGGTTGTTGATGAAGGCGTACGAGTACGTATTGTCGAGAAAGTAACCCTTCGCGCACATGGAGGTGGACACCGCCTCGGAGCAGTTGGAGGGCTGCGTGGGCGCCATGACCCGGTTCAGCTGCTGCAGCATCCTGCTCTGACACGAAACACATGCATACGCACCGCTCCGAACCGTCTGGGCGTAGGTGCCATAAGGGCAATATCCCGGAAGGGAGTCGCACGTTGGACACGGGCTTTGCCACAAGGGCTGAAGCTGCGATTGGACCGTCGGATTGCCTTGCACGTCGACGTTATTCCAGCATTTGCCAGGACAAGGCCACAGCGCGCTTCGCACGTATATGATATTTGTCTTGAACAACAACAAGGCCAATAAGATGATGACCATCATCCTCCCTGCGCCTGACGGCTACAACAACTAACTACGCCCGCCAAAATGTTTAGCAGTAGTACTAATAATAGAAAGACTGATAACAACAATCGCATTCGACGCTACTACTACTGCTGCAGCTTCCTCGTCCGGCTTGTTTTTTTTGGGGTCGTGTCGTGTCGTGCTGGAGGAGGAGAGCCTCCTCTGCACTCCACATACGATCCGCAGACAGGGGATTGGGTCTGCGACAGCGGATACTTCAAGACGGCGCCGCTCTCGATCCACAACGCCACCTGCAGACCCTGCACTGTCATAGCGGACGCATGCTACGTGGGCTGGATATGGACCCCGTGCACCAGAACCGCGGACACGTGCTGTGTTCCCTGCCCCTCGTTGCCCATGGGCACCATCTACACCGTCAGAAACACCTGCGACGTGATCGGATGCGCGGCCGGCTACTACATCAACTACGCTTCTTCGTCCGTATCGTCGTTTTGCATACCATGCGAAAAGGGGTTTTATTGCCCCCCCTCTCAGGGGACTACACCCCAGCAGTGTGGAATCAATTGCACCACCACCGTGCAGGGCGCCTCGTCGCCCCTGGATTGCGTACAGTACGCTGGCGAGCCGTTCGGGTTCTCCATCGCGTATACATTTTCCACCACCGCTACCTCAGCGACCGCGGCGCCGTTTTCGTGCCCGGACCTCCTGCGCTGGATCACGCAGCACGGGGCGATCCAAGCGTGCTCCTTGTCCCCCGCCCTTTCCGCTGGCATCGCTACGGTCGCCTGCACCGTAGCCGCGTCGCGATGTGTGGCGGGCGACTTTCTCCAATGGGCCCTACAAGCGCAGGACCCGTCGCAGGATGCCCGCGCCCTTGCGGCGTGTCTGCAGGACGATTCCCTGACCCTCATCACGGCGTGGCCCAGCATTCAGCAGATGGGCCAGCTGCAGCCCCCTTCCTCCTTCTCAAACACGCGTCAAAGTTGGCTGGTGGCGCCCAACGTTTCCGACCTGGTGATTGAACCGCACAAGTGGGGATCGGAGCATGGCCAAACATTCTCCACGTACGTACTCGCTGCAGTACTTATATCGGGGCTAGGCAGCGGGGCCTTTGCCGCCGTAGCCCTCGCGTATACGCGCTGGTACAGACGAAACCTTTTGAGCGAGGCATTTCATCATAGCTCTGCCCTATTGCAAAGACACAAGAGGGCCTTCTCAAAAGCCTGACACCGTTCATAGACGTGTATGGTCTGTTGATGAGCGAGGCCCGAGTATTATTATTATTATAAGCGCTTGCTTATTTCTCCTCCCTTTTTCGGTAAGATGGCAGGAGGCAGGAAACGCTTCAGGTCGCAGCTGTGTTACGGCGAAAACGGTGGCAGGCTGTGCACCGCCATCAGCTACGCTGTGGCCCACGCATTTCTCCTGCAGTGCGAAAAGGATGACGACGTGATGGAATTTTTCACGGAGGACCGAATACACGACATCATGCAAAACTGCAGCCGCTTTTTCAGCCAGACCCCTTTCGCCGAAAGCAGGCTCATGATGTCGGTGCACGACATGCTGCATCTCTGCCCGTCGGACGGTAACATCCAAAGCATAGAGATCGCAGGCCTCCTACTAGTGCAGGAGGAGGGCTGCCATCACCCAGAGGTCGAAAATTTATGGGTGGAGCCGCTCGACGCCCTGCTGCGCAAAATTTCGTCCCGAGGATCCAACAAGATCGCTGCCGTGGTGACCACTGCAGAGCACACTGTAGCCTACCTTTCAGACGGGCGCAGCAGGCTCTTTTTGTTTGATCCCCTGCCCGCGGAGCTAGTGCCCTGCTGCCCTAGCGCGCCATGCATGACGAGGAGGCGGGACGACGAATACAGCGGATACCTGTTCGCCAGTATTTAAAAGCGCCTCCTCCTGGGTAAGGAAAGTGTGGTTTTTTTAAGGGCACCGCGCCCGTATTAAAGGCAACAACAATTCGTCGCTGTACCTCTAGGATGCCATTCCTCTCCAAACCGCTGCTGCTCCTGATGCTGCTATCACCTAGGGGCGCCTCTTCCACATTGAGCATGCCACAATACCTTGTCAGCAGCGCGCTGTGCACGGCGGCGCCCCAGGCAACGCAAGTCACCTTTTATTCCCCGACGAGGGGCGCGCCGCCCCCTGTGATTGTGCAGGGGTCGCAGCTGTTGGTGAGCTACCCAGCGCCCATCACGCAGTCCTACTACTATGAGGCCACCCGGTACAATGAGTCCAAGTGCAGCTTCTGCCCGTACAGCGAGTATCCGGAAACGCTGTACCCCGAGTACCTCCTCTCGGGCGGCGTGCGGATGCTTCCGACGCCCATGTACGGCCCTTGCCTGGATGGGATGCCCTCCACGCGCACCGCTTGCACGCAAAACCTTATTCTGTACCCACCCGACTTCGTGGGAGAGTACTTCTTTCCCGAGCAGAAGCTCGTCCCTCCAACCTTTCAGAGGCTCGCGTTCCCGAGCTTTGCGCACAAGTTCATCGAAGGCTCGTTTTCCACGCAAATCACCAATGTGGATCCGAACACGAGGACAGTGATATCACCGACCCTGTACGGACTGGGGCGGCAGTACGCCGTGAACAGCGTGAGCACCTTTCAGGTGTTTAGCAACGGCGTGCTGAACACGAGCCTGAGCCAACAGCTGCAGGCGCCCTATCTGACGGACTCGGGGAAGGAGCAGTGGCCCAAATGGGAGCAACATTTCTGCAGGCCTGGGTGCCACAGGGACAGCCAGTACCAGCAGGTGACGGTTCGCCCCTCCGACTATGAGGGCAAATCTCCCACCCTGGCCTACCTGAGACGGGGATCCTCGCCGTTGACCCTCGAGAAGTGCAACAAGTGCCCGCCCTACCAGGCGGCGTACAATTGGGGCATCTTCACCGCAGCGGGGATCTTTGATCCCACCTTTCCCGCGAATCCTCTGGAAAATGTCCAAAGCATAGACTGCTTCCCATGGTTCGGCAGCGTGCCGGTGGTGGTGCCCTTCTACTCGTCCGCGCCCTACTACCGCATGAGGAACACGGTCGTTTACCACAACAACGTTTCCGTCGACGGCGTTGCATTCCCGACCTCCAACAGCTATGTGCAGGGCGTCCCGTGCCCTCAGAACACATACAACGATGTCTGCGCGCACACTCTGCTCATGAACGTATCGTCGCCCACGCCCCCGCCCGCGGACGCCGCCGTGGCCCAGCCTCGGTGCAAACCGTGTCCTCCGGGCGGATTTCACACCAACGGCCCCGGGGCGTGGTTCTGCCTGCCGCCCCCGGGTCAGACCGCCTATATTCCGGACCCCATCAACAACCCCACACAGAGCCCCTTGCGCAATTTGCTCAACGTCTATACCGACGCCAACGGCTCGTCGCTCCTCTGGGCAAGGCGCGATATACTGGGGTACGAGTTCGAATGCGGCTATAAGCCGGAGCACTGCTACCAATGCGCCGCCGCGGGCCTGCCGGCGGGCTCCCTGCCGGACGACTTCAACCAAAAGGTCATCCTCAAGAACATCCTGATCTGGCAGCCGTGCCCTGCGGGCTTCTACTGCCCCACGGCCCTGCAGACGCCGGTCCAGTGCCCCTCGGCGCTCCCTTGGTCCCCTGCTGGAAGCTTCTCGCTGAGCCAGTGCACGTGCAAAAGGGGCACGTATCTGTCCTCGTCGGGCAACGGGACATGCCAGCCATGCGCCACGAGGACCGCGTGCCCCTCTGGCCAATTCATGAGCGGTTGGACCCGATGCACACAATTGGACGGCGCCACCAGCGGTGGCGTCTGCACCCCGTGCACCAACATGCCCAAGGCGTACGCATCCTACCTTTCGTACGGGCAGGGCATCGAAATCCTGAACCCCACCAACGGCCGTTACTACGGCTTTTGCCCCTTTGTGTGCGATGCCAACACCATTCTGGTGCAGGAGGACGCGGGGGCCTCCTGCCTGTCCAATTATACTTGCGCGAAGCTGGGAAGCATGATGATGATCACCAACAGCGAAGCCACGCCGGTGTACTCCGCGACCGCGCTGGGTTTGCGCGACGGCATCGTCCTCCTCCTGCCTCTGGCGTTGTCCTGCCTGACGCAGCGAAACCTCTCCAACGCCCTCAACAGCGCCAAATCCGCCACCTCCTCGTCCACCGTTTGGCTTCGCGTCGCCAACTCCTGCGCGCAGGTCAACGCCTCCTTCTGCGGTGGGGCCTCCGCCTGCTTCGTGACGCGCAACGCCTCCTACAGCAACAACGTCGAATGCGCCGCCTGCCCGCAGCCCAACAGCGGCGTGTTCTACAACGTTCCGCCGCCTCCCTCCTCCGCGAGCGACATGAGCGCCATCGTCGCATCCTACACCTGCGCCGCAATGTGCCAGTTGCCTGCATACTACTACAACGCGACGTCCCTCAACTGCTCCTCATGCACATCCCTGGAGCAGGCGTACTGCCCGCAGGGCGGGTACCACATCCAAGGGCAGGGGTGCTACGGCGACGCGACGCCGTTCCCGACCCTGAACCCCGCCCTGCTGGCCACCACCAACTGTATCCGGTGCGCACTGCCGCTCCCCACGCAGCCAAATCAATGGCTCGACCTGCAGGACCCCAGCGGATGCTCCTACCAGACCTGCACCAACTACGCTGCGTCGCCTGCCCTCGGCGTGACATCGTACATTGCGGTACCCTGCGGCAAGACCAGCAACACCGTGCTGCAGCCCTGCACCCTCACATGCCCCAAGGGAAATTATTACCTGCAGGGCTCATGCACGGCAAGCACCACGGGCGTCTGCAGGCAGTGCTCCACCGCTTTGCCCGGGAGCTACATCCAGACCAACTGCACCTCGATCGCCGATACGGTATGGAGCCTGTGCACCGTGCCGGGCACATACTGCCCGGGCGACGGTTCCATCGCCTATTGCCCCAACAACCAGACCTCCGACCCCGGCGCCAGCTCCGCCCTCGACTGCTACTGCCCCGTGGGCACCACCCCAGGCGGGTTTGGCACCTGTGCGCCCTACCAATGCCAGGACTCCGCGCCCAGCAACCTTGGCCCAGGCGCAGGCTACGTCTCATCCTTCTACATGGCTCTGGACCCTTCATCCAAGACCTCAGCGTGCGTGCGTTGCCCCGCGGGTTCCGCTTGGACCTCGGGCAACTCTTACTTCAATGGCGTGGGGATCGAGGCGTGCGCCTGCTCGGCGTACAACGCCTACATGCAGACGGCGCCGAACAGGACCTGCACGCCGTGCTCCTCCTACACCCCGCAACGCTGCGGGCCTTCCATGATGATGGGGCCGTACAGCGGGGCGGCAGACACCTGCTGGCAGGGGGTCCAGCCGCCGGCCTGCCAATGCCTGATGCCACCCTACACCGTTCTGAGCCCTAGCGACACCAGCAGCAGCAACTGCGCGCCCAACCCCAACATGTGCCTGCCCGGCTTCGTATACAACAGCGACCCGCAGGTGTCGGCAGGCCCCATGGCCGAAAACGTTACCGGCAGCAGCCTTTATGCGCCGAGGCAGTCCCAGGCCCAAGTGTGGAGCCCGATCCGCTTTTCAGCGTCCGGCTTCAATGGCCAGATCAAGAGCCTAAAATCCACGTCGGATCTGGGCGGATGGGGCGACCAGGCCAACTGGCAATTCATCGTGTGGACCGTGCAGGAGCCCAACCTTCTCTACGTTTTCGCTGCGCCCCTCACCATGCCTCAAGGCTACAATCCGTACCAATTCACCAGCATCGCGTGGCCCATCGTCGTCGCTGCCTCCTCCTACTCCATCGCGGATATCGCCGTGGCACAGTGGCCCACCCCCCAAACGCCGGCCGCCCTGCACCCTGCGGCCAGCACCACCACCACACAGGTCGCAGCAGCGCTGATTTCGCACGACCCTCTGGCCCCGCCGAAACTGGCCATCAACACGCTGCAAGTGGACCCGTCGGGAGGCGTACCCAAATGGGCCGTCGCGGGCACCATCCTCATCGAGCTGATTGCTGCCACCGGAAGCAGTAATTGGTCGGTGGCGTGCATGGGCCACGCCTACCTCTCCTCCTCCTCTGCCGCAGATGCGGGCACCTTCTTCGTCGGGGGCAACAGCGTGATCATAGCCGTCACCCCGGCGATGACCAAAACATTAACGTTGGAGGAGGCTCCGTTAAGCACGGCCGCGTTTATGGCCTCGCCCCTGAAGGATGGCACCGTGTGGATCTACGCGTCGTACGTGCACACGACCACCATCAAACTGTTGAAAGGGTGGAACCCTGCAGCGTCCCCCTCCTTTGTCTTGAGTCAGGACGAGGCGGACGAGCTCTACTTTGCGCCCACGATCGCTGGCGTGGTCGGCTTTTCCGTGGCCTGGCCGGACATCGCCCTATTGACGCCCACCTTTGTCGGGCTGGCACGAAAGACGCTGCCCCCGCCAAGCCCCCAGCAAAACATCCTTTATCCCCAGGGGCAGCCGCTCACCATCGTCACGGCCGACCTGACGCAGCGCACCTTCACGGAAATACAGGACCTGCCCGAGAGCGTCAGCCACCCGAGCGCCCTGACGGCCATCCCCATGGGTGCTGGAAGCCTCATGCTCCTTGCCTCGGACGACACCACAACCAACATCTATTGGACGCTGCTCTCCATGTGCCTACCGTCGTCGTCGTCCTCCGGCGCGCAGCAGCAGCAGTTTTGGGATGGGCGGCAGTGCAGGCCGCACGCGTGCATCCGCTCACGACCCTGCGCCACAAACGCGGGGCAGCAGTGGAACGCCGTCTCCATGAGCTGCCAGTGCCTCCCCGGCTACTACAACAACGGCGCGAAGGGCTCGCTCCAGTGCATCCTCTGCCCCGCGGGCTCCTTTTGCCCTGCAAACAGCACCAACTCGGCGCGCGCGCCGCAAAGCTGCCCCGCAGGCATGACCTCGTACTCGGGGGCCCAATCGGCGCAGCAGTGCACCTGCAGGGACAGCAGCTTTTATAACTACGCCGCCAAGGGCTGTCAATCGTGCCCCAGCGGCAGCTGGTGCCCGAATCGATGGACAGCGATGCCGTGCCCAGGCTCCGTCGACATTGCGCGCAGCGTTGCGGGCTCTCAGTACCCCAAAGGCTGCGTATGCGCCCCGGGATCCGTCGGGGCAAACTGCGCATCATGCCCGGGGGGGGCCAACATGTACTGCCCGGCGGGCTCCAGCGCCGTCGTCAACTCTGTGGCCATGGCGAACGTTGTCTGGCTGACGGGCGGCAATAATGACGCCTCGTCCACCGCCGTGGTATGCGCCACCCTTTTGCCCATCGTAAGCAGCTTCCTCATCAACACCAACATTTGGTACCTGATGATGCAGCAGCCGCCTGGCGGCGCCCACTTTTATTGCGAATACGTGCCGGCCCCAACCCCTTTCATCAAACCCATGGTGGCCATCATGGTGCAAACGGAGACGGCGGACGCCGCCAACAACCTCGTCAAGTCCCTGCCCGTGGTCCTCGGCCTCAATTCGACCTCCTCCTCCTCGAGGGCCTTCGTGCTGGAGGACGTGCAGCCGGTCTCGCTCATTTCCTCGCCGGGGTCCGTATACAACAACACGGCCTTCGCCTGCCCCACGGGCAAAGTGTCGTCGGATGACAGGACAACGTGCGTTTGCGCCCCCGGCTACGAAACCAGCGGCCTCCAGTGCTCGCCGTGCAAGGCAAACGCCTACAAGCCCAACGCGGGGACGGGCGCCTGCATCATCTGCCCCACCGGCTCTTTTTCGCCCGTGGCGGCCGCAGGCTGCTCCTCGTCCTCAGGCCTCAACAATAATAACGTCACCGCCTCATCGTCGCCCCCCAACGTGGGCATGATCGTAGGGTTGGCCACGGGGGGGACGGTGGTGCTGGCCCTTGTGGTGTGGGCCACCCTCAGCCAGCAGCAGAGCACCCAGGCGTACGCCCCTATCCCATAAACATATAAATAATGCCTCACATCGCCGTCGCCCAACACATATATGCCCCGCTTGGTCATCATTATTATTATTCTTGTTGTTGTTGTTTTTGTCTCCGTCATGGCGTTCGAATCCTTGCCTGCGGATTTCGAATGGGACCAGCAGCAACAGCAGTGCGACGCTGCAGCATGGCAGGTGTACGACCAAGGGCCAAGCTGCCTGAGCTGCTGCGCCTTTGCCGTCGCGAGCGCCCTCAGTCTCAGGGAATGCAACCAGATGGCCGTCGTTTTCTCGCCCAGGCAGATTTGGGATTGCCTGGGGCCCTCGGTGGCAACCTGCGCGCGGGGCACCATGCTGGANGCCATGGAGTACCAGATGTCGGGCGGCGCGAACGCATCGTATTTCCTCCTGCCGGGCAGCTGCACCGAGAAGAATATAACGGGGGATCCCCAACAGGCGCAATGCGCCTCCACCTTTGACCGCTGCGGGGTCTTCATGCCCCGCATCGAGGCCACAACCACTTTCCTCCTCAAGGATTTCAACGGCCCCAAGGAGTACGGCGTGATCCTGGCGGCCAAATATATGATGTCCGAGATCATGACCAACGGCCCCGTGGTCGCGGTGCTAGAACTGGGCACAGAAGAAGACATGAGGCGCTTCACAGCCTACGCGTCCGACAGCGACATCTTCTACGCCAACAGCGGCAGCAACGCGGCCCGCCATTGCATCATGGTGTACGGTTGGGGCCAAGACGACTACACAGGAGCCCAGTTCTGGAAGGTTCAAAATTCGTACGGGCTCTCATGGGGCAACCAAGGCAGAGGCAAAATCGCCAGGGGGACCCTGGAACACGAATGGCGAAGCTTCTACGCCACGCAGCCGCCACCCCCAAAGGCACAACCAGCGATTGCTGTCTCCACGCCTGCCGCCACAGGGGAGCCAAACCACGGAATGACCATCACCGCCATCCTGAGCGTCACCGCGGCCTCCACTGCGCTCATGGTATGCCTCGTGTGCACCCTTGTGACGCCACAGCACCCCCTCTCTAGGGCTTTATTATTATGATGAAACCATAATCATGATTCAGGTCACATCAGCAAGGTGTACCCAAGACGCCCGTGGTGCACGCACTCTGGTGAGAACAGCTGCGGGTTCATGATCTCTGCGGATTGCGCGTAGTCCTCCTTCGCGTTGGGACCTCCTCCTGTTTTCGCAGAAAAGCACACTCGAAAATGGTTTTGGACGAAATCCGAATCGATCTCATGATTATAGATGTAGGCTTCCCACGGTACGCCAATGTGCATGCGCTGCTCCACGTCTCGATCATGATCATGATGATGGATACGCAAGAAAAAGAGGCCCCCCGCCTGTTTCTTGAACGCCAGCAAAAATAACGCAAACTCTTTCACAAGGGATGGATATTCCCCAAACTTTTCCAAGAAAAGAAAGCACGGATTTTTTGGGGGGAGCGCTGCGGCCGCCCGCGAGTCTTCGTCGCCACGAGAAAACCAACGTGACGGTGAAAACCAACGCGACCAAGTCGAGGCGGCCTGACGGCCTGACGAAGAAGAGGAGGAGGTTGAACGGGCAGAGAACAGGGTGGCCTCCATCAAAAGTTTCAGATCTCTCAGGACGTTCTTCCACCGGTGTGGTATTTTCTCCTTCTTCATCGTCATCATGGTGGTTCTGATATCGTTGAGAATCATGTGCACCAGACACTCATAGACAAAGGTTTTGAAGTGGTTCTCGAGATCCCCTTGCACCTCATCATCATCATTGTCCCTCCTCCGCCTCCTGGAAACGCTGCAAAAAAGACCGTACGCGTGCGGGCGCAAGATGATGTTGATTTGACTATAATCCCTGGCCTGCTGCTGCTGCGTCATCAGATTCATCTCGAATACCTCCAACAGCGGCATGTGCACATAAAAAATTCCAGCGCTCGTCAGCAGCATGGCCCCCGCGCCCAAATCCTTCACCACATAGGCAGTTGGATGATGGCCGCCGCCCATAAACCACCGCTGCACCACATTCTTATCGCCACCACCCTCCTCCTCTTTGTGGTAGTACACCCATTGCACAAGATACGCAAACGCAAACTGCGCAGCGCGCGCCGTACGAAACGCCAGCTTGATCCCCATCGCGCTGGCCGCGGCGCCGGCCAGCAACTCCCGCGTTCCAGAGGAAGACGTCATCATTGCTTTTGCTACAAGTATATAAATAAGAGCCGTGTGGTTGTCAAGAGAGGGCATGAACTACAATAATATATACGATGAACTGGAGACCGGGGGGAGAGGCAGACGTCAGCTTTATGTACAACAACAACAGCAGACCAATAGCGCGCCAGGTCTCAGGAGCCACAGATACTCTTCCATAGTAGCAGCGGACCCGATCCTTATTCATACGTCGACGACGACCACCAACGCAGGCGGCAGGAGCAGCAGTGCAGCAGCAGCAGAGCAGCAGCAGGACGACGTTTCGACCATGAGCTGGTTGGCGGGGGGATCCCTCTGCCTCCTCCTGCTGCTCCTGCTTGTGTTTGCCGTGTCGTTTCCAGCGTCCTCCTACTATTATTACTACAAAAATCCGGACAGCAGAGATGGCGACAATCTAATCTATCTCGTCCCAAAGCAATACCCATACACGCCCTACTATGGGCATAGATAAGAAGGGCGAAATAATGCTGTTGAGGACAACCGCTTCCTCAAATACCGATATATAAACCACGGCCTATTATTATTATTCTTGTGTGAGTATTGCCACATATACACATATGGAGTAGATGACGCGAAACATTGTTTTTGTCGATACTTTCAGTTCCGCTGCGGCTGCGTGCGCGCGCCTTGGCGCCACCTCTGTGGCAGAGCGCAAGGTCCTCGCAATGGATATGGAGCTCATATGCGACGGGACGACGGCCTCCCTCATACAGTTTGCCGTGTCCGACCTGGAGGTGTACATCTTTGATGTCACAGTGCTGGGACAGGAGCTCTTCAACGCCTGCTATTTGCTTCCCATCCTCACGGGGCCGCACATCATCAAGTTATGCTACGATTGCAGGGTCGACGCCGACATTCTATTCACCAACCATGGGGTTTTGGTGCACGGTCTCTACGACATGCAGATTGTGTATACCTCCCTGTTCCAAACTCCGCACGACCCTTACCTCAAGGGTCTAAACAAGGCGGTGCGAAAGATCATGAGCCCCACCGCCTCCGACCGGTTTGCGTTTAAGAAACAGACCATGAAGAAATGCTTTTCTTCATCATCAAACTCCCTCAAGACCGAAATTATGAGGCAGAGGCCCCTCTCGCAGGAAACCCTCGAGTATTGCGCGGATGATACCACGGTCCTCCTCGCAATGTTCGCCGCCTGGCACAGCGCGTTCGCCATGGACGCGGTGCTGTATTCATCAAGGCAGAGAGCCATAATCCATCGGCTCAGAAAATGCCGCGGCAAGCAGAGCAGCAGTAGGAAGCCCCCGCCACTCAAGGCCATGCACCACGTCGACTTTGACCAGCTCCTTCCCCTATTCAACGTATCATGACCCGCTGCGGCCGCCCTCATCATGCAGCCACACCATGAGGCACGCAATGACAACACCATACGCCGAGTAATGACACAGAAAAAGGCAAACGCCGCAGCGACACCGACATGTCGTCGTCCAAGCCAGCAGCACCAGGGCAAACCAGAGCAGCACAAGAACCATCGCCGCCATAAGAAGACGAACCTCCTCCGTTCGGGCATGGGCAAGACAGTGCGCCGAAAAAAGCGCAAAGGGGAGGTACAGCACCCAGCAGCAATAATAGGCCACCGCGGGCTGAGGAGCCCAGATCAGCACGCCTCCTGCGGACATCAGCCCAACGTAACTCAGGCAGAGGCCCCTGGCGTACGTCTCCCCGTGCGTTGAGGAGGAGAGCAGCAGCAGGCAGAGACACCCCACCAACGGCAGGCTCAGCGTGCCGCTCGTGACGTTGTACAGCCCGATGAGCTGCGCGTCGCCCCTGTTCTGCATGAAGCGTAGGCTCAGGATGCTGATCACACCCATCATGAGCAATAAAAACGTAGACTCGTGGTGGCGCTGCTGCTGCCAGCACTGCCCGTCAGCTCAGCTCAAACCACCACGCGGAAGACTAGTAGTAGTACCTCGTTATCATTATTATAGCAGGCGGCCCAGAACAGCGCAATCATCACCAGGGCGAACAAGGAACCGTCCTTGCGAAACAGCAGCAGGCAGATCCTGAGCGCCGAATACGCAAGCTCGATGGCCTGCGCAGTGAGACACAGCAGCGCTACGCCCGTGTGGCTGACGGGGCTTTTCCATGCTGAGCACGAGGATTCCACTTGCAGGTTGGTATCATAATGTTGATAATAGTACAGCAGCTTGCTCTTCAACTTTAAGATGCTGGCCTGATTGAAATGGACGCATTGGCTGCCCACATAATAAAGGCATCCTATGATGCCGCTACTGTGAGGATCGTGGTGGGAGGTGGAGCGATTCGCAGCCGTGACGGTTAAGCCCTTGCGCACAGCGCATGATAGGCAAAACAAAAGCACCTGCAAGAGGGCCACAGTACACACAGCGCACTTTAGAGCTCTCCCCTCTCGCATTTGTTTTAGTATGTATCAATCATGCCTTTTATGAATGGTTCCTCCCTTGCTTGGCAAAAGCCACACATATATTTGAGTCGCTTTTGGCCTGGTGCAGTTTTTTTATTATAATTATGGAGGAGGAGGAGGAGGTTTCATCCTCTGCTTGGCAAAGGCCATGGCGATTGGCGACTGCTCCATCCTCGCGCGCCTCACGCTGCTCTCGTGCTTCATGGCCTTGTTCTTGATGGATGAAAAGAGCATCTCCTCCGCGACTCGCAGGGCGCGCTCATTGTCCGTCGCCTTACGTTTTTTCCCCTTGCTTTTTGCAACTTGTTGCTGTTGTTCCTCCTCCTCCTCCTCCTGCTGCTGCTGCACGATGATGGGCAAAAAGAGATTCATGATCGGATTCTTGAGGCTCTGAATGTAGTAGTCCCTATCCACCACGAGCAGCTTAGAGCGCACGGCCTCCAGCGTCTCCACCTTTTCCCACAGTTTCATCCCTTTGTTGCCTGCCCCGTGACTCGTCACAATGTAGCGAATGATGTCGCCATTCACAGGCGCCGCCCCTGCATCCGCCTGCCGCAGCCTGTACGCGAGCAACACATGGGGCAGCCTCAGCTTGATATTCCAGGGGAGCCTGATGCCCAGCCTGAGCGCCTCGTCCTGCTCCGCGTACGAAAGCTGCTTCTTGCTGTCGGCGTCCAACGAGCCGCAAGGCAGCTGCTGCCGGATAGCCGCCAGCTCGTGCGGCTCCATGGGGTGCGAGATGTCCTGGATGCCCTTGCGCAGCGTCTTTTGGATCGCGTACGCCTCCAGCGGCAGGCGGTCCTCCACAATATCCAGCAGCCGCCGGCGAACCATGGCGGCCGCATCCGTGGCAGAGCCCGTATGCAGGATGCTCGTCAAGCACTCGCGCAGCAGGTCGCGCACCAGCGGGCACCCGTCCCGCCTCTGGCACTGAAGCCCCTTGATGTCAATCGGGGGGTCCTCGCCCCACTTGTGATTCGGCGCGTACAGCAGCCCGCAGTAGCACTTTTTGCTCAGCAGCAGCAGCGTGCCGTACACCTTTTCGAACGCGAGCTGCTTCGGGTGCTTCATCTCGGCATTCACCGCCTCCGCCAGCAGAATCGTCCGTCGCGACGCCTCCGTCACGGCGTCCATCGTCGTAGCAGCAGCGTCCTCGATCGCGTGCCGGATGAAGAGCGAATCCGTGTCTCCGTACACGAGCAGGGCTTTGGGGAACATCCTCTTCGCCGTGTCCATCACCGTCCGAATGTCCCTTCTGCCCAGCGCCGTGACGGAGGCGGCCAGGGCCATCAAAAACATCAGGGAAAGCTCCGACCCCATGGCGCCGTACGCCCCATTGGCGGCCACCTTGTAGGCCAGCTCGTCCGCCTTGGCGGCCTTGCGCTTCAGCGGGTCCGTCTCCTGGGCCAGCACCTTTTTGGCCCTGTCGCGGCACTGCTGAAGCACCTCGAGCACCTCGGGGAGCAGGCCCTTGATGTGCCCCTCCTCTGGCACAAAGACGTGCCCGAGAATCCTCGTGAGCCCCAGGCGCCGGTCCTCCTCCTCGCTCCTCTGGTGGTAGTACGGGTGGCTCTTGTCCAGCACAATCGTCGACGCGCAGATATTGTGCGCCCGGATGATGCTGGGGTACATGGCCGAAAAGTCGACCACGCCCACGTTTTGAAAGAGGCCGCACTGGGGCTCCAGCACCGTCGCCCCCTGAAACTTTTTCTTTCCCTTCGTATCCATCGCCATAGTAGTGCTGCTGCTTTTGCGGCTAGGAAACACAAAGCCCCGAACCTTGGCCCGCCTCAGGAGCAGGCTGGCGTTGCGGATCATCTGCCCCCGCTGCATCACAAAATCAAAAGGTATACCCACCGCCCTCGCCATGGCGATGGTTTGCATCAGCGTGTCCAGCTTCATCATCAGGTCGATCGGCAGCTTCGCGTCGTGCAGGCAGTACTCGCCGAGCTCCTTCCTCGAGGCGGAGTCCTTTTGCCACATGGGCGTAATCTGCGTGAAGTGCACATCCTTCTTCTGGTCCCCCAAGAAGTACTTTGACACCGCATCGAGCGTGTACCTTTCGAGGCGGTAGCTCTGGTTGTTGCGGATCGCGAGGAGCATGTCCATCACGGCGCGCCCCTCCACGCTCACCTTGACCCTCCTCTGCTTCCCCATTTGGGCCGAGAAAAACTCCGTCTCCCTGATCCGAAGCGACCCCTTGACGCTCCTCGTCATCAGGTCAAATCCCCCCTTGCCCACGCCCAACTGCTCGGCGCGGTTCTTCAGGTACCCGAAATCGAACCCGCACACATTGTAGCCCGTGAAGACGTCCACGTCAAACGCCTTGACAATCTCGCAAAACGAGAGCAGCAGCTCCCCTTCATCCTCAAAGCTCAGCACACGGACCCCCCCGTCGATCGAGTCGCAGCTCTTCAGGCTCAAGAGGATGGGGAGCGGAGAGGAGGAGGAGGCCGCCCCAAACACGTGAAAGTGAATCCCGATTTGAATCACGGGGTCCACCTCGGCCTGCGGGAACACCCCCCTCCGCCCTGCAGCCTCAATGTCAAACGACAGGATCCGAAGAGGGGCGATCTCCTGCCCCCTCCTGTCCTCGAGGAACCTAACCTCGTCGAGCGCCACCCGCAACTCCAGATCGCAGCACGTGCTCCGCGCGCCCTCGTCGACGCTCGAGGTTTTCCTCACGCTGCACCACTGGCACCCCACCATACCGGCATCCACCATGAACTGAATCACCCCGTCCAGGTTCGCGTTGAACGTCTCCCCACTGCCGGTAGCAAGCAGCAAGACCTCCTCCTCCTCCAGCGATACACGCACGCCCTCCACCCGCTCGTTTGTATCCTTCCTGTGGTAACCCGCAAACACGTCGTGCAGGGCCCGCACCACAAACGGGTACGCCACCTCGATCCTCAAAAACAGCTCAGGGTCGTCCGCGCTGTAGCCCATGATGCTCTTCTGCCTGCTGCCGACTATGCTCATAATGTACTCGTCGTCCACCCTCCTCCTGCCTTTCTTCTTCTTGGGCTGCTGCATCGACGAGGCAAAGTACTCTCGCAGGCTGCCCTCCAGCTGCTCACGCAGCCTCTCGGTTTTGCGGGGGTCCCGTATGTGTGCCTCGCGGCATCCAACTGGCGCCTTGACGTACAGGTACGGAAGCCACCCGTCCTCCACAATCGCGCACACGGACTCGCCGCGGGCCCCCCTACCATACAGGAAGACCTCGGTGCCGTTCATAAACCTGTCGCCACTCTTCTTCCTCTGGGCGCTCACGTCCAGAATCATGAAAAGCACTTCTTCCGCAGCTGTTCCGTCGTCATCGTCCGGGGAGGAGGATGGCCTCAACGACAAGAGCATCTCATCCGTGAGCGGCACCGCGGCCAAATAATTGCTGCTCACAGCGCAATCCTCATCCTCGTTGTCATCATGATGATGACACAGCAGCAGCTCCTCCTCATCGCATTCCTCCTCTGAGCAGGACTCCTCCTCTTCTTCATCTTCCATCGAGGACATATGCTCTCACAAAAAGAGAGCCTTCTTCTTCTCTCTTCTTAGGGCTCACAGCAGCACTGTGGCATATATGTGTGCTGGTTTTTTGGATGAATTCTCACTATAAAAAATTATATATATTTCAATAAAATAAAATAAAAAATGCCTGCCTTCTAATAAAAGAAAAAAGGCAAAAAAGAAAAAAGAAAAATGGTATGCAATCACAACAACAACAATACTCTTTGGCTTGTCCCCACCAAGGGTCTCGTGCTGGCGACCACCCTCATGGTCTCGAAAACACCGGCGCACAGCAGCTGGCCCGTCCCCTTCCTGGGCATGCTGCTTTTCCTGCTGATACATGCCTCGTCGCTGTGGTCGCGCAAGGTACACAAGAACAGCAGCCTAGCCCTCTTGGAGGCCGCCGTCTATTACGCGACCCTCCAAGCCCTCGTCCTTGTTCTCATGGACCATTTGCCAATATTATTATTGGTGGATCATCATCACTCGTGGATCCTGGCGCAATTTTTCGCGTTGCACTTTTCGTTCAGGGTCATCCAAAGCAGCAGCGACAACGCGACCACCCTCTCCCCCTTCTGCCTGGCCGCAGCGCTGTTCCTCTTCTGCCTTTTCTGTCCGCTGTACACGCTCGTGTTCCACCATCACAGGCCGCCCCTTGCCCTCCTGCAGGCCGCCATGGCGGGTTGGATACTGTCCGAGGCCTGCGATTACTGTTTTTGGGGGCTCATGCTCTCGGGATTGCGTGATTCTATTTAAAGCTTTCGCGCGCGCATATTATATATGGCGCCCAACCTCATAGTAGGCGCCATCTCGCACAAGAAGTTCCTCAGGGACTCGAAGCTGCTCCTCCTGAAGAAGCCCTTCAAGACCCTGCATCCCCTGCCTCCCTCGTCCAAGCAAATGATGCTCACGTCCATCGACTGGAACCATGTTACCGAGCATTGGCAGATCGACAAGAGCATGGACCTGGCCAGGTTCCTCATCGCCTTTTTTGCAGCCAAGGGAGCAGTCCTTGGCAGTGTTATCCTGCACTACAGCATGGTGGAGGACTACAATGCAAGCAGCGGACAAACCACGGTCCAAATGTTCGCTCACGCGGGTCCTCAAAAAGCGGCCTTTTCCTGTGTCAGATAATTTTTTTTTTAATAAATTTATGTTTTTTTTTTAAATTTTTTTGGAATCGCCATTATATAAGGCGGATTTCAACCAAAAAGACCAAAAAGAAGGTCATCTGAAGAAGATGGACAGCGGTATAAAAGAAAGGGGCAATCTCATAGTTCCAGGCCAGGACGTGGTGCTGCTCCACACACCCAACACCGCCTGCAGAGTTTTGAGCGTGCACCACTGCCCAGATCCTTCCTCTGGCGTTGTTTTTCTGCTTGTCTGTGAACATAACAACCCCATGCGCCGCCTTCTGGTCTCGGCCAGGAGCGTGATGCCGAGCACTATCAAGCCCGCGCATTGCTCATATCGCCTCTATGAGGACAAAAGTAGAGAGAAGCACCCGTACTTTCATCACCCGTTTTATCCCGGCGAACCGCCGAAGGTCGAAATCGACTGCAAGAAGGAGGAGGAGAACGACGACCTGTCGTATCTCGAGAATATGGACGAACTTTTTGCCACTGCGCCTCAGGAAGCAGAAGAGGAAGCGCCACAGCAGACGAAAGAAGAGCTGAAGCTTTTTGATGAGGAGGATCATACTCACGAGTCCGAGTACGATTGGATCCTCGAAGAGAGCTACGACATTGTAGACTTAAGCAAGGAGGAGGAGGACAGCATATAGATAGGGCGTGAAGGACTATTAAAGCTTCTTGGGATGGCAGTAGAAATTTTTTGCCGCGATAATGCAGCTTGCAGGAATGAAGGTTGAGGCAGTTGTGGAATATGTGCAGTCTGCGCTCGACGCGATAGAGGAACTGAGCGGCACAAGGCATTACTTCCTGTCCAAGGATATGAACCCTGCGCGCCACGAGGCGACCTTGATCGTCAACCGTATACCCGACGTGGAGTATGAGCACGCCTTTGTGACGAGGCGGCTCCCATTAAAAATGAGGATGAGCCTTGATGGCCAGTCCATACGCGCCTTCCACACGCAGTTTTTTAGCCCCCTCACGGAGGATGAACGCCTCTATTATCATCCGCAGGAAAACGTAGAGATGCGGACGATTGGGGCCTTGGTCGATCACCTGTTTCTTCATTTGTGCCTGGCGTATTACTGCATCAGGGCCATCGACACCTACTTTTTAGGAGCCTTGAAGAGGTTTGTTCCGGATGTCGAAAGCCAGTGCAAGGTGGAGAGGATNGACACCGCCAACGACCCTANGTTTGACGGCTCCATGGCCTTCAAGTTCACCAGTGAGCTGAAACCANAAAAGATGGCCATCCTGGCGGTCGATAAAAAGCTAGAGCTTCACATTCATACGTACGATGATGCTACTAAGGATATCCAACAACAACATAGGAGAAGCCGCCACCCCTCCCTTCCGCGCCTNGCGAGAACAAGTGCNCTGTACTCGAGTAGCAGCCTAGCCTCGGCNCCCTCGATCGAGGCCATGCGCGAGCATCCTGACTACACAAAGCATTTTACCTTGGCCGAGGCCTCCATGTACCTCGAGCACAGCTACTTGCTCCACGAAACCAAAGGACGAACCCCCATCATGCACCCTCTCATAAAGCTTGTTCTGCAGATGGTCTTTGAGCACATTTTTTTTTGAATTCCGCCGCCAAATAAAAGTACTGGGTCGTGTTAGGTAGTATCAGGCGCCCGACAGGCGACAGCAGCACACTGCCCCGCTGCAGCGAATATGCCTACTACTACTGCAGCTCTGCTGCTGCTGCTTGTTTTGCTATTGTGCTTCAAGGCAGTGACCCCCTTCATCTCCGGCTGCGATTATGGGACGATAGTGAATAGCTATTCGGAAGCGACGTCCCTGAACCTCTTCACAGCGCAACCGATAACGTTTACGTTCAACTACGGCAACCAATATGCATGCCACGAAAACTTTTATGGGACCGCGTCCAACACCGTCTTGAGCAAATCGTCGTGCACCACCTCTTTTTGGTTCAGGTGCTGCCCCCTCAAAGGGTACCAAAATGCAGATGCCAATTGTGTCGGGAAAGCAATTGGCACTTTGAGCGCCTCCACGCCCGTCAACGGCAAGTGCCCCTGGTTGACCTCCAACAGCGTAGCCTGCAGCGTGTGCCCCAACGCGCTGCCCTCAAACGCGCAGTGGTTGACATACTGCGTGTGGACATGCCAGAATGGATTCCAGTATGACGGCAACAATGGCTGCATGTGCCCCGCCACGAGCTACGTCAACGCCGCGGGCACGTGTGTGCCGTGCTCCGCCATCAGCAACGGCGTCATATCCACCGCGGCGGGGATCAACGCCGCGTCGTGCGTCTACACGTGCAATTACGGATACCAGTGGGCGAGCGGCACATCGTGCACCCCTTGCTTGGGCACCCCATCAAACGCGCAGATAATCGCCGCGGGATCCTGCAGCTTTGTCTGCAACGCGGGATACACGTGGAGCTACACCGCGTGCGTGCCGTGCCCCTTCAACCAGTACCGCGCATTCTCCTACACCGACCAGGGTTGCACGCAGGCCACGCCCAACCCCCTCGCCTGCTCGGCGGGGCAGTACTACGTCATGAGCCCCACGGACGGCTCGTTCAGCTCCTGCGCCCAGTGCACGCCCGTGGCCGCCAACGCCTATTACTTTGTCAGAGACGCCCAAACGCAGTACACCTCCAACATCGCGGCGAGGGATCAGTGCTACTCCGCTTCCTGCAGCGTCCCATCCACGGCGGGCACGTACACCGCGGGCTGCGGCGGCGTAAGCCCGGGCTATACCGCCCAGTGCACCACCATCAATCTCGCGTCGGGCACCGACTGCAGATACTATCTCGTGCAGGCGCAGAACACGGACCCCGTATGCCCCACGGCGTCCTGCACCTCTTGTGGCGCGGGGTACTACAACGCCCTGTGCCCCGCCAAGACGCAGGCGGCGGCCATAACCGCGGGCAACTGCCTCTCCGTCTGCGCCGCCGTGCTCCACGCGACCTCTGTAGCCTCCACCATCGGTGGCGCGGACTGCCCGTTTCAATGCAACAGTGGCTATTATTTGTACCAAGGGAGCTGCGCGGCGTGCCTCGGGGATAGCAGCTCGTGCCCGCCTGGCTACTACCGGCCGACATACTGCAACCCCGTCACCGGCGCCAACGCGGCATGCACCGGCGTATGCACCTACCTGCAGTACCAGAGCCCAAAGACTTCGCTGCCCATCATCGGCAGCGGCGCGTGCCAGTGGCAATGCTCGCCTGGCTCCTACAAACTTTCGACCTCCGCCCCGCAGATCCCCACCTTTTCTGTCTCGTTGGGTTCTCTGCGCATCGGCGTGTCCAGCGGTTCCACCACGGTGTCGCAATGCGTCGCCTGCAGTGTTTCCTCGATAACCTGCGCTGCCGGCCAATACATCCTGGCCTACTGCCTCACGCAGTACGACGCGACGGCCCCGCCATCGTGCGACAGCTGCATCCTCGATCCCAACGCCGTGGCTACAGGACCGAGCCCCGTCGTGATGGATCCGAAGCAGTGCCCCATCGCGTGCAACGCGGGCTACTGGCAAAAGAGCACGGGGTCGTGCACAGCGTGGACGGCCACGGGCGCCTCCTGCACCGCCGCAGGCATGTATTGGGGCGGCGGCACCAGCACGGCGGACAACGCCTGTGTCTCCTGCCCGCCGGCGGGCCAGCCCGCCCCGTATCCGTCCAACGCCTTCCCGAGCGTAAACATCTGGCCCAACCCAGGGAAAAGCTGCTCCTGGGCCTGCATCGCGGGAGCCTACCTCGATATTCAGCACAACTACTGCGTGCAATGCCCCAGGGGCACCTATCAGCCCACCAACGGCATCTCGCCCGTCTCGTGCACGACCTGCCCGGCGGGCTACTACTGCCCCGGCGGCGCGGGCGCGCAAACCTACCTACAGCCCCCCGATTTTTCGACGGTGTCGGCGGACAACAGCTCCTTCAGCTGCAACGCGGGCTACACCCAGATCACAAGCATCTACCAGCCCACCCGATGCCAGGCCTGCCTCCTGGCGCCCAGCTTCGCCGCCCTCAATATGAGCAGCCTCAATTTCGACTCGCAGTGCGCGATCGTAAACTTCACCTGCCTCCCAGGCTTTTATCGCAACGCGTCCTCTTCTATCGCGTCGTCCAGGAGCAGTTTCTTCGTCGCGCAGAGCGTGGCCTGCACTCCGTGCCCGCCCGCAAGCGGCGCCATCACCATCTCAACGGCCTGGGCGGCGCAGCAGGCCTTGGCCACGGTCGTTCAGGCCTGCGGCGGCTACCCCGCCTGCAACTGCCCCCTCGACGAGCGCCAGCTCGCGTGCGCGCCCCAGCAGTGCTCGCCAGGCTACTTTGCCAACAGGTCCAAGCCATGCCCCGCCTCGTCCGTCTCGGACAGCACCATGATGTTTTGCCAGGCCTGCGCTGCGGTCACGTGCGCCGCGGGCACCACCCTGATGCTGTGCCAGGGTGCCCAACAAACCAGCAACCAGTGCGTCCAGTGCCCCCTCGCCCCCTCGCAGCAGACGCAGGGGTTCGTGTGGATCTCCGGCTGCTCGTGGGGATGCACCTTCGGCTACTACAATGCCTCCTCCTCCGCGTGCCTGACCTGCGCCGCGGGCGCGTATCAGTCCAAAACCAACTACACGGGCACAGCGTGCGCCTCGTGCGCCGCGGGCTACTACCTCGGCGCGAGCGGCGGCAGCGCCTGCCTCGCCTGCGCGCCTGGATCCTATTCGGGCGTGCCAAAGTCCACAGCCTGCGTGGCATGCCCGTCGGGATACCAAAGCCCCGCCTACAGCGCCACCGCCTGCTCGGTCTGCCCGGCTGGGACCTTTGCGGCGGTTGGAGGCACGGCGTGCCTCCTGTGCCCGGCGGCCACCCCATACTCCATCGCGGCAAGCACGGCCTGCTCCGTCCCGCCTCCGCCCTGCCCCGTGGGCTTCTTCTACCTCTCGTCCTCCTCTCGTGCGTCGCCTGCCCCTCTGGCTTTTATTGCCCCTTTGTCAACGGCCCGTACTTGAACTGCCCTTGGGGCACGCCGCCCTCCGCCCCTCTCTCGTCCGCGTCCACGCAATGCACCACCACGAGCCAGTCATGCGCCTACCGCACCTCGAATCTGATCGTGTCGTGCCCGCCCAACACCACCAACGTCAACTCGGGCGGCAACTCGGCGCTATGGTGCCACCCGAAGCAGGGCTACTACGGCCTGCGGGGGCAGCCGGCGAGCCTTTGCCCCCTCGATTCGTATTGCCCGCTCGTGGCGACGGCGCCCATCCCGTGCCCAGGCGGCATGTTTGCGGTGGAGGGCTCCGTCTCGTGCGCGACCTACATGCTGCCGCCATGCAGGCCAGGCTGGTACCTCCCGTTCCAGGCGACCCAGTGCAGCCAGTGCCCCATAGGCAGCTACTGCTACAACAGCCAGATCTTTGCCTGCGACGCCTCCTCGGTGACCATGGCGTGGCTCACGGCGTCGACCCAGTCCACCTCGTCTGCGGCGTGCATCCAGGCGCCCTCCGCCCCCGTGCAGTGCCCCTCCAACACGCTGCCCGTCTACGCCTCCTCGTACCTCCAGTGCAGGGCCGCGCAGGGCTACTACTTCATTCCGGGCACGAGCGCAGCGACCATCTGCCCGGCCGGATACTACTGCCCAGCGGCGGCGCTGCAGCCCATCCCATGCCCCGCGGCGACCTGCATGCTGATGGGGTACACGCAAATCGTCGCCACCTGCCCTCGAGGCGCGAGCGTGCCCCTGGACCCCTGCGTACCGTGCACCAACCAGCCCCTCTCGGGCGCCTTCAGCTACACGACGGTGGCCTCCTGCGCCTACTGCTGCAACGCGGGCTATTATTATCTCGCCCAGAACGGCATCTGCGCCCCGCAGCCGACGGCGTGCCCGGCGGCCTTTTCCTACATGCCCCAATTCCCCGCATGCTCCACCACGGCCAACGCGCTCCAGTGCGCCGCCTGCCCTGCCGCCCCTTCCAACGGCGTGCCCATGTCCAGCCTCCCCAACGTCTACAGTAATCAGGCGTGCGCCTACGCGTGCAACGCGGGCTATTACCCTTCGTCCACCGACTGTTTGGCCTGCCCTGCCGGGACGTACTCCCTCGCGCTCGCCAGCGCCTGCTCGGCGTGCCCGGCGCGCGCCTACTCGCCTCAGGCCGCCAGCTCCCAGTGCTATACGTGCGGGACATACGGGTACCCTCCCTCGCCGGCAGCCGCCCGTTGCGCGTGCGTCGGGGGCGCGTACTACAACACCTCGGCCAACGATTGCCTCCCTTGCCCGGCGGGCGCCGTGCCCCTGAACGAGTATACCTGCACCATGTGCCTCGCGGGGACGGTCGTAGGCCCAGTCAACGACGCGATCCAGGCCCCGTGCCTCGCCGGAGGCTACAGGGCCTCCCAGCGGCTCTTCACGTGCACGCCGTGCGACGCCGGTTCCTTCTCCGCCGCGAACGAAACCACCGCGTGCACGCTGTGCCCCGCGGGCACCTACGCCGCCTCCGCTGGGCAGTCCGCGTGCTCCCCGTGCCCTCTTGGTACCACGGTGGGGAGCACCGCCTGCGTCCCCGCGTCCCCGTGCTCGTCTCCGTACTCCTCCTACTATGACGCCCTCAGCGGCGCGTGCGCCACTTGCGCCTCGAGGTGCGCGGCAAACAATGCGGCGGTGCTCCCGCTGACGCCGGGCGCGTGCACCACGAACCCCATCACAACCGCCGCCGACTTCACCTGCGTCTGCCCCAGCGGCTGGTACGGCGACGGCTTCTCCACGGCGCCGTGCGCCCGGTGCGCCAACATGTCGCAGTGCATCTGCCCGTCGGGCTCCTACTTCTCGGTGGCNGATCAAGCCTGCAGGCCATGCAGGACCTGCCCTTCCACGGCGGTCAGCATCATGTCGCCCTGCCTCAGCGGCTCCACGGCCGACACCACCGTGTGCGTCTGCCCCCGGCTGCACTATTTTATGGCGGGGCTCTGCGTGCCGTGCGGCGTCTGCCCGCCGGGCGCCACCGCCGTCACGGTATGCGCCGCGGGGTCCACCGCGGACAACACGGTGTGCGCC
>TBL_comb48_EPIDRAFT_1000633_pt1 | contig 27158 bp, 24 predicted proteins | sample TroBogEpilimnion_37_FD_10681 | JGI IMG/M metagenome (IMG submission 10681) | reverse complement strand
GAACTGGCAGCTGGATATTGAAGAAGGGATCATCTTAAATATTGATAAATACTACCTAAGCCAGGCAATAGATAATTTAATTATCAATAGTATCAATTACGCCAAAAGCGGAACTATTGCAATTAGCATCAAACGGGATAATGATAATGAAACGATAATTTTCAGCATTAGTGACGAGGGGATAGAGATTCCACCAAGTGAATTAGACGAAGTATTTGAAGAATTTACGGTTAGTTCAAGGACAGAAAGTTTTGCCGGTGGAAGAGGAGTAGGCCTTGCGGTGTGCAAAAAGGTTATTGAAGTACACGGCGGAACAATCAAAGCCGAAAGTAAAAGAATGGGCACTACAATCAGCTTTACCCTGCCGAAAGAAAGCTAAAAAGCATGGAGGAGGTTGTAACTATTTCTCCCTGCGGCTATATAAAAAATGAGTTGTGGAAGAGAGTGTAGGGAATTAACAGGTTTTTCCTAAACAAGCTGTATTTGATGATTACAAAGGTATTTAACCTAGAAACGATATTTTTATGACCTTCTTGCTAAATGCCAATAATCGTCGTAGTTCATTAAATTGGGTTCTATAAAATACTGGCCAGTTGTAATATAATGGGTAAGTAAATTTATTAGCCCTTGGTTGTGTTTTTGGATATCTTCTTTATTAATTGCTATCTCAGTTAAAGAAATATAGGGGCTTTTGCTATTAATTTTAACATAAACCAAACTTTCTGCCTCTATGCTTCCTAGCTTGCCAAAACCTCCGTCAAGTAATATAATCGATTCAATAATTAGCTGTGGGCTTAGGCCTGAGAAGACGTCTTTTTTTGTCGGTATAGAACCGGTTTTATAATCAATTATTGTTGCTTTATTTTCTTTATTTATTTCAATACGGTCAGCTATTGCGACAATTTTTATTTTTTTACCGGCAATAGCGACTGTGAGTTCCCCACGAGCTTCTACAACGATTTGTTTTAGGTTTTGCCGCCTCTTATGATCAAATATGATGAAATCATTAGCTATAGCCTCAATCTTGGTTTGCCAAAAAGCTGTTGTTTGTTTTGGAAATACGCTCGCTGATAGTAATTCCTTAGCATAATTTTTAAATCTATCTAAGGCAATTAGGGGATCGGAGGCATAATTTTTTGTGTATATTTCAACGACTTTGTGAAAGAAATTTCCAAATTCTGATAATCCTGGTGTTTCTTCTATTTCCTGAGGAATTTTTAAATTGAGAATTTTTTTTGCATAAAAATTATAGGGAGTTCGAATTAAAGTTTCTATATCTGTAGCTGATATTTGCTCAGGGAAGGTTTCGGCAAAGGCGTGCTCTACAGACTGCTTGTTAAGGTTATTAATTGTAGAATCTGTGGAGATAAAACTCTGATTCAGATTTTCTTTTAATATATGTTTCAGGGTTAACAAAAAAGGTGACGGTATAGATGCCGAAGAATTGCCAGTTTTAATTGATCTGGTAATTAGCACATTTTTATTATGTAAATTCAAATAAAAATCATACATCGAATTCCCAAACCGTGCAGTCCAAGAATCGAGTCCTATTTGTTCAATCATTTGCTTATTTAACCATGGACTCCCCATTTGTGGTAATGGATATGAATTCAAAACAAAACTTGTATGTATTATTAAATCATAATTTATAAGTGTTGCTTCGTTAGGAGAGCAGATAATTATGGATCTATTGTCTGGATCATTATAAATACGTCCGCCAGAAATTAATTCTTTAAGAATATCCGGAAAATTTTCTGGATCAGGAAGCTTAATATGCTCTGTAACTTGCACGATTTCTGTAAAAACGTTTGTAATTTTATTATTGTAAAACCCTTGCCATAAATTAGGGTATATTATTTTTACAGCTTCCATAGTTTCAATAAGAAAAGTGCTAAAATTATGGTTTCTAACTTTATGGCTGAATACTCTACAAATATTATGTAGTTTATTTAATTGTGTTTGGTCAGTAAAATTACCATCAATTATTTTAGTTATATCATTGATATTTTGGCTAAATCTATTGTGCTTGGCAATTAATTGTTTTAATTTTCTTGTTTCATCACAAATGATTAAAGGGTGCAAAATTAGGCTTATAAAATCCTGCAAAGAAAATTCCTGACAAATGTTTTTAGCTATTTCGAGCATCAGGCCAGTTAATGGGAGGTTTAAAATGTTTTCTCCAAGCAAATCGGAGAAATTGAGGCCATATTTATCAAATTTAGCAATAAAATAATTTTTTATTTTATCATCAGAAATCAGGACTGCAATTTTAGCATCTGGCTTTACTGTTAAAGCCTCATAACATTTTGCTGCAACATACTCTGCTTCTAGAAATATGTTATCAAATTCCACATATTTTATTTCATTTCTGCAATTCCCAGACGCACTTTTAAGTAACAAATTATCTAACATTGAGGGTATAGCTATTTTGCCTAAATATGGAACATTTTGGAGATCTACAGATAATTGATTTAGCAATTTACCTATATTGTATAAAGGCTCTTCAGGAAGTAGTTTAGCTAATTCTAATTGGTCCGGTGCAACAAACGGCGGCAAGATAATATAACCATTTTTTAATTTAGATATTTCAACAATAAAATCCTTTGTTATTTGGTTATTACCTATTACACCGGCAATAACCGTGTAATTTTTAGCATCTCTGATTCTGTTTAATTCAGCATTAAATATTAATTTTTGGTGCTGGACAGGTGTGGATTTTTTTAAAGCAGTAATTTTTTCTTGCCAGTTTTTATAAGCAAATTCTAAAAAATCATAAATAAAGTGCCAATGTTCTGCCTGATCTAAAGTGGGAATGTTTTTTAATTTATTAAACTCAATGTTATTAGCTTCAAATTCGAAGAATAATTTTGCAAGCGAACTAGCTAAACTGATAGTTTGGGGGAGAGTATAATTTAACTTATCATAGGAGTTGATAATTTCTGTTAAAATTATTCTCTCTTCTAAGCTCGTTATTTTTCCAATTTGCTGTGAAGGTATCTGGAAACTATCTTCTAGAGAGGAGCTGATATCATTTATTGGTATAATATTAGGTAATATTGTTGTACCTAATTTACTTACTATATTTTTTTGTACATAATTACAGAGATGCCCATTTGGCAGAATAATTTTTAAATTATCGAAATGATTTTCAAAATTAGCAAAAATAAATTCAGTTACTTCGCTGATAAAAAATTTTTTTACCGAGGTGCGGTATATAGGCATATAGATGCTAAGTAGAAAATATTAAAAAGCTATAGTAAACTAATTTTGTAAGAATAGAAATGATCAAAACCGTTTTAAATTTTATACGGCAAAATCCTGAAAACAGTACTATAAATTTACCAAAAAATGGTAAAAAACTAATAGCAATTATGACCGCTAACAGCTTAGAATTTTTGATGCTATTGATTTTTGTATTTAACTGGTTTTGTTCTTCTTTTGCTGGAGTTAAAATTTTATAACATGCTACTCCTAATATATAATTTATACCGATCGAAAATGCATACGCTATTAATGCCACTGATAACATGAGTTGTTTGTGGTAATTACCAAACAGGTTCATAGTATCTAATACTATTTCCGAAGAAGTATTAAAAGCAAGATTAGCAGTTAAAACATCTGTAAATAGTAGTAAATAAATTTCGAACTGGCTCATTTAATTAAAGAGTTTAAATCTTAATCTAGAATAGCTTTATCTTAAGCTCATAAGTCTTATAATTAGGTTTATATTTTTAATCAAGTTAATGTGTTTATATTAAGCCTTTTCTAAAACTCTATTAGCTGCTTTACCTTCAGCTTTTTCAGTAATATACAGAATCTCTTCAACAAAATTTTTTATTTCAATTGCTGCCGAAGAATTTGGCTGATTTTCTGTTACGGTTACGCCGTTTAAAAAACAGGAACTAAATGCCACTCTATTACCAATAGTATTCTTAAAAACCTCAGCCTTTAATTGTTTTATAATTTCTTTACTAATTTTTGACGTAGGGTTATATCTGTTTATTAAAATTTTAGCCGGAATATTTTCACTTTTTGCAAAATCAATAGTTGTTTCTGTTGCCCAGAGGTCGGTTGGGCTTGGTTGCATAGGCACAATAACCAAGCTTGATGCTCTAATAGCTGACTTCGATTCGGTTTCTGTGTGAGGAGGAGCGTCAATAATTATGTAATCCACTTTATTTTGCAGATTACTGATTACTCCTTCAATCCTCCACCCAGAACTAGCAACAAAATGAAGACCGGTATAACCGATTCCGAATTTTTTTTCTCGCAAGAGATGCCATCTACTTAAACTTCCTTGCGGATCTATATCGATAACTGCTACCCTTCTACCTGTTTGAGCAAGAGATACAGCAATATGGGATGCAATAGTAGTTTTACCAGCTCCCCCTTTTTGCTGGGCTATTGTAATAATTTGTGCCATAATATTTCCCTAATAATTACAACTTTATTAAATATTAATTCTACCTGAAAGTCTAAATTAAAACTTTGTTAGCTTTGTAAGTAATTGATTTCCTGTTATGTTTTTTCTATAATTTGCAGCTTAATTACTTTTAATCTCGTCCTTATGGTAGATATAGGTGATAAAACAAAAATGAGTAGTAAATTATTAAGGCCGATAATCGTACCGGCAACTTATAATGATTATCCAGTTATCCAAAATATGGAAAGATTTTACGTATATGATTTGTCACGATATTGCGGTTTTATTTCAGAGGATTGGTCAATGCCGGCAAATGGCCTTTATGAATGTTTTGACTTTAGAATTTATTTTGAGGATGAAAATCGTTGGCCTTTTTTAATTAAAGTAAATAGTGAATTGGCGGGATTTATTTTAGTTGATAAGGAGACTAAAGAGAGCAGTAGTAACTGGAATATGGGAGAATTCTTTGTTATCGCTAAGTTCCAGAATAAAGGAATCGCTAGAGAGGCCGCGTGGGAAGTTTTTAATAAATATTCTGGTATCTGGGAAGTGTCTGTTATTCCTGAAAATCACAAAGGCTTAAATTTTTGGAAACGTGTTATAGGGACTTATACCAATGGAAAATTTTCTTGTCAAGTGAAGGTGGTCGATTTTGATAAATACCAACCACAGCGCCATATTTTCACTTTTGATACAAAAATATTTTCGGAAAATTAATTAAAAGCAAAAAGCGATATAGTTAATAGAAATAAGAAACAACCAGCTAATTTCTTATAATACTTGCTATGACCTACAGATTTATTATATAAGAAAGGTTATTGTAAAATAATTGCCTGAATATGACCAAGAAAACAATAGGAATATACCCTGGAACGTTTGATCCAATAACCAATGGCCATGCGGATATAATTGCCAGAGCCAGTAAAATTACTGATGAGTTAGTACTAGCAATTTCTACTTCTTATAGCAAAAATCCTATGTTTTCTATAGAAGAGAGATGTGCGCTTGCTCAGATTTATCTAGAAAAATATGGTATTGCTAGTAATGTAAAAGTTATGAAGTTTGACGGTCTACTTGTAAATTTTGCAAGTAAAATGGGGGCAAGCATAATTGTACGGGGACTTAGGGCCGTTTCTGATTTTGAATATGAATTCCAAATGGCGTGCATGAATTCACGATTAAATGGGAATATAGAAACTATATTTTTACCAGCCTCAGAAAAAAACCAATTTATTTCTTCAAGATTAGTAAAAGAAATAGCCAGTCTTGGTGGTTCTATTTCCGCTTTTTTAATTCCAGAAATAGAAGAAAAAGTAGTGGAATACTATAAAAATAAAAAATGATTACTTCAAAATGTACTCTTACAATAGATCTGGACATTATAAGGGATAATTACCGGGCTTTACAAAAAATTTGTACACTGACTGAGGTAGGAGCAGCAGTTAAAGCTAATTGTTATGGTCTTGGAGCAGAACAGATAGCTCCTATCCTTGCTAATTTCGGTTGTAAGTATTTTTTTGTAGCCAATACAGACGAAGGTGTAACCTTAAGGGAAAGATTTAGTAAAGAGAATTTAAATCATAAAAACCTAAAAATCTGTGTTTTAAATGGTTATTTTACTGCTGACCGAGACGATTTTATTAACTATAATCTTATTCCAGTTTTGAATTCCTTTAAACAATTGGAATTATGGCGAAATCTATCTCATCAATTAAATAAAAAATTATCCTGTTTTTTACATATCGATACAGGAATGAATCGTTTTGGTATACCAGAAGGAGAATTTAATGATTTAGTCCAAAATGCTAATGAATTGGATGTTTTATGCGTTATGAGTCATTTATCTTCTTCTGAAGAACCCGATAATCAGACAAATAAAGAACAGTTAATGAAATTTAAGCAATTAGCATCTCTATTTCTGAATGCAAAAAAAAGCCTAGTAAATTCTAGTGGGATTTTTTTAGGACCGGAATATCATTTTGACATTGCTCGGCCTGGAGTAGCTATTTATGGAGTCAATCCAACTCCTTATCTGCAGGAATCTGTTATTAAAAATCCGGTAACCCTGGAAGCCCCTATAATACAGATAAAAGATCTGGATAAGGGCCAGCATGTTGGTTACAATAGAACTTATGAACTTGGAGAAAGACATCTTATTGCTACTTTGCCTTTAGGGTATGCTGACGGATATCCACGGTCGTTAAGTAACAAGGGAATAGTATTTATTAATGATAAACCAGCTCCCGTAATAGGTAGAGTGTCAATGGATTTAATTACCGTTGATGTTACTAAAATACCGCCGGAAGAATTATTTTTAGGACAAACTGTAGAAATTATAGGAAAAAATATGAGCCTTGATAAAATTGCGAATCTAGCCGGAACAAACGGTTATGAAATATTAACTATGCTTGGCAATAGATATCATAAATTTTATAAATATTAACATATACCAGTTTTGATGCTATTAATTATGTTAAACCTAAAATAATATAAAATGATTATGTTTTTACCTCTACAATATATAGGACGCCAGGCTCTTGATTTTTTTCAGAAAGTTGGAATCCTTTCAATTTTTATTGCAAAAACTATTAGCGGGTTGATTAGGAGGCCATTCTATTTGAGTTTAATTTTACGTCAGATAATTTCTATAGGCTATTTTTCCTTACCGGTAGTAGCAATGACTGCCGTTTTTTCCGGAGCAGTTTTAGCTCTGCAAAGCTATACAGGTTTTTCACGATTTTCTGCTGAAAGTTCAATTGCAACGGTTGTCGTTCTTTCTATAACCAGGGAACTTGGTCCTGTACTTGCCGGTCTTATGGTAGCAGGAAGAGTAGGAGCTTCGATTGCAGCTGAAATAGGTACAATGAAAGTCACCGAACAAATTGACGCCTTATTTACTTTATCTACTGACCCAATTAAATATCTGGTAGTTCCAAGAGTGATCGCAGCTGTACTTACTATGCCGTGCCTAGTGCTAATTGGAGATATTATAGGGGTAATGGGCGGTTATCTAGTTAGTGTTTATAAACTTGGTTTTAATGGTATTACTTATATTAAAAATACAGTTGAGTATCTAGAAACTATAGATGTAGTTTCCGGTTTAGTTAAAGCTGCGGTATTTGGTTTTATAATAGCAATAATGAGCTGTTATCATGGTTATCATTCAAATAAGGGAGCTAGAGGTGTTGGAACAGCAACTACTGATGCCGTGGTATCGTCTTCAATACTAATTTTACTGAGTAATTATTTAATTACTGAGTTATTTTTCAGTTAATTTATTACGTTATGACAGATAATATAAAAATAAAAGTTCGTAATTTACACAAAGCATTTGGTAATCATAAAGTGCTTGACGGGATAGACCTTGATGTAAAAAAAGACAGTTCTCTTGTTATTCTGGGCGGTTCAGGTACGGGAAAGTCGGTTTTAATTAAAACAATTATAGGACTTCTAACGCCGGATAAGGGAAGCATAACTTTGGATGATCAAGAAACAGTAAATATTTCCTCTAAAGCTCGCTTAAAAATTTTAGAAAATTGTGGTTTCCTTTTCCAGGGAGGAGCATTATTTGATTCCTTAAGTGTCAGTGAAAATATCACTTTCTTTGCCCAGAAATTATATTCCTTAAAAAGAGATGAAATAAAAGAATTAGCTCTCAAAAAGCTAAAGTCAGTTGGACTTTCCGAGAGGATATTAAACTTGTATCCAGCGGAATTATCAGGAGGAATGCAAAAAAGAGTATCTCTAGCGCGAGCAATTTGTACAGATCCCCAAATTATATTTTTTGACGAACCAACTACGGGTCTTGATCCTATCATGGCCAATGTTATTAATGATTTAATTATTAAAATTCGAGAAGAACTAGGGGCAACAACAATAGCTATTACTCATGATATGAATAGTGTTAGAAGAATTGCTAAAGAAGTGGTTTTAATCCACAATGGCAAAATCCAATGGTCTGGAACTAAAGAGGAAATGGATACAACAGATAATCCATATATGTTTCAATTTATTAACGGATTATCGTCTGGACCTTTTGAGGTCTAAGTAAATAAGTAGAACTATGTAATGAGCAATAAAAATTTTTTTTATTATGCAATAATACTACTAGCTACAGTTTGCCTTATTATTGTACCTTATGTGGCGCTTGCAAAGGAATTAAAATACACTTCTATTAAGTTAATTATTAAAGAACAGCCGGAAGTTGAAAGTTCTATAAAATCAGTTATGAAAAAACTGAACGAACTCGCCCGAAATATGGAAAAAACGGCCAAGTTATATAACACAATAAACCAAAAAGCTTACTGGGAAAGCGAAGGTAAAAAATCTTTCTTACGATATTTACATTCCGAAGGGTACTATGATGCAACTATCGAGACTGAATTTCCAGAAACAGAAAATTCCATTATTTTTTATGTGAATGGCTGGGAAAGGTATAAAGTAAAAAAAATTATTCTGAAATATGCAGAAAACAGTAATCATGACATAAACATTCCGGATATTACCGGGCTTAAAATTAAGGAAGGAGATTTCGCAGTAGCCGCTAATGTTATAGATTACGAAAAAGTACTCACTAAAAATATCGAAAAGAATAACTGCCTCTTAATTTTAGAGGTAACGCATGAAGCTATTATCGATAATTCCGATGATACTATGATGATAAATTTTATAATTAATGCAGGGCCATATGCAACAATTAAATCGGTTGATTTTAAAGGCCTACGTTCTGTAAATCCGGATTACGTTAAAAAATTAATTCCATTTAAAAATGATCAATGTTTTAGGCCTTCTTTCCTCCAAGAAGCCCAAGGTTCTCTTCAAAAGACAGGACTTTTTGCAATAATAAACACTGAAATACCAGATCATAACGACAATAAGGGTAAAGTACCAATAGTATTTGATTTAAAAGAACAGAAACATAGAAGCGTAAAAGCTGGTTTTAGTTATGGAACCGATTTAGGTTTTGGTACTACACTGGGGTGGAATCATAAAAACTTTTTTGGTAACGGGGAAACGGTAAAGACTGAAATTTCTGGCAATCAGAAGGAACAAATTATTGATCTTGAATTTACCAAACCTTTTTATAAACAAGATAATCAAACTTTAAAAATAGGACTTTCCGGAGAAAATACTACCTCAAAAGCTTATGATAATAGAGAAGGTATGTTATCTGTCGGTATAGAAAGAAAACTAACTAATATATGGACGGCTGGTGTTTCGGGTAAATATTCTTATAGTGTTGTTAAAGAGACGCAAGGTTCAAAGGACTTTTCTTTTCTCTCGATTCCATTATTTCTCAAGCGCGATACAAGAGATAATATTTTAAATACTCATAAAGGTCTTGAATTGCAGTTTAAAACAGAACCTTTTTTTCCTACAAAAACAGGAGCTAGATCTTTCTTTAAAAATGAAGTTATAGCAGCTAAATACACTCCTTTTAGAGTTAAGTTTGATCCGGTTATAGCCATAAAGGTTTCGGCTGGGGTAATTAGCGGAACGAAATCGGCAAAAATACCGGCGAACGAAAGGTTTTATACAGGTGGGGTTGGGTCCGTAAGAGGTTATGCTTATCAGCTTGCAGGACCGATTGACCAAAAAAATCATCCGATCGGAGGCCGTTCGATGATTTTAAGTAACCTTGAACTTAGAACTAAGATAAAAAATGATATTGGTCTCGTAGTATTTTTTGACAGTGGCAACGTATTTAGTTCCACTACTCCAGCGCTTGGTAAAAAAATGTTCCATGGTTTTGGAGCGGGCATGCGGTACTTTACTGATTTTGGACCTCTAAGGCTAGATATAGGTTTTCCGGTTAAACCAAGGAAAAAGGTTGATAAAGCCTTTCAGTTATATTTTGGTATTGGGCAAAACTTCTAGCTTAGAGAAAAGCTAAAGTCGTTTCTGGCGTCGTGGATACCGCAGAAATTTGTTAGTTAATAGAAGTGTTTTAAACTATTTTCTGATATTCAAAATATATTTTTCTTACTGAATATATCCATAATAAGCAGACAACTATAAATATCACCATTAAACTAGAAGAAATGCTATTATATGTAGCTGTCGGTAATATAGTAAAAATCACGGATTGAACAAGACCGCTAGCAGATTTTCCAATTTTAGGGCTAATTACATCTACAGCTGCTTTACCTTTAGTTCTGAGTTCTTGGTCAAGAGGAATATATAGCATCTCTCTTGAGGTATCCCAAATAGAATATTTCGAGCCTTTTGAGAGAATATTTTGAATTGCCCCTACCGACACTGCAAGTGCAAGAGGGGTAGTGATAATTGCACCTTCATAAAAAGAAAAAATCACCTCATCGAAAACAACTAGCACAAAAAACATGCTTCCGGTAATTAGAATAACAATTGGGGTAATAACTGCAGCAGTAAACCAGCTTCTAGTGCGCATTATGTTAGTTCCTACTACAGTTAGGATCATTATTACAACTCCAGTCCAGAGAATGTAAATACTGCTAAAAGCTGCAAATTCCGTAACACTTGGATAAAGTTCTTTAATCTTTGCTTTCCACACGGCTTCTACTAAGTTCATGGACAACCCAAATGAGGCTGAACAAATAAGCATCAACCACAGATATTTTGAACGAGCGATATATTTAAAACTCTCGATTAGTCCCATTTTATTTTTTGATAATTCTTCCGGCGGCCTTAAATATAAATTGGGATTAGTCATCACTCTTTTTGTTATGTATCTAACAAGTAAGCATGAAAATATCGCAGAAAGAGCAACGAAACTTGTTGATACTTGAGTAAGCAGTATTTTGCTATCAGAGATAGTAAATAATTTTCTGGTTATGCTTTCTTCGGAAGATAAATTTAGCATAAGGAGGCCCACAACGATTACAGAAGAGTTACCGAATAAGGAAAATAAAGTATAAAATCTTTTTGCTTCCTTAGTAGAAGTTATCTCGTTAGCTAATTGCCAGAAAAGCAAAATATAAAAAACGTTAGGCCATAATTCAGATAAAGTATAAAATATTATGTAACCCCAATTACCGAGAATAGCTATATACCATTTAAAATGAGGGTAGGCAGACATCAGGTAATCCAATTTTTCTCCATTCATATGAAAAAAATCGATATTGGGATATAATATGAAAGCAAAAATCACGTAAAAACCAGTAAAAAAAGAGACAAGGTGGTAGAATATTTTCTCAAAAGTTAAATGATTTATAAGTTTTGCATAGATAATAACAAATATGGTTGCAGCTGGAGTTACACAATATACTTTTGCAAAACTTGTTATCTCGGCACTAATCTCAGAAATTAATATGCTGTCTTTTAAGATTCTTAAAATATTTTGGTTAAATAAAACACAAAACATCAAAGCGGCCATCGGTATGAATTTAGCTAATTCATATCTTTTTATAGGCCAAAAAATAGTTCTGATTTTACTTTTAAAATGATCTGAGTCTGATTGCGACATTGCTTAATAACACCTATGACAAAAAAAAAACTTAAAATATGTTCTGTTTTAAGTTATTTTTAGTCGTAAGGCTGCAAAGCTTCTTTATATCTAAATAGTGATTTAAAAAACCTTGTAAAGCCGTAAGTCAACGATAAAAAATTTAAGGGATTATAATCAGCTTTAAATAACCCGTCAAGTGCAAATACAGGTAAACATGTTTTCTTTTTGTAATGAGTTACATAAAATATATCAAGAAGATTACTGTAAATATTTAGATTTAGACCAAGGATGGGATAATTACAAATTAGGTGCTATAAAATCTGGTTACAATTCTAAACTTTCTAATTTATGGTTATTTAAATCAGGCACATCCTCTAATCAAAATTTTGTCATAGTACCTTCTCTATTTAACTCTCCTGCGATATTGTTTTTAAACCGAAAGCAGAATTATATTGAATATGTTAAATCATTTGGTGATGTTTACTTACTTGAATGGAAAGAAACCAAAGACACTTTGAAATTATATGATTATGCAAAGGACGTTGCTAAAGCTGTAAGATTTGTCCAGGATAGAACATCGACTCAGCCAAATCTGGTCGGACACTGTATAGGAGGAAATATAGCAATCTTCTCTACATTTATTTATAACAATATAAAATCTCTAACTTTGCTTACTACACCTTGGGACTATTCGCATTTTGCTGCTCCGTACTTTTTATCAGAAGCTTTACAGATAAAAAAAGCTATATACGGCTTAGACACAGTACCCAAAATTTATATACAAATGATGTTTTTTATGCTGTTTCCAAGCCATTATCAAACAAAGGTAAATAAGTATTTTGCTCTCAAAACGCAAGAAGCGAGAGAAAAATATTTGCGTATTGAGCAATGGTTACAGTCAGGTATAGAAATTCCAGTTTCGGTATATAACGAGATTCTAGATGAAATAATTGCTAAAAATGCCCTAATTAGTAACACCATATATATTAATGATCAGCCTGTTTCTTTAGAAAAAATCGATGTTCCAACCTGTATTATTTCAGCTAAAGACGATCAAATTGTTCCTATTTCTTCAATAGTTCCTTTGCAAAAGGGGATAAAAAAATCTACACTTATATCGGTTGACGGTGGTCATATAAACTATTTGATAAATAATGACCAGAAATTTAAGAAACAATATACTCAGTGGTTGTGCAACCAAAATTTAATTAGCATCAAGAGAGGTATAAAAAAATGAAGGAAGTATTTATTACACATGCTAAAAGAACTGCGGTAGGTTCATTTTTAGGGAGTTTGTCACAAATTCCAGCTCCTACGCTTGGTGCAAGCGTAATTAAAGCTATATTAGATGACAGTAAAGTCGATAATAAATTAATCAGCGAAGTAATATTAGGACAGGTAATTACCGGCGGATCAGGGCAGAATCCCGCTCGTCAGGCTGCTATTAAAGCAGGTATGGATACATCCGTTCCGGCCGTTACTATCAATAAAGTTTGTGGTTCGGGGTTAAAGGCGGTATCAATAGCTGCGAATGCTATTGCTTGCAAACAAGCTGATTTAATTATTGCAGGAGGACAGGAAAATATGTCTCTTGGAATGCACGGTACTTACATTAGGAGCGGCAGGAAATTTGGTGATGAGAAATTAATTGATTTTATGATGTATGATGGCTTAACTGATGTTTTTTCGGGTGTTGCAATGGGGATTACAGCAGAAAATATTGCCAAAAAATTTAACATTTCCAGAGAAATGCAGGATGAATTTGCAGTTAAATCACAAGCAAAAGCAGCAGCCGCTCAAAAAAATGGTAGATTTAAAAATGAAATCGTACCGATTGAAGTGCAACTGAAAAAAGAAACAAAAATCTTTGATTACGATGAAGGGGTAAGAGGAGATTCTTCCCTAGAAGTTCTAAGCAAGCTACGGCCGGCATTTGATCCTGCCGGTACTGTTACAGCCGGTAATGCCTCAACCATAAACGATGGTGCAGCGGCAGTACTGGTTGCTTCAGAAGAAGCAGTCAAAAAATATAATTTAAACCCGATTGCTAGAATTGTTTCAACTGGTATGTGCGGGGTTGATCCTTCAATCATGGGTACAGGTCCGGTGCCGGCTGCGAAATTAGCGTTGGCAAGAGCAGGATGGAGTGTTGATGACCTTGATCTCATAGAAGCAAATGAAGCATTTGCCGTGCAGGCATGTTACGTTAATGAGCAGATGAAATGGGACACGAGCAAAGTTAATGTTAATGGCGGCGCTGTCGCTATTGGCCATCCGATTGGAGCAAGTGGTGCTAGAGTCTTAGTGACTTTATTGCACGAAATGCAAAAAATATCAGCTAAAAAAGCTCTTGCTACCTTGTGTATCGGCGGAGGGATGGGTATTGCTATGTGCTTTGAAAAACCATAGATTAAATTTATTGTGAAAACCACTCTACCCCCACGTTCTCTTATAGCTCGGGAAAGATTAGCAAGGGTTACAGAGGAAATTCTGGCTTCAGCTAGAGATAAAATAGCTATGATTATCCTTTTTGGTTCTTACGCAAAAGGAACGTGGGTACAGGATTGGTACACTGAAGGCCATATACTTTACAGTTACCAGAGTGATTTTGACATTATGGTTATAGTCAAAGGAAAATATGGAGGTGGAGCGGCCCGCTTTCGGATAGAGGATAATATAAAAAGAAGACTGGAAAAAAAAAGGACTTCGTGGTTTAGGATTAAAAGAACCCTTAGTAACTATTGTTCTGGAATCTATTAACGTCGTAAACGAGCATCTAGAACAGGGGCAGTATTTTTTTACCGATATAAAAAAGGAAGGAGTGCTACTTTATGATAGTGGTGAATTTAAACTATCAGAAGCAAAAGAGCTACCAACGGAAAAAAGAAAAGAAATAGCACAAAAAGATTATAAACACTGGTTTGGCAAAGGTGCATCGTTTTTTATTGATACCTTTCATGCTCTGGAAAGAAAGGATTTTAACAAAGGAGCTTTTGAGCTTCATCAAGCTACAGAGAGTTTTTACAGCACTATTCTGCTAGTTTTTACAGGTTATAAACCAAAACTTCATGACATATTACAACTTAGCCAAATGGCTAGGAGTTATAACCATGAATTATTTAAAATATTTCCTTGTGAAACTGACGAGCAAAAAAAATGTTTTGAGTTGCTTGCAAAAGCCTATATTGATGCTAGGTATAACTACGAATATAGGGTTACCAAGGAAGAGTTACTTTATTTAATTGAAAGAGTGGAAAAACTGCAGAAAGTAACAGAGAAAATCTGCCTTGAGAATATTAATAGAGAAATAGCATAATAATTTTATAAAATATTTTTTGCTACCATATTTGAATTTTACTTTTCAGTAACTATATATCATATGAATCAAGCAACAATTTAAGGGAAAATTATGACTGAGGAAAAAAATAAATTTGATGCAGAAATAGGTAAAGTTTTGCATTTAATGATTCATTCCATCTATACGAATAAAGAAATATTCATGCGTGAGCTGATCTCTAATAGCTCCGATGCCTGTGATAAGTTAAGATACCTTGCCCAGACTGATAGCACTTTAATTGCAGATGATCCGGAATTTAAGATTCATATCAAAATCAATAAGGATGCCAAAACGATCTCAGTTAGAGATAACGGCATAGGTATGAATAAGCAGGATTTGAAAGAAAACCTCGGTACTATAGCTAAATCCGGCACGCAAAATTTTCTCAGTCAACTTTCTGGAGACAATAAAAAAGATAATATGTTGATAGGACAGTTCGGTGTCGGCTTCTATTCTGCCTTTATGGTAGCTGATCAAATTACCGTTACTTCACGAAAAGCCGGTGAGGATAAGGTGTATTCCTGGAGTTCAGATGGTAACGGTGAGTATACTGTAGCTGATGTAGATATTGATTTTTCCCGTGGGACAGAAGTATTGCTCCACATAAAGGAAGCTGAAGAATCCTTTCTTGACCACTTTAGATTAAAACATATAGTTAAGAATTATTCAGACCATATAGCTGTTCCTATTTATTTTACGGATGATGACGGGGTAGCAAACAAAGTCAATTCTTCTTCAGCTTTATGGATGCGCCCAAAGAGTGATATTGAACCAGAACAATACAAGGAATTCTACAAAAACGTTTCGTTCTCTCCTGATGATCCGTGGATAATAATGCATAATAAAAACGAAGGTACGGTTGAATTTACTAACTTACTATTTATTCCGTCTACTAAAACCTTTGATTTATTTCATCCGGATCGTAAGTGCCGAGTAAAATTATACATAAAAAGAGTTTTTATTACCGATGAAAATATAGATATTGTCCCGCCATACCTACGTTTCCTAAGAGGTGTAGTAGATTCGGAGGATCTACCGCTCAATATTAGTAGAGAAACTCTGCAGCATAACTCTACTATAGAAAAAATTAAAAACTCCATTACAAAAAGAGTTCTTACTGAACTTAAAAAGAAAAAGGATGAAAATTTCGAAGAGTATCTTGTTTTCTGGAATAATTTTGGTGGAGCATTAAAAGAAGGATTATGTGAAGTTACCTCTGATCATGAAAAATTATTAGAAGTTTGTGTATTTAGAAGCGCCTTGCATGACAAAATGATCAGCTTCGACGAATATCTGGATAATTGTAAAGGTGATGAGAAAACCATCTATTATTTAAGCGGAGAAGATGCAACTAAACTTAAAAATAGCCCTCAGATAGAAGGATTTTTAAGTAAAGGAATCGATGTTTTGCTCTTTACTGATACTGTTGATGATTTCTGGGTCAATGTTAACGGTCGTTATAAAGACATTCAAATTAAGTCTGTAACCAGAGCTGATATAGATCTAAATAAAACTGATTCAGCTGAAAATAAGGTTGATCAGAAAGAAAGCTCAAAGGAAAATAATGATTCTTCTAACAAGAAGTTAATCGGTTATTTTAAAGAAACATTAGGTAGTTTAGTTAAAGACGTAAAAATTTCAAAAAAATTAACATCAAGCCCTGCTTGTCTTGCGGTAGGTGAAGGAGCTATGGATATAAGAATGGAAAGATTTTTAATAGAACAAAAGCAGTTATCTGCAGCCTCTAGTAAAATCCTTGAAGTTAATCCTAACCATAAAATTGTAAAAAAAATCCTCAGCCAAATAGACAGCACGGAACATGAAGAAGAAAATAAGCAACTTGTCCATTTATTGTTTGATCAAGCTTGTGTTATTGAAGGCCAACCTGTTGAAGATGCTGGTGCTTTTGCCAGAAGGTTGAACTACTTTTTAGAAAAGGCTAACGTATAAGCCAAAGTTTACAAGCTATGGTAAATAAGTAAGCTTTAATGTTAAAAGATTAGAAGAGAGCAAGGTAATTGTCTGAATATATTAGAGTTCTTGGGATAGAATCCAGTTGTGACGATACTGGGGTGGCAATTATTGACTCTAATCGTTGTATACTTTCGAACATCGTTATCTCTCAAAAGAGCGAGCATGAAATATTTCAAGGGGTAGTCCCTGAGATTGCAGCTCGCTCTCATATGAAACATCTAAAGAAAGCTATAAATCTAGCTTTATCTGAAGCAAAAATGGATATCAAGGAAATTGATGTTATAGCTGCAACAAGCGGACCAGGCCTTATTGGCGGCGTTATTGTAGGTGCTATGTTTGCAAAAGCGATCTCCAGCGTACTTAAAAAACCTTTTATTGCTATCAATCATCTTGAGGGGCATGCTTTAACGGCTAGATTAACCGATCAGGTTGAGTATCCTTATTTACTGCTCCTTGCTAGCGGCGGGCATTGCCAGTATGTAGCTATACTAGGTCTTGGTAAATATAAGATTCTTGGCCAAACTTTAGATGATGCAATAGGAGAAGCTTTTGATAAAGTAGCTAAAATGATGAATCTCGGTTTTCCGGGTGGACCAGAAATAGAAAAAAAGGCCCTAAATGGTAACGGAAATAGATTTGAATTACCTATGCCAATGATTAACCAGAAAACTTGCGATATGTCTTTCTCTGGTTTAAAAACAGCAGTAAGGATAAAAATAGAACAGTTAGGAATGTTGTCGGAGCAGGATATTTGTGATGTGGCAGCAAGCTTTCAGAAAGCTATTAGCAATATTATTTACAAAAAAACAAAATATGCTATTAATGAATATGAAAAAATAGCAGCAGGTAAGACTTTAGTGGTTGCGGGAGGCGTCGCAGCTAATAAAGCCCTAAGATCTACACTTTTATCTGTTGCGCAGGAAAGTGGGTATAATTTTGTTGCACCGCCAATAAACTTATGTACGGATAATGCAGCAATGATAGCTTTTGTTGGACTGGAGCGTTTTTACGCTGGTATAATAAACGATGTAAGCTTTAAACCGAGGGCACGTTGGGGCTTGGAAGACTTATAATCATGACATTTTGATGCATATATTTGGTTAATAACACTAATAAGATTTATGTCCGGAATAGAGTTAAATAAAATCGTTGCGGCAATACTACTTGCTAGTTTAATTGCAATGCTTGTTGGCTTTGTAGCTAACATTTTATACAAGCCAAAGCTTCAGGTATCACAAAGAGGATATCATTTAGAAGTAGAAGAAGCTAGTGCTACAAATGCTGGGGAAACAAAAGAGATACCTGTTGATATTAAAGCACTGATGGCAAAAGCTAATGCGGAAGCGGGAGCAGGGATAATAAAAAAATGCGTTTCCTGTCATAGTTTTGATAATGGGGGAACAAATAAAGTAGGTCCAAATCTATGGAAAGTTGCTGGAGGGCCTAAAGCACATAGAAACGATTTTGCCTATTCAAAAGCACTGCAAGCTGCCGGCGGGGTTTGGGATGATGAAAGTTTATATAAGTTCCTGCATAAACCATCTAAATTTATTCCTGGTACTAAAATGTCGTTTGCCGGCCTTAGCAAACCTGAAGAAATTGCAGACGTAATTGCATTTTTGAAAGAAAAAGCCAGTTAATTGGTTGTTAAAATTACTTATTTTCCTCTTTCTCCCATGGCGTATTTTATCAGCATTTCTTTAAAAGGGGGAATTTTTTCTATTGCTTTAAAACCAAGCTGTCTTGTTGAGTGAAATATTTTTGAGTTGGACGAAAAAATACTATTAATAACGTCAGTAATTAAGAGCATATTTTTATTATCGTCTTGTCTAAGTTTTTGATAGTTAATCAGCGTATCTTTATTAATACTATTTACAGCAATTAAACTAGATAAGCAATCTATATCTTTTATTCCTTGGTTTAGACCTTGCCCTGCAAGAGGATGAATCACATGAGCAGTATCAGCAATTAGGACTATGCTATTATTATAGTATTTTTTAGCCGTATACGCTTTAAGCGGGAATCCACCCACCTTACTTTGGAATTCAATTTTTCCTAGAAATGAACCAAAGTTTTCTTGAACTAGATAAGCAAATTCTTTGGGTTCTATGGTTAAAAGAGCTGATGCGTAACTTTCAGAAACCGTCCATACAATAGACGACTTATAAGGATCTTTTAAAGGCAGGATCGCAAACGGGCCGGTAGGCATAAAATGTTCAACAGCGGTGCCTTCGTGGTTTCTTTCATGTCCCACAATAAAAGTTAAGGCTTGTTGGTTGTAATCTACTTCTATATCGTTGGAAAAAAATAGATTTTTTGCTCTGGAGTTTTTACCGTCGCAAACTATAAGCAGTTTACACACTAATTGACTATTATTACTCAGTTTAATCTTGCAATAGTCCGAATTATTATTAATTGCCTGGTATTTTATATTGTCTAAAACAGTTATAAGGTTATTTTGTTTAACTAAATCATAAAGGCATTTTTTAAATTTTGTATTCTCTATTAAATAACCCATTTTCCTATTTTTAGAACTATCTTCATCTTCTATTAAAAAATGAAGCATTTCAGGGGCTTTATTATCAACAACATATATATCATTTATAGGCCCACATAATTCTAATAGCTCTGGCCAAATACCAATTTTTTCAAAGATGTTTCGGGAAGCAGCATTGATGGCAGTAGTTCTAATATCGTCAAAAAATTCTTGGTTTGTAGTAGGCTGCGCTTCAACAATAATACTGGAGATATTGTATTTTGCTAAAGCTAGGGCAGTTATCATGCCACTAAGCCCGCAGCCAAGGATCACAATATTATTATTACTGCTCATTCTTTGCTTCTTTTTGATGTTTCTGTAAAAAATATTTTAAGTAAGCCAAGTTTCCAACCACGCTTAGTAAAAAATATATTAAAGCGATGTCGATGTAAGAGCTATTAACTTTATAGCTTCCTAAAAAGCAGATAAATAAAGATATTAAACTAGTTGCGGTATTTAAAAATAATAATTTTGTAAATATTTCCTTTTGCAGTAACATGGCGCAGACTACTACTCCCGAGAAAAGTAATAACACCACTAAACAGATATTTAGCATCTTTCTATCCCACGTTAAAATACTCTATTATCACTCAAGTACCACTTCTTTGCTATAAGTTACAACAGATTCATCAGGTTTTGTATAAGCAATTTTTATAGTGAAATTACCGTGTATTTGTTCTTTATGAAGGTTCTTGCCAACATAAAAAAAGTATTTAGGTTGGTATTTAGAGAATTCATGTTCTTTCTCAAAAAGTATTTTTTCTTCTGAATCAAGAAATTGCACCTTCATTTTATGTCCTTTATCAACTGATAAAACATCAGCAAAGACCATTATAACTTCCGGATTACGAGGTTGGATAATGCGCTGATAGTATCCTTCCCTAACTTTTGCCAGTTCCGGTATTTGAAAAGCTACTCCATAGTTATAAACAATTCCATCTTTGATGTTTTCGCTTAAATAATCCGGATTTTCCCACAAGGGTTGGGGACGGAGACCGCAATTAGGTTGATCACCATAAAAAGGATCTATTTCGCTTAAACTACCGTCTTGATTTTTTTTACTAAGAGCAAAATAAAGATGAGGATGGTTAGTGTTGCCAGATAGACCAACAGAACCAAGACGCTCGCCGGCTAATACCCGATCGCCTACTTTGACCGAAATAGAACCTTTTTGCATATGACAAAGCTGGGCTTCTAAATCATGTGTAGTAATAACTACCCCGTTACCACATTCTTGGTCTTTTATTTTGTCAAGACCACCGATATCTACATTGATATCTTCAATTCCATCTCTTACTGCTTTAACTACTCCATCAAACGGAGAAAGCACATCCACTCCTTGTTTAATTTGTTCGATACTTTCTAGAATAAAATCCGTACCTCTGTGACCGGAAAAAGTCCTGACCCCGCACTTGTAGTCTACTTCTTTACCATCATTAAAATGCCTCGGTAAGTTGGCAATCCAGCAGTTTTCTCCGAGCTTACAATCGATAGGCAATTCAATAGCTGTTATTCCCCAAGCATTTTGTAACCAGCAAATTGAAAAGATAATTATTAAGCGAAAGTATAAAAAAAATATTTTGTTCATATTTAATACTAACCATTAATGTATATTATGTTTTGCCCTACTTTTCCAATTATCTATATAGGTTGCAGCAAGTTCACTATCTTCTATTAAGAGTACATTCTCAGCATTTTTGTTATCTGCTGCCTTAGTGAAATTAAAAGAGCCTGTTATAACTTTCTTTCGATCAATTATCATTACTTTATTATGAGCAATCCCAGGCATTTTATCATAATATACATCAATGCCAAGCCTTTTAAAATGTTCGAAAATATCCTTGTTATCGCTTAAATTTCCTCCATCTAACAAAATCCTGACTTTTACCCCTCGTTCATGAGCATTTTTAAGCTGATGAATTATCATATCAGATGTTAGCCCGTAAGCTTGAACGAAAATAGATTCTTTTGCTTTAGTTATTTGTTGAGCAATCAAGCTACCACAACCAGATGGTGGGGTAAAGCAAACGTTAATTTTATCGGTATCTGCTTGAAATTTATGCCAGGTCCCTATACCTATCATTTCTTCGTAACCAACACCAATAGCGATTCCTAGAGTTAAAGTAGCTAAAATTGATCGAATAGGTTTTTTACTAAAAGTAAAAAATTTCAAAGAATGATTTATTTGAGATTTTTTAAAAATACTTTTTCTGGCCATAATAAATAGATACTTAACATTTTAAATGGTAGTAACTCTTTTTCGATGATGCAAGTGTATTTATAAAAAAATCGGTGATTAAATAATTACTAATATATTTAAGAGAGAAATTAAGGGATAAATTGGCTAGTTCGCTAATAAAAATTTAAATGATATATTAAGTTAATTTGCTAGTTTTTAACCCTTCAGATAAATCAAATATTTTATTTCTGAACTGGGTTTTACATAATGGAATAAAGCCCAGGTAAAGCTTATTTAATTGCTCATTATTAGTAGGTAAATGAGTTGAAAGGAGTATAAGATCATGATCTTTAGCGCAATGGTTTCTTGGAATATTAAGTATCTGCGAGCATTCTTCCCTAAGTAAAGTAAATTGGAACAACTTATGTAAAAATTCTTCATTTTTATTCCTTAGTTCCATTTTTTGGATTATTCTCTCAGGAGAAAATTTATAAGAATTACTATCTAATAATTTGGCAGTTTTAGAGTTATAATTATCCCATAATTTTCTGCTTGTTAAGGTATCCGATAATATTCTGTGTAGGGGGATTAAAAATTCAGTATCACGGATTGCATATTCCAATAAAGCTTTAGATAAAGGCCTCTCAAGCCAATTGGCCTTTTGAAGCGATTTATCTATCTCAATATTTAACATTGCTTTACATAATTTGCTATAACCCATTCCTTCTTCCATACCACAAACATTTGCTGCAATTTGAGTATCAAAAACGTTTTTTGGGAGAGCACCAAAAAGCTTTAAAAATATTTCAAAGTCTTGGTCTGGAGAGTGGAGTACTTTCAGTATAAGTGGGTTAAGCAGTATGGTTTTTAAGGCAGAGAGGTTTATATCACTAAGCGCATCTATTATTATCTGTTGATTAGGAGTACTAATCTGAATAATACTTAAAATCGCATAGTAAGTTTTTCTCCTATGAAACTCAGTATCCATATAAAGAATTCTTTCATTTGATAAAACCTCGCAGATTTTATTAAACTCTGATTGATTGCTGATAAGTATCATGATTTTGATTGCTTAAAATGCCTATTATATATATAAGTACATACTTATGTACACATATGAATATTAAAATTATTAAGTCTATGCATAAATACAGAACTCATAATTGTAGTGAACTTAACAAATTATCCGTTGGTCAAACCGTAAAGTTATCTGGGTGGGTTCACAGACGCAGAGACCATGGTAATTTGTTATTCATAGATATTAGAGATCATTATGGAATAACGCAATTAGTTTTTACTGACCAAGACTTGTCGTTAAAAGATAGAGCAAGTTATTTGCGCTATGAAAGCGTTATTACAGTAGAGGGCAAAGTAGTTAGTCGGGATCAAGATAATATAAATACAACAATCAATACAGGTGAAATTGAAATAGTAGTTACGAGTTACATTCTAGAATCAGAAGCAGATATGTTACCTCTTAATGTAAATTCTGAGCAAGAAGCGCCTGAAGATATTAGGCTTAAATATAGATTTCTAGATTTAAGACGGGAAAAACTGCACACCAACATAATACTTCGATCTAAAATAATTGCTGAAATCCGAAAACATATGATTTCTCAAAAATTTACAGAATTTCAAACGCCGATTCTTACAGCCAGCTCTCCGGAAGGCGCTCGCGATTTCTTAGTCCCAAGTAGGATGCATCCTGGTAAATTTTATGCCCTTCCGCAAGCCCCTCAGCAGTTTAAACAAATGTTAATGATGTCAGGTTTTGATAGGTACTTTCAAATAGCGCCGTGTTTTCGTGATGAGGATGCAAGGGCTGATAGATCGCCGGGTGAATTTTATCAGCTTGATATTGAAATGTCATTTGTTACGCAAGATGATGTGTTTAATACGGTTGAACCATTAATGTTTGAAATTTTTAGTAAATTTAGTAATAAAAAAGTTTCCAACCCTCCCTTTGTCAGAATCCCATATACTGAATCTATGCTTAAGTATGGTAATGATAAACCGGATTTACGTAATCCAATTGAGATCATTGATGTAACGGATATTTTTGCTGCTTCTACATTTACAGTTTTTAAAGATAATATCGAGAAAGGGTTTGTAGTGCGGGCAATTCCTGGGCCTAAATTGCTCAGCAAATCACGTAAATATTTTGATGATTTGACCAAATTCGCTATTAACGAGGGGGCAAACGGCCTTGGTTACATAACTTTTGGTTATGAGGGAGAAGTAAAAGGCCCAATAGCAAAATTCTTAAATGAAAGCCAGCTGCAAAATTTAAAAACTGCTGCTAAATTAACAAATGGTGATGCAATATTTTTTGTTTGTTCTAAGGAGCTGGAAGCTGCCAAGATAGCCGGTAAAATTAGAACAAAACTGGGAGTCGATCTTGAACTGATAGATTACAATCGTTTTGAATTCTGCTGGATTACTGATTTTCCATTTTATGAGCTTAATGAAGACACTAAAAAAATTGATTTTAACCATAATCCATTTTCTATGCCGCAAGGGGGAATCGAAATTTTAGAAAAAGCACAAACTCAAGAAGAATTGCTACAGATTAAAGCTTTCCAGTATGATATAGTTTGTAATGGCATTGAACTTTCAAGTGGGGCAATTAGAAATCATAAACCTGAGCTGATGTATAAAGCTTTTGAAATCGCCGGTTATTCTAAACAGGAAGTAGATAATAGATTCGGCGGAATGATAAGAGCATTTAAATATGGAGCCCCCCCTCACGGAGGTATTGCACCAGGAATAGATAGAATGGTTATGCTAATAGCCGACACTGCAAATATTCGTGAGATTATAGCTTTTCCGATGAACCAACAAGCGGAAGATTTACTTATGGGTGCTCCAAATTATGCCGAAGAAAAGCAACTGCGGGAACTCAATATTATGTTATCACCTTCCCTTAGGAACAAGCTAATAAAACAATAAAAAATAAAGTGTTGAGTTGTTAGATACTTTTACTTCTCTCTCTACCGGTTTTAACCGGAGTTTGGGGAGAAGGCAGAGAACCTAACTCAGCATCAGCACTTTTACTTCTCGGTCTAATTGGTGCATCTACCACTGGTTGTGGTTTTTCGGTTTGCACTCTATGTTCAGTAGAGGGTTTAACGGGAGCGGTAACCCTAGGTTCTTTTAATTTGCTTTTTCCTTTGATCTTATTGCTATTTGCTGTTACCTCTACTATTGCTTCTAAATTCTCTTTTCGGCTTACCGGTATACCTGCTCTATTTTCGCTTTTTGTACCATAACATCCAATGGTAGCACCGCCGGCATTAATTCCTCCAGCCTGCTGAGCCGTATGTCCGGATGCAAGTAATTGCTTATCTATATCTAATATATGTGCTCCGATTTTAGTTGCTATTGCTTTTGCTGTTTGGTCATGTTCAGCAAGGCCAGTCCTATCTTTACCGCTTGCACACATATTTAATATTTCCTCTTTCGGCGGAAGTTTCGCCATTCCTTTTGGCGGTGATTCTAAATCTGATAAGGCGCTAGTTAATTTATTGAGTTTGGTCGAAGTTGCAAGACTAGCATTTTCAGCATCTCCAAACCTTAAAAGAGAATCAGCTTTTTCTACCGAACGTCTTAGATCAATAGCGCTTTTTAGTATTTCTACTGTTCTGCTATCTATTTTTTTACTACTAAGTAAATCTTGTATTTCTTTTTCTGCAGTACCTGTTCTCAATAACCTGCCAAAAAAGCCTTTTGGCTGAAGATGGGATTTTATTTTGTCGAATTCTTTATCTTTTGGAAGACTACCTGCTAACATTTCTAAAGTATCTTTTGTACCTTTTAGGTCATTTGCAAATCCTGAATATCGGAAGCTATTAAAAGCAGTATTGGTTTCTTTTCCACCGACGTTCTCCATAGCTTTTTTAGTACTTCTTACTATTTCAGGGTCGTCACCCGCCCCTAAAGGTCCAGAATTAAAAGTATTACAATGCAATGTCTTTTCTGGCCCGATCCATTCTTTGGCTTGCTCTGCATTTCCATCTGTAATATCTTGCCTTGCATTTTTGTCTCTAGCAAGAGAAGCTAAAGTACCTGCATGTTTTGAGGTGTGGAGTATTTCTAATTCTCCTCCTGCAGATATAGCAGTAATTTTTTCAAAAGCGTTCTTCATTCCTGCAATTTGCCTGAGCTGAGTCGGGATTACGTGTTCACCGGCAGCAATTTTGCTTGCATATTTTTTACATAGTGCTTGTTCCCATTTAGGCATGGCAGTATACCAGGAAGGTTTTGGTCCTTCACTTTGCAATATACTTTCATATTGCTTCTTTTGACTTTCCGTTAAGCCTTTCATGGCTACTTCTGCTTCAATTACTGTATGTTTTTGCCCGTTATGTTCAATTGAAGAAACTGTTACTATATTTGAGTGTTTATCGTTAAAATTTTGAAAGTCTTTAGCAATATTTAGCTTTTTATATGCGTCCGGTATTCCATTTGCCTCAAGGATTTTTCCTAGATTTTTAATTTGTTTTTTTAACAACCCTGATAATTCTTCTTGGGTTAAACCTTCTTTTTTAGAAAATTCTTCCATGAATTTGTCAGCTTCTTTCTGTAACAGAGTATTTAGTGCAGGTTTTCCTGATATTTCGGCAATATCCATTCCGGCTCTTACTGCATTTAAATATTGCATTTCAAAAGCTTCAGTTTCGCGAACAGGGGGAATTTTAGCAGCTCTTGCGTCCCTTATAATTACCGGCACACCATCTTTTGTTATTTCCTGCATTACGATGCCACTTTTTGCATCTCTTAAGCGTTCAAGGGTTTGCAGTGCTTCGGTAAATTTTCCTTGTGATACGAGTGTTACTGCATCTCTCCGATATTGTCCTAAATCCTCTGGAGCAATAGTTGGACTTTTTGGAGTGGATTGTAGGAACTCTTGGATAACCCCAAGAGTAGATTCTTTATCAGATTTAAACTTATCGTAGAGAGTTGCCTTTGACATATTCACCCGCAGATTTGAATATACAGTTTTAATACTTATCATTTATTACTGTAAGCTCATTAAATCCACTAATTCAACTTAAAAACAAATTAAGCTTAAGAATCTTTATTAATACATTACTTTATTATTACACCGAAGATAGAAATTATATCTTGTTTATATAAGGCAAGGTGAACCAGATTGTAGTACCCATTCTTTTACTTTCGGCTTTGATCTTCCCTCCGTGTACTTCAATAACCTTTTTACACAACGCAAGGCCTACTCCTCTTCCGCCGGCAAAACTTTGGGTTCTAGAACTAACCGTAAACTCC
>TBL_comb48_EPIDRAFT_1000629_pt1 | contig 27181 bp, 28 predicted proteins | sample TroBogEpilimnion_37_FD_10681 | JGI IMG/M metagenome (IMG submission 10681) | reverse complement strand
CTGGTATCTTCCCGTTGTTGATTTTTATGGGGGTAGGTGCTATGACTGATTTTGGTCCTATGCTGGCTAATCCAAAAACTTTATTATTGGGGGCAGCGGCGCAGTTTGGGATTTTTACATCATTATTAGGCGCGTTGGCATTAAATGGTCTGGGGATAGAGTTCACTTTAAAAGATGCTGCTGCGATCGGTATTATAGGTGGAGCAGATGGTCCGACAGCTATTTACGTTGCTTCAAAACTGGCGCCTGATTTATTAGGCGCTATCGCGGTTGCTGCTTATTCTTACATGGCGCTTGTACCGTTAATTCAACCGCCGATTATGCGAGCCCTTACTACCGAGGACGAGCGTAAAATTGAAATGAAGCAAATGCGTGTGGTGAGTAAAACGGAAAAAATAGTTTTTCCTCTAATGTTGCTTTTATTGACTGTACTTTTATTACCTTCCGCTGCTCCTTTAATTGGAATGTTCGCTTTAGGTAATTTAATGAATGCTTGCGGTGTAGTTGAACGATTAAGTCAAACAGCACAGAATGAACTGATTAATATAGTAACTATTTTTCTTGGTTTGTCTGTAGGTTCTAAATTAAGTGCACATGCGTTCTTACAATTGCAAACGCTGGGTGTTTTAGCTTTAGGTGCTATTGCTTTTGCAATTGGGACGGCTGCGGGCGTGATAATGGCTAAAATTATGAATCGTTTTAGTGATACACCAATAAACCCTTTAATCGGAGCTGCAGGTGTATCAGCGGTGCCTATGGCAGCAAGGGTTGCGAATAAAATTGGCTTAGAAAGTAATCCACATAATTTTTTACTGATGCATGCGATGGGGCCGAATGTTGCCGGTGTAATTGGATCAGCAGTAGCAGCAGGGGTTTTATTAAGTATTGTTAAATAATATTTCAAAAGTAACTCTACATATTTGTTGAAATATAAAAATATAGCAATTGTTATAACCTACCAAAAAATAGATAAAAATAATTTTGTTTTCATTAATTGATACTCGTATTATTTTGTATTTAGTCTTCTTTTTTGTTTACGCATTCAGCTTTAATGATTCAAAAAAATCTAATATATTTGATATTTTTTGTTTTGGTTGAAGTTATTGTCTAAGTGTTTTCGACACTTGCCAGTCAATTTAATATGTTAAAATTAATATAGTTTTATGCCGACTCTTTGGGTAGTGAATCGGGAAAATAGTACTTAAGGCGAGATTATGCGCAAACAACGCACTGCAGTCCAGCAACTAGTCAGGCAATTTTTATCATCACTATTCGCAATTATTTTAATCACTGGAGTTGTTGAAGGTCTAGTCGTTAAAATTCTGAATGTATACCAAAATTTAGGACATCAACTAACCGACTATCAAGAAGTTGCGGTAGATGTTGTTTTAGTTGTGGTTATGACTACGCCTCTGTTATGGTTCTTCGTTTTGCGAAAATTGGCTCGGCAAATTATTGATGAGCAGGAAAACGTTGCAAAGAAAGTTCGCTTAAATACTGAGTTACGTAATGCCATTGATGCTCATGCTTTAGTAAGTATTACTGATGCCCAAGGTCATATAATCTATGCTAACGATCGATTTTGTCAGATTTCTGGTTATAGTTCCGATGAATTATTAGGTAAAGATCATCGAATTATTAATTCAGGCTATCACGATAAATTATACATTCGCAAAATGTGGGATACGATCACCTCAGGTCAGGTCTGGCAAGGTGTTTTTTGTAATCGCTGCAAAGATGGTAATTTGCGCTGGGCTGATACAACGATTATGCCTATGCTAGATGAAAATAATCGCATTTATCAATACATTTCAATTCGTCGCGATATTACAGCGCAAAAAGAAGCTGATGCTGAATTAATCATGTTGAAACGGGCTGTTAATGCATGTTCAGATATGATTTTAATTACAAATGTCGATGGTCATATTCAGTATGCTAATCCTGCTTTATGTCAAAGTACAGGATGGGATGAATTGGTATTAATTGGACGGGATCCTTCTATATTAGATAGTCCAAAAGCAGATATCGAAACACTGACTAATATGCGAAAGGCATTAAAAAAACGGCAAACTTGGTCTGGTCGGTTGTTAGAAAAGCGTAAAGGAATTCCACAAATGCGCATTCTAAATGAGACGTTGGCTCCAGATCCATTAGAATTCTGGGCTGAATTAACGATTACCCCTGTTTTGAATAGAGATGGTTCAGCTGCTGGTTATGTACAAATTCAAAGAGACATTACTGAGCAGATAATAAGAGAAACGGCTCAGCATATGGAGAATGATGATACTGCAGCACGTTTGGAAATTGCTAGAATTCTCCAGCAAGATAAAAGTCTAAAAGAAAGATTTGCCGATGTATTAGACGTTTTATTTGAGCTCAATACATTTAATCTACAACGTAAAGCAGGTATTTTTTTACGAGCAAATGATGAAGATTATATCGATCTTTTTTTATTGACAGGTGAGTTCAGTGAAGATTTTATCCGCAAAGAACAACGCATTCCTTTAGGCTCTTGTTTGTGTGGACGTGCTGCTGTATCTGGTGATTTGCTGGTATCAGATGATTGCTTTTGTGACCCTCGTCACGAACATAAATTTGATGACATGCAAACACATGGACATTACATTGTGCCTATTTCTGTTACAGGCAATGTCTTAGGTGTCCTGTTTCTCTATACCAATCCTTACCCAACTCAAAATGATAAGCGTCTTGCTATGCTGAAACAAGTAGGCGAAATGTTAGCACTCGCAGTCTTTCAAGATCAGGTGAGGATTTCACTTGAAAAAGCGAGGGATATGGCTACGCAAGCAGCATTAGCGAAAAGCGAATTCTTAGCTAATATGAGTCATGAAATTCGTACACCAATGAATGGTGTGTTAGGTATGCTGGAATTGTTGCGCGATACTAATATGACACGTAGTCAATGGGATCTTGTTGAAACGGCTCATGCCTCTGCTGAAGCTTTATTAGCAATTCTTAACGATATTTTGGACTTTTCAAAATTGGAGGCAGGTAAGGTTGATATAGAACATATTAGTTTCAATTTGCCTAGTTTAATTGAAGATGTTTGCGCACTTCTTGCAGGACGAGCACATACAAAGGGATTGGAATTAAATTGTTTTATGCCGATTGATATGCCGCGTTACTGGAAAGGTGATCCAACTCGTATACGTCAGGTTTTGACTAATTTAGTGGGTAACGCGATCAAATTTACTAAGGAGGGTGAGGTTTCGGTGAATGCAGTCATAATTCCTAGTCCAGATGGAACGGATCATTGCCGTATTGAAATAACAGATACCGGCGTCGGTATTCCAAATGAAGCTCAAGAACGCTTATTTCAGCCTTTTACTCAGGCAGAAAGTACGACAGTGCGTTGTTTTGGGGGTACTGGGCTTGGACTTTCAATCAGTAAAAATTTGGTTGATTTAATGGGCGGAAGCATTGGTTTCAATAGTATTTTTGGTCAGGGTTCTACATTTTGGTTTACTTTGCCTCTAGTCTTGTCAGAAGTGCCTGAAGTTTATGAGCAACCAACCGATATTATTGGGAAACGAGTACTCGTAGTCGACGATAATGCGACTAATCGCACGATTCTCCAACATTATTTAATTCATTGGGGGTTCGTAGTTGGTCAAGCAGATAGTGGTCGAGCAGCAATAGCAAAATTAGAAGAAGCAATCACGTTAGGTTCGCCATTTGATTTAGCTTTATTGGACATGCATATGCCAGAGATGGATGGTTTAACTTTAGCTCGAATTATTACTGAATCAGCAGTTTTAAAAGGAATGCCCCTTATTTTATTATCATCTGGTGGGGTAATTGAAGATAATGTTCGTCAAGCTGTTGGCTTATCACAAAGTTTATTAAAACCAGTTAAACAGTCGCAACTTTTCGATGCAATTGCTAATTCACTGCATTCTTCCAGGTTTATTGCCTCAGAAAATATTAAAATGCCAACTTCGACAATGATTAATTATCAAGGAAAAAAATTATTAGTTGTTGAGGATAATAAAGTTAATCAGAAAGTTATTTCTGGTATGTTAGCAAGATTTTTAATTGTTCCTGAAATTGCTGATAATGGACGTATCGCATTAGATAAATTAGTTTTAAATAACTATGACTTGGTTTTAATGGATTGTCAGATGCCTGTTCTAGATGGTTATGAAGCGACACAAGAGCTTAGGAAGCTTGAGTTCGAAAATAATTTGCCTCGACAAACTGTTGTTGCAATCACCGCACATGCTGCGGCAGGTGAGAGGGAAAAATGTTTAGTGGCAGGGATGGATGACTATCTAACCAAACCAATTACTAAAGATAATCTAGAAAANATTTTGCTACGTTGGTTAGGAAATCAGTCGAATGAAACTGAACAAACCAATTATAAAGAAGATGTTATAGAAGATAAGCCATTATTATGGAATAAAACGGCTGCACTTGATTATCTGGGTGGAGATGAAGATTTACTTAATACTATGATCGTTTCATTTATTGAAGAAACTCCGAATCAGTTATTAGATTTACAAACAGCACAACAACAAAGTAATCTATCTGCTATGGCCGATTTGGCACATGCGATAAAAGGTTCGGTAAGTTATTTATGTGCTGATAAAGTCAGGGATCACGCAGCACAACTTGAACATGCCACACGTAATAAGCAATCAATGGATTATCAAGAGATGACGATGGTTCTAATAAAAATGGTTAATGATTTAGTGGAAAATTTACGTGAATCTTTGCTATCAGATAATAAATGAGCACCGTCTCCGATGGAATTTTTCATAAGCTTTAATAGCACGATTAAAAAAGAAGTTAATATATGCGTATTTTAGTTGTTGATGATTCGGCAATGATTCGTTCTATGTTGGGACACTCTTTAAAGGGCTGGGGGTATCAGCCTGTTGCTGTCGACAATATTGAAAAGGCTTCTCAACTTATCTTAACGGAAAATATCCAATTTGTTTTAACTGACTGGATAATGCCTGGTGGTACTGGTCCCACACTATGTCGTAGAATTCGCGATATGGATTTGCCATATTATGTTTATATCATACTAATTACTTCTTTAGAAGGATCTCAGTCATTGGTTGAAGGGATTGATGCTGGTGCCGATGATTTTATTCATAAACCAATCAAATTAGAAGAATTACACGCTCGCATCAGAGCTGGTGAAAGGATGTTGCAATTAGAGCATACGCTTAAAGAGCGTAATGATAAGTTGCAAGAAATAAGTAGAAATCTAATAGCAGCCCAAGAAATTATTAATCGTGATTTAGTCCTCGCGGGTAATATGCAGCGTGCATTACTACCAACGAGTTCATCGAGTTTGCAAGGTGTTTCTATTGATGGATTATTTTGTCCTTCATCACATGTTTCTGGTGATATTTTTAATTTTTTTAGATTGGATGAACATCACATTGGTTTTTATGTAGCTGATGTAGCGGGACATGGCGTTGCCGCTGCGATGTTGTCATTTACTCTTAGTCGGCTATTAACGCCTGATATGAGTCGCGGTAGTCCGTTGAAATTAAAGCTCTCGGATCCTCCATTTTATGAAATTGTAATGCCTTCTTCATCTGTAGTAGAAGAACTCAATGTTCAGTTTCAGACAGACGCAACCCATAATATACTTTATTTTACGATGATTTATGGGGTTATTGATACTCGTTTGCATGTAATTGATATATGTCAAGCGGGGCATCCTAATCCAATTTATTTACCCAAAGAAGGTTCTGCTCAATTTATTGGTGAAGGTGGTTTTCCTGTAGGAATTACAACACTAGCAGAATATGAATCCTTTAGATTAGATTATAATTCAGGGGATCGATTATTTTTGTATTCAGATGGTATTACTGAATGCGCTAATGCTAATAATGAATTGTTTGGGACGGATCGTCTACTGATGTTGGTCTCAGATACTCGGCATTTACCAATTAATGAAGTACTAAAAAAAATTGAAGCTGAGATAAGTATATGGCGAGGAAGTAATGAATTTGAAGACGATGTTTCTATGTTAGTATTAGAAATGTCTAGTAATTCATAGGGTTATTATTAAATTTAATGAGGTTTAAATATTTTTAATTTCCTGTCCTAGAAAACAATAAATATGAGGAAATGATATGCAAATTGAGTCAAAAAATGAGAACGGTATTTTAGTTCTGAAGCTCTCTGAAAAACGATTAGATGCAAAACTTGCGATTGACTTTAGAGACACTGTTGGTGAATTTATTAAAAATAATAATAAACTAATTATACTTAACATGAGTGCGGTCGATTTTATAGATAGCAGCGGCTTAGGAGCGATTGTATCTTGTCTTAAATTAATGGGACCGCATGGACATCTGAGTTTGTGTGGTTTAAGTGCTCGAGTTGTTGCATTATTTAAACTTACTCGTATGGATAGAGTATTTACACTTTGTGCGACTGAAGAACAAGCACTGCAATCTTTAAGTTTATGCCCCTAGTTGATGCTTAATATGTTTACTCAAACATTCTGGCTATAGAATGAATAGAGTCAGTTTAAAGTTTTTAAGTGATTTCCAGAATTCCCGCTTAGCTGGACTTTGTGTCAGGGAAATAGCCAGTGATTTTTTCGACGATACGGTATTATCTGAAATTGAGTTAGCTGTTGTTGAAGCTGTTAATAATTGCATTGGACATGCTTGTACGGAATTGTATAACCAGCAGATTGTTATTGATTTTTGCTTGAATGATGATCGGTTATTAGTTGAAATTAATGACAAAGGAAAGTCTTTTGATTCAGATTTGTTAGATTATCTTAATTCAGATTTTGTTTTTGACACTACAGATTTTGCTAATTTGCCAGAAGGCGGTATGGGTCTGAAAATTATTAAACACTATATGGATGAAGTAACCTATCAGAACGTTAACCAAATTAATTGTTGGCGATTAGTTAAGTATTTGACTTCATAAATAAAAATTTCAAAAGTATAATCAGTTTCAATTATTGAAAATAAACCTCCTAAGAAGTATTTTAGTAGTTTTTATTTTCATTTTTATCGTAATTATCCAAGCATAAACGAATGAATTAAGCATTATGTTATGCGCCCATTCTATTAAATGACCGATTTTTAGATTCAAACTATTCAACCAAATAAACTTTAATAATGTCGGTTTTACGAGTTTGAAAATTCGTGAAATCAGGAGTGTACCTAGTAATTTAGCCGCTATTTCAAGAAGGACACCTTCAATTAAATGTCCTTTAGTTAGCAAAAAAATAGCGAAGATATTGATTGGTGTGACTATTAAAATAGGAATAAAGAAAGCGATCAATGCCTGTTTTGGTGATGCTTTTAATAACCATATATCAAATTTTTCTAATTCAAGCTTGTTTGCAATCCATTGTCCAATGTCGGTTAGTAAATCCCACAGCCATTCTTCAAAAATGACAACAATAGCGACAATAGTCAGAAAAATTTTTTTTAGCATTAAGTTTTTTCAGCAATTTTAAAATTAATTTTTTTAAAGGTATTAGTTCTATCGTATCGAGTTGATGTAATAAATACTACTTATTATTTATCAAATGCGAATAGCCGTTTAAATAAAGCAAGTGTCACTTAGAGTCCACTAGAAAATACTCACTGAATGTATTATTAATACCTAATAAACGTTAAAATAAATGCTTATATTGCCTCACAATATAAGTAAGAATACACTGCAGAAATTAACTCATATTAAAAGGATTTGAGTCGACTTTGAGCATAAGATGTATAAAAAAATCATTAGGTAAAGTTTTAAGTGAACTCTAATTACATGAGATTGTTGTCATTTCCCTCGGTAATTTTGTGGCTAAGACCAACCGTCAGATCAACAGAACGTAGGTTATTTCCGTTTGACAACGTAAAGTTAGCGAACGGATTTGTCGTAGTTATCGTAAGCGAGTATATTTATTTATAGAATTTACGTTATCTTTAAAATTCAAACGAATTTAATTTCCCAAATGTAGGTATTAATCATGAAGACAAATATTGCTGTATCACGTTCTGAATCGGGAGTTTTAAGCACAAATAAAATGCTTAAAAACACTTACTTACTATTGTCAATGACCTTGATATTTAGTGCAGTGACTGCTGGATTATCGATGGTTTTGAATCTTCCACATCCTGGCACAGTGATTACTTTAGTCGGTTACTTTGGATTACTATTTTTAACACAAAAACTTAGTAATAGTGCGTGGGGTTTGGTGAGTGTATTTGCATTAACTGGTTTTATGGGGATGACGCTCGGTCCAATTATCTCTTTTTATATCAAAACCTTTAGTAATGGCTCAGAGTTGGTGATGATGGCACTCGGCGGCACTGGAGTAATCTTTTTAGGGTTGTCAGCTTATGCGTTGACAACGCGTAAAGATTTTAGTTATTTAAGTGGCTTTTTGTTAGTAGGTATTCTGGTAGCATTTCTTGCAGGTATAGGTGCTTTGGTTTTTAGCATTCCTACTTTGTCACTTGCCGTTTCTGCAATGTTTATCTTTTTGATGGCGGGTATGATTTTGTTGCAAACCAGTGCAATGATTAATGGTGGTGAAAGTAACTATATCATGGCTACTATTTCTTTATATGTGACTATTTTTAACTTATTTTTAAGTTTGTTACAAATATTGGGTGTTTTTAATGCTAAAGAATAATTGTTTATTTAGCTACTAATTAAGGTTTTAATTGAAGCCAACGCAATCCATTTTTATTCTGGATTAAGTTGGCTTCTAATTATTAGCGTAATTGCCAAGTTGAGCGGTAACTAGTCTCAGTTTTGAAATCTTGCCAGACATAATCAGGATTAACAATCGGTCTGGTGGGTATGATGAAGGTAGCTAAATCATATGCACCACATAAAGTCCGACCCACCATATGAACCATTCCCGTCATAAAGCCCGCAGTTGCAGCATAGGCAGGACCATCAGTTCTATTTGTTACCATAATAGTCTTAGGTATCTCTACAAAACCAGTAGCTATATTAGCAATGCCGTTACCCAATTTAGCGCCCATTCTTGCGGGAAAACTTGACGCAGAAGCATTAAAAGAAGTGAAAGCCAGTAAAGCGGCTAGAGTAAGCACTGCTGGCGACCGATGTTTCATAAGTAACTCCTTAAATATAAATAAAAATATGACATGTGACATCATTGCTGTAGATGTTAGCATACCAGAAATAGCAAATACAAAACCTACGCGTCAAATTTCTAATTATGTAAATCAGAAATTCTTAAAAATCGCCAAAAACGTGCGCTGACCATAAGTGGAGTTTTGAACCTGAATTGAAAAAAGCAAGTACTAAAAATCCCACGTATCCTTTATCGCGTATATCAGCTGTTCTTTCTGGAATCGAATCTGTATACCTGACCTCAGGATTGCACTTGTGTAAGGTTGAGTGCGGTATCGTGACCATTGCCGGTAGTTGCGACAATTGCTATGTCCTATTATATAGAAAAATTTTTAGGTACTCGTGAGCTGTATTAACAAGGGAAATGCGTATCATAAAAGCGTTGAATATTGGCGTGCTTAGGAATTGCTTGGTTTAATGATTCGGCGAAGATTTGACTATAGGCAGGGATTTGTAAACTGCCTTTGGCGCCGAACCCGTTAAAAATTGCCAGTTCTGGATGTTGGGGGTGCAAGCCGATAAAAGGTTGTTTATCCAGAGTACAAGGACGGACATTAGCATGATGACCGATCACTGATGCTGATGACAAGTTGGGCACAGTTGCTTGCATTGACTTTAATAATGCTTTTTTAGCGGCTTCGGTTGGCAAATTATCCAGCTGTTCATGGTTAAAAGTGGCACCCGTGCGAAAATGTTGATGACTTAATGGAATCAGCCAATGACCGTAATTTAAAAGATAATCATCAGAATGTAGATATTCGCTCTGCAAGGTTAGAATTTCTCCTTTTACCGATTGAAACGGTAAGTTGTTAAACCAAGGATTATTTTGGGCACGATAGCCTTCACAAAAAATCACTCGCTTTGCTTTGATATTTTGCCAATATAAATTAGTTCCTAGCTTTAGATCAGTGTAATTAAATTGTGCACATTGGTAACTATTATTAGCAATTAAAAAATTTCTTAAATTTTTTAATAATGGTTTGGTTAGTAAATAACCCGTTTGCTTTTGTTCAATGAAACCTAATGGTGCCAACCAGCCATTATCTTCATCTGTATCTGTTTTTAGTACGCCTAAATAATTCATATATTCAGGATGCTTTAAACGTTGCTCGGCGTAATGACTTTCTTTGTTGTTTACAAATATACGCAACATGGGCTTTTCAACATAAAATGTTTGTTTGAAAAACACCGTTAATTCACCGTATTGGCGTTTGGCCATTGCTAATAACCAATCAATATCAGTGGATTTGACTAGACGTGGTCCAGTGATAGGGTTAACTAATCCGGCGGCAATCTGAGATGCATTTTCATCACTATTATCGACTACCATTACGCGATGACTGCGCCGAATTAATTCCCAAGCGAGTAAACTACCAGCTAGACCCTGTCCGATAATGAGTTCATCAACACAATTAGGCACGGTTTTCTAAACGTTGTTGCCAATGGGAAATTTTTTCAAGTAACTCGGTTTCGTTAATGCTGGTTAATTGTCGATTTTTAAGTAAATGTTTTCCAGCTACCCACACATCTGTGATTTGTTGGCGATTAGCGGCGTAAACAATTTGTGATACGGGATTAAATAATGGCTGCGTTTCTAAAGTGTGCAAATCAATAGCAATTACATCCGCAGCTTTACCGATACTCAGTGAGCCAATTTCAGTATCCAGTCCCAATGCTTTAGCTCCATTTATGGTCGCCATCTTAAGGGCTGTCATAGCGGGGACTGCTGCAGCATTGTTAGCAACGGCTTTAGCGAGCAAGGCTGCAGTACGCATTTCACCTAGTATATCCAAATCATTATTACTCGCGGCACCATCAGTGCCTAATGCGATATTAATACCGGCTGCAAAACACTCGGCAATCGGGCAAAAACCACTGGCCAGTTTTAAATTTGATTCAGGGCAATGCACAATATGTCCACCAGTTACGGCCATTAAAGTGATGTCTTCAGGTGTTAATTGAGTCATGTGAACAGCCAGCAAATTTGGTTTTAACAAACCTAATTGTTGCAGACGTTGTAAGGGTCGTTGTCCTGTTTTCAATATCGCTTCATCCACTTCGTGTAAGGTTTCGTGGACATGAATATGAATCGGCAATTTAAATTTTTCGCTGAGTTCGCTGATTTTTGCTAATGGTGCATCAGAAACGGTATAAGGCGCATGGGGAGCAAACGTAAATGACAGTAACGGTTTATGGTTTAATTGTTCATACAAGGCGATTCCTTTGTTTATATAGGCATCGCTGTTGCTTGCCCAGATAGTTGGAAAGTCGAAAACAATCAAGCCAATACTGGCACGTATACCTGTCGCTAATACTTGTTGAGCAGTAATTTCCGGGAAAAAATACATATCATTGAAACAAGTGGTACCACTACGCAACATTTCTGCTATAGCTAGTTCGGTGCCATCGCGCACGAAATCTTCATTCACCCATTGTTGTTCCAAAGGCCAAATATGATTTTGTAACCAGTCCATCAGAGGTAAATCATCTGCAATGCCTCGAAGTAACGACATAGCGGCATGGGTATGACAATTAACAAAACCGGGCAGTAGAGCATGAGTTGACATGTCTTTTGTCGTTGTTGCTTGATAAAATTGTGCTGCTTGTTCGTTCGGTAATAAATCAACAATGCGACCTTTATCAATCACTAGGCTATGATTTTGATAAATATCAGATGGTTCAATCGGTATAATCCAACGTGCATTGATTATGGTATCAACTAATTTCATGAAAATGTCCTGAAAATTAAAAAATATAGTTTGGTGTGATTTAACGGTATTAATCAGACAATGTTCCAATAGAGTATTAAAATAAGCTCATTGGGTTATGCTTCCCTAAAAATTTTATCCATGCTCGCTGCAACTATGGCTTGCGTGGTCTTATTTATTTTTGACTATAAATTTATCACAGCTATGACTTTGCAAACTCAATTAACTGTACAGCCGCTATATTGGACCGGTAAAACCTTAAAGGTACTCGATCAAAGGCAGTTGCCAGAAAAATGTGTCTATGATGAATACCATAATGCAACAGGTGTTGCCGAAGCAATAACCAGTATGCGAGTCCGAGGTGCGCCTGCCATAGGTATAGCGGCGGCTTATGGGGTGGTATTGTCTGCGTACCAGCATTATTCAGAATCCTCAGAACATTGGCTCACAGCCGTCAATACTGATATTCAAAAACTGGCAGCGTCAAGACCAACGGCTGTTAATTTGTTTGCTGCTTTGTCAAAGATGCAGTTGGTGTTAAATCAAACGGGCAATGATGAACCATTGTTTGCCTTGCTAAGTTGTGCAGAAAAAATCCATGCAGATGATATTGCAGCCAATTATAAAATGGGTGAACTGGGAGCTGATATATTAGCTAATTGTAAAGGTATCATGACTCATTGCAATACCGGAGCTTTAGCAACCGGTGGTTATGGAACAGCTTTGGGTGTTATTCGTAGTTGTTATCGTAGACAGCCCGTTAAAATTTATGCAGGAGAAACTCGTCCTTGGCTGCAAGGTGCGCGTTTAACTGTTTGGGAATTAATGCAGGACAATATTCCAGTTACCTTAATTGCCGATTCAGCAGCTGCGTGGTTGATGAAATCAAAAGCTATTGACTGGATAATTGTTGGTGCAGACCGTATTGCAGCAAATGGTGATACAGCCAATAAAATAGGTACTTATTCGCTCGCTGTGTTAGCGAGACAACATGGTGTCAAACTGATGGTAGTAGCGCCTACGACTACAATCGATTGGGAGTTACCCTGTGGAGAGGGTATAGCGATAGAACAGCGCCAGCAACAGGAACTGTTACCTAGCTGCTATCAGGGTAATGCTATAGTGAGTGCTTGGAATCCCGTTTTTGATGTGACGCCCTCTGAGCTTATAAGTGTGTTGGTTACTGAGCGAGGAATTGTTTTAAATCCATCCGAGCAGAGCATGAGGACTTTACTATGATGCTAGAAAAAAAAGCAAATAATCCCTTATTAGCATTAAGTTATTTTTTAAAAGGTTTAAATTTATTGCTAAGTAAAGATTTACGAAGTTTTTTGCTAATGCCACTTTTTATAAATTTTGTGCTGTATATGGTTGCTTTGCTGTTGGGATACCATTACCTAAATGATTTAATTAATCAGTCTATTCCCGGTTGGTTGCATTGGTTACGCTGGCTATTATGGCCTCTATTTTTTATATCTTTTTTTATCAGCGGTTTTTTTACGTTTACGGTATTGGCAAATATGCTTGCTGCTCCTTTTTATGGCAGATTATCGGCAAAAACGCTTAAGCTTATTACCGGACAGACTGATGCCATTGTAGAACAACCTATGGCAAAAGTGATGGCTGCTGAATTCAAACGAGTTGCTTATTTGGCAACCAGAGCCATTCCATTGCTAATACTTTTTGTTATTCCTGGGATTAATTTGATCGCCCCCTTTTTATGGGGGGTGTTTGGTGCATGGGGGATGGCTTTAGAATATTTTGCGTATCCACTCGAAAACCAAGGCATATTGTTTACCCAACAAAAAGAGCTTGTCCAAGAAATTCGCTTTGGTGCGTTGACTTTTGGTGGTATGACTATGATCGGTTTAACTTTGCCTATGATTAACATAGTGATTGCTCCTGCTGCGGTGATTGGTGCAACGATTTATATCCATGAAATGAATAAAAATTAAAATGTATTCAAGTTAATTAGGAAACTAATATGAAAGGTCGCTGCTTGTGCAAAGCTATTGAATATGATTTGGATAGCCTGAATATGCCTATTACACAATGTTTTTCAGGATCTGTAAAAAAGCACATGCAGCGCCATTTGCAACAACTGCTGGTGTTTCCGAGGACATTTTCGCTAGCAATTGATTGAATTAACTGGTCTTATTATTTGCGTGAATGTAGATTAGTTGACAATTAATTATTCTAATACAACGGATTCTTTAATAATGTCTGCCAAACGATTTACTCCCGGACCGCTCAGGTCGGAATGAGTCCTAATTAAATATAGGGGTACTTCTCGAGTGCTGCCTTGTTGTAACGGCAGTTGTCGAAGTAGTCCTGTTTGAAGTTCTTCACGGATATGTTCTTCAGGTAACCATGCAAACCCATAGCCCATGCAGACAGCTTGAATGGATGTAGCAATTTGAGTGACAGTCCAGTGTTGATCGACTTCAACAGATACAGTGCGCCGATCACGTTTACTGCCTGAATCGCGTACCACGACATGTCTATAAGACAGTAAATCCCGATAATTTAATTCTCTATCGTAATGATGCAATGGGTGATCTCTATGTGCGACAGCACACAAGCGAACGCGCATCAGCAGATCGCCTAGAAAACCCGGCGGTAATTGAGGTGAAATGACTAAATCCACTTCTTGTTTTAATAATGCATCGGCAGTACCGCCAAGCACCGATTCAATTAATTCGATTCGAGTACCTGAACTTTCTTGTCCGAAACGATTGAGACAAGATAATAATAGTCGCGAAGGAAATAAGACCTCAGCGACTATGTGTATCTCTGCTTCCCAGCCAGCTGACAAGTTATGAGCAGTTCGCTCCAAATTATTGGCATCATCGATTAACGCAAGTGCGCGTTGGTAGAGCATTTGGCCTGTTGGTGTCAATATGGCTTTACGACCAGAAATCTCAAATGCTTTTACGCCAAGTAGGGATTCTATTTTTTGTACGGCATAAGTAACAGCCGATTGGCTTTTGTGCATTGATTCAGCTGCTTGAGCATACCCGCCTGCATCCACGACCATGATAAGTGACCGCCATTGTTCGAGAGATATGTGAGGCATGAGAATAAATAGATCTAATTTTTAGGTCATTAATAGTAGATTATTGTACTTTTTTATCTTAAAAATAAGAAGTTTAATACCCATACTTTTAAAAAACGTGAGATAGATGCAATGAGAACCCTATTACAATTAAATGCCAGTATTTTTTCTTCTGAAGGTCAATCTAGTTTGCTTGCCAATGAGTTTGTTGCAGCTTGGCGTATCAAAAATCCGGATGCACAAGTACAAGTTCGTGATTTTGCGCAAGAGCCTTTGCCGCATTTAGATGCTCAAAGGGTTTTAGCCTTTTTTACACAACCAGAATTGAGGACAGCTGAACAACAGGCTTTTGTTGCTGAATCAGATATCTTGATTGAAGATTTTAGGCAAGCAGAAATAATTGTTATTGGTTTGCCTATGTACAATTTCGGTATTCCTTCGACACTGAAAGCCTATTTTGATCAGATTGCCCGTGCTGGTGTGACTTTCAGTTATACTGAAAATGGTCCCAAGGGGTTGATTACAGATAAAAAGGTCTATATTTTTGCAACTAGAGGAGGTATCTATGCAGGAACTCCACTAGATACTCAGAGCCAATATGTTCGAGATTTCTTGGGTTTTTTAGGGTTGACCGATATTGAGTTCATTTATGCTGAAGGTTTGAACAAGGGGGATGCTACCAAAGAGGACGCACTGAAAGCAGCAAGACAGCGAATTGCAGAATTAACAGCTTAGCCGTTGCTAATTTTTCTGAGCCATTAAATGAGCCATTAAAATAGGTCAATTTTGCTAATATTAATTTTGTCCAGTAAAGTTATTGGTGATGGAGCTAAGAAATAAAGTAAGGCTGTTAGTAGTATCATGATAGCGGAAGATACTGGGCTCTGGTAATTTAGCAATTTAAATGCAGTTCCAAATGATTTTTTGATGCGTCTGTTTGTTAAATCGACACTGTGAAATTCATCTAATAATAAATGCACAATGAATCCAAGACTTATAAATAAGCCGTTAAGCCAGGCTTGCAATAACTTACCACTAAGCCAGTGATAACTGATATATGTGGTTAACAAAGCAAAGAAAATCATCGCTAGTAAAGAATGAAAGATGCCCCGATGTTGGGTTAAGCGGTTAAACACTCTAAACACACCATAACGCACCCATAAAAAAATAAACAGTCCCATTATGATAACTTGATAAGACTCCATACGAAGTTCAAGTAAGTGCATGATTATTATTGCTGCTAAGAAAGCTAAACAGTTAAATAGTAGCCTGACTGGCTTTGAGTTTCCAGCATCAATATCGGGTAGCATACCGCCTATGATACCCATTAAAATTAAAGCAATTGATTCACCGTAAGTTGTCAGATGTAATTGAATAATTAAGCCAGCAGACGTTATGCTAACAGCGGTAGCTCCGATCATATGTGATTTAAAATTAGCCATTTTATTGAGCTGCAAATCCTTGGTTGAGAATTGATGAGTCCTTTGTGCCCACAATAAGATAAAATATTAAATGTGCAAATTTTGCCATAATCCAGCGATTTTTTTAATTTAACCATCAAACACTATGACAGATTCATTAAGTTGCTTTAAAGCTTACGACATTCGTGGTCGTATCCCCGATGAACTAAATGCTGATATTGCTTATCGTATTGGTCGAGCTTACGCCGAAAAAATACAGCCAAAAGCTGTTGTTGTCGGTCGTGATATACGCTTGTCCAGTGACGAGTTTGCGGCTGCAGTAACACGTGGTTTACTAGATTCGGGTGTCGATGTTTATGATATCGGCGAATGCGGAACAGAAGAGGTTTATTTTGCCACGTTCGCTTATCAGGATGAAGGTTTAGTGATGGATGGAGGAATTATGGTGACGGCCAGCCATAATCCCAAAGACTATAATGGCATGAAGTTGGTGCGCGAGCAAAGTAAACCAATTAGTGGCGATACCGGCTTAGATGATATAAAACGATTAGCAGAAAATAATTATTTTCGTTCTTCACCATTTCCCCGTGGTAACGTGAAATATATATCAATTGCGACTGCATACACCCAGCATTTGTTAAGTTATCTAAAGGGGAATCCAGTAAAGCCATTAAAAATAGTGGTTAATGCGGGTAACGGAGCTGCGGGTCATGTTATCGACTGGTTAGAATTAGCTTTACCAGAGATTACGTTTATTAAAATTCATCATGATCCGGATGGTCATTTTCCTAATGGGATTCCTAATCCGCTATTACCCGAAAACAGACAGAGTACCATTGATGCAATTAATCAATATCAAGCTGATCTGGGTATTGCTTGGGATGGCGATTTTGATCGCTGTTTTTTGTTTGATGAAACAGGACGTTTTATCGAAGGTTACTATATCGTTGGCTTATTAGCGTCGGCTTTTCTTGAACAGTATCCTGGTGCCAAGATTGTTCATGATCCTAGGTTGACGTGGAACACAATTGATATAGTTAATAATTTGTCTGGCATTCCGGTCCAAAGCAAAACAGGGCATGCTTTNATTAAAGAAAGAATGCGTATTGAAGATGCTGTTTATGGCGGTGAAATGAGTGCCCATCATTATTTTAGAGATTTTGCCTATTGCGATAGTGGCATGATTCCGTGGCTTTTAGTCGTCGGTTTAATGAGTCGTAGTGATAAAAAATTATCTCAGCTTGTTGATGAGAGAATGCTTTGTTTCCCTGCGAGCGGTGAAATTAATAGAGTCATTGATGAACCTCAAGCACTGCTTGAATCCATAGAAGAGCAATATCGGCAAACAGCTTTGTTGATTGATTCAACCGACGGATTAAGTATGGAGTTTGCAGAATGGCGATTTAATTTACGTTGTTCTAATACAGAACCGTTGGTCAGGTTGAATGTGGAATCACGAGGAAATGAATCTTTAATGAAAGCAAAAACCGAGGAGTTACTGGCATTATTAGACACAAACAGGATTAAAAAATGATAAAAGTCGGTATTGTCGGTGGTACCGGCTATACAGGGGTTGAGTTACTTCGTGTTTTAGCAGGACATCCAAAGGTAACGGTGGTGGTTGTTACTTCACGCAGTGATGCAGGTATTCGTGTTGATGCTGTGTATCCTAATTTACGTGGGTATTACGATATTGTTTTTAGCTTGCCTGAACTGACAACTCTAGCTGATTGTGATGTGGTGTTTTTTGCTACACCAAATGGGACGGCTATGTTGATGGCTGAACAGTTATTGGCTAAAGGCGTTAAGGTTATTGATTTGTCGGCTGATTTTAGATTAAAAGATGTGCAGCAATGGCAGCATTGGTATGCAATGGAACACGCATGTCCCGAATTGATCAATCAGGCTGTTTACGGTTTGCCAGAGATTAATCGAGACGCTATTAGACAGGCTAATTTAGTGGCTTGTCCCGGTTGTTATCCGACGGCTGTGCAATTGGGTTTTTTACCTCTCATCGAGCATTGTTTAATTGACACTCAACATTTAATTGCCGATGTTAAGTCGGGTGTTAGTGGGGCAGGTCGGAAAGCTGAATTGGCGATGTTAATGAGTGAAACAGGAGAAAGCTTTAAAGCTTATGGGGTCGCAGGTCATCGGCATTTACCAGAAATCAGTCAGGGATTATCGCAGATGGCAGGAGAGTCGGTTAAATTGACTTTTGTGCCACATTTAACGCCGATGATAAGAGGAATTCATGCGACCTTGTATGGACAATTATCTATTGATGCTGGTGATGTACAATCATTATATGAAAATTATTATAAAAATGAATATTTTGTCGATGTTTTACCTGCGGGGTCTCATCCTGATACCCGCAACGTACGAGGAAGTAACCGTTGCCAGATAGCTATTCATCAGCCACAAGGTCAGCAAACCATTGTCGTTTTGTCAGTAATTGATAATCTTGTCAAAGGAGCATCTGGTCAGGCAGTCCAAGTAATGAATCTGATGTTTAATATAGAAGAAACAATGGGCTTAAAACATCTTGCATTGTATCCTTAAATCAATCATATGTGGGCAATCATTCTTGCCCACATAATGTTACCATTTAATTTTGTTTAGGTTTTTCTTTGCCGGCTGGTTTTATCAGTTTGATGCCCAATTCTTTTAGTTGTTCATCTGTGACGACCGCCGGTGCACTGACTAATGGACAAGCAGCAGACTGTGTTTTTGGAAATGCAATAACATCGCGGATTGAAGTTGAGCCAGTCATCAGCATTACCAAGCGATCTAATCCAAATGCTAAACCGCCATGTGGTGGTGCACCGTATTTTAAAGCATCAAGCAGGAAGCCGAATTTTTCTTTCGCCTCATCTTCTTTAATGCCCAGAATTTCAAAAACAGTTTGTTGCATGGCAGGACGGTTGATACGAATTGAACCACCGCCGACTTCTGTTCCGTTTAAGACTAAATCATAAGCCCTTGACAGTGCCGATCCTGGGTTGGCAATGAGTTCTTCCACTGAGCAGCTAGGAGCTGTGAAAGGGTGGTGAATAGCATTATAGCGACCGGCTTTTTCATCCCAATCAAACATTGGAAAATCAACAATCCAGACAGGTTTCCAATCACCTTCGATCAGTTTAAGATCGTGCCCCAGTTTTACCCTGAGCGCCCCCATTGCTTCATTCACTATTGATGTTTTATCGGCACCAAAGAAAATTAAATCACCGGTCATTGCACCCGTTTTTGACAGAATACTTGCCCAGACTTCAGCTGGTGCAAATTTCACAATCGGTGACTGCAAGCCATCAATGCCTGCTTCGGCATCATTTACCTTGATATAAGCAAGTCCTTTGGCTCCGTAGATACTGACAAAATGGGTTAAATCATCAATATCCTTACGGCTTAATTCTGCCCCATTAGGTACGCGCATAGCAACAACACGACCTTTTGGATCATTGGCAGGACCTGAAAAAACTTTGAAATCGACCGATTTCATATCATCAGCAATGTCAATTAATTCCAGTGGAATGCGCAAATCAGGACGGTCAATACCAAAACGCGACATGGCTTCTTGATAAGTCATTCTCGGAAATTTTGTATCCAGTTCAACATTGATGACTTTTGCAAATAACTGTCTAATCATTTCTTCCATGATATTCATGATTTCATCTTCAGTCATGAATGATGTTTCAATATCCAGTTGAGTAAATTCAGGTTGGCGGTCTGCCCGTAGATCTTCATCGCGGAAGCAACGCACGACCTGATAATAGCGATCCATGCCTGCGACCATTAAAATCTGTTTATACAGTTGTGGTGATTGAGGCAGTGCAAAAAATGCGTTTTCATGGGTTCTGCTGGGTACAATATAGTCGCGTGCGCCTTCAGGTGTTGCTTTTGTTAAATAAGGTGTTTCGATTTCAAAAAATTCATGATCATCCAAGAAATTACGTAGTACACGGGTTACATCACGGCGTACTTTCATTTTTTCTTGCATAGCCGTACGTCGCAAATCAATATAACGATAACGTAGGCGTAATTCTTCATTGACTTCAATGTCACTTTCTATCGGGAAAGGAGGTGTTTCAGATTCATTAAGAATTTCAATCTGTTTAGCTAAAATTTCAATTTCACCGGAATACATATTGCTATTGATAGTGCCCGTCGGTCTTGAACGTACGATACCACTGATTTTGAGAACATATTCACTGCGGACATTTTCTGCGATAGCAAATGTTTCTGGCACATCAGGGTCTACTACGACTTGTACTAAACCAGCACGATCTCTTAAATCGATAAATATGACACCACCGTGATCACGGCGTCTATGTACCCAGCCGCAGATTTCTACGGCACTGCCTAATTGTTCTTTGTTTAATTCTCCGCACTTGTGGGTACGCATGATTGATTGTTCTCTGGTTAAGTTATAAAAAATTCGATAACCCAATAGATAGCTGTCAGGCTTTGAATCCATCAGGTAACGGGGGATAAGTCAAAGTTGCTGTTAATGACTCTTGTTACAGCTTCCATTCTTGCAAGTAGTGCTGGATTTGTTTGCATTTGTTGTATTGGAACAATTTGCTTCACCAGCTACATTTTTTTTACTTCCGCTTTTAAAATCTGTTTCATACCAGCCACTTCCTTTTAGACGAAAACCTGCTGCTGAAATTTTCTTTATTAATTCTGGTTTACTGCAAGCAGGGCAGATAAGTAAAGGTTCTGAATTTAATTTTTGTAAGGCTTCATGTTCGTGACCACAAGCTTGGCACTGATATTCGTAAATCGGCATAGTCTTAGCTCCAGCAAAAAATAATAGTTAAAATAAGGCACTGTTTTAGTTTTTCAAGGTGCTTACTATAAAATAACCAATCATTTTACCGACAGACAACAAATAATGAAAACATTAACCATTACTCGTCCTGATGATTGGCATACACATGTTAGAAATGGAGCTATTTTAAAAAACGTTTTGCCGCACACAGTACGGCAATTTGCTCGTGCGATCATCATGCCCAATTTAAAACCTCCGATAACATCTGTTTCCAAGGCGCTGATTTATAGAGCAGAAATATTAAAAGCTGTTCCTAGTGATAGTGTTTTTATACCGTTAATGACACTCTATCTGACTTCCTCGACAACGGTTGAAGAAATTCGTCAGGTTGCGGAATCTGATTTTATCTATGCTATTAAGTGGTATCCAGCTGGTGCGACTACCAATTCTGATTCAGGTGTCGGTGATATTCGTCTGGTTTATCCAGTTTTAGAAGCAATGCAAAAGTATGAGATTCCATTACTAGTACATGCGGAAGTAACTGATCCAAATTGCGATATATTTGATAGAGAACAACGTTTTGTTGAGACTTGTCTGACTCAGGTTATTAAGGATTTTCCATCGCTACGGATTGTTGTTGAGCATTTAACTACTACAGAAGGTGTACAATTTGTCCAAGAGGCTTCTGAAAATATTGCTGCAACCCTAACTCCTCAACATTTGTTATTTAACCGTAATGCCTTGCTAGCGGGGGGGATTCGACCACATTACTATTGTTTACCGATTCTTAAACGAGAATCACACCGTTTATCTTTAGTTGCTGCTGCAACCAGTGGTAACCCAAAATTCTTTTTAGGAACGGATAGTGCTCCACATTTAAGTACGTTGAAAGAATCTTCTTGCGGTTGCGCAGGCTGTTTTAGTGCACATGCAGCAATAGAGCTTTACGCAGAAATTTTTGAACGTGCTAATGCTTTGGATAAATTAGAAGGTTTTGCCAGTTTTTATGGTGCCGATTTTTATCGATTGCCGAGAAATGCGAGTACAATCACTTTGGCTAAAACAACTTGGACTGTGCCTGAGTTTTATGGTGATCAGCTAGACGTTGTTATTACACCATTGCTGGCAGGTGAATCATTGAATTGGAAACTTTTATCGTAGCGCCAAGTATGAGGTTGCTTAACATAAATTGGTTTAAAACTGACCGACTAAAGTTACCTTTGTGGGTTAAACTTTAGTCGGTTGGCGATTAGTTTGTTTAACGCTTTTAACGTTTCATAGAATCGAAAAATTCTGCGTTGGTTTTGAAGTCTTTCAGTTTACCTAATAAAAATTCTGATGCAGCCATTTCGTCCATAGGTTGCAATATTTTGCGTAAAATCCAAGTTTTTTGTAATGTGTCAGGATCTACCAGATATTCTTCGCGACGGGTGCCTGAGCGGTTAATATTAATTGCTGGATAAATGCGTTTCTCGGCAATTTTTCTATCTAAATGCAACTCCATGTTGCCGGTGCCTTTGAATTCTTCAAAAATAACTTCGTCCATACGAGACCCCGTATCGACAAGGGCTGTGGCGATAATTGTCAAGCTGCCGCCTTCTTCAATATTACGTGCAGCACCAAAAAAGCGTTTGGGTTTTTCCAGAGCGTTGGCATCAACACCGCCGGTTAAGATTTTGCCTGATGAGGGCACGACGGTATTGTAAGCACGCGCAAGACGGGTAATAGAATCTAACAGAATAACTACATCGTGTTTATGTTCAACCAGACGACGAGCTTTTTCGATTACCATTTCAGCAACTTGTACATGACGGGTAGCGGGTTCGTCAAATGTGCTTGAAATGACTTCGCCTCTAACACAGCGTTCCATTTCAGTTACTTCTTCGGGTCGTTCATCAATTAGTAATACGATAAGGTAACATTCGGGATTTTTTTCAGCAATAGACTGAGCTAGGCTTTGCATAATCATTGTCTTACCTGCTTTGGGAGGAGAAACAATCAAGCCGCGCTGACCTTTACCGATTGGAGCTATCAGATCAATAATTCGTCCTGTCAAGTCTTCACTGCTACCGTTGCCTTGTTCAAGAACAAAACGTTGATTGGCAAATAAAGGGGTTAAGTTAGAAAAATGAATTTTGTTTTTAGTGTTTTCAGGTGGTTCAAAATTGATTTGCTCAACCTTAAGCATTGCGAAATAACGTTCATTATCTTTCGGAGGTCTTATCTTGCCGCTGATGGTGTCACCCGTCTTCAGAGAAAAGCGTCTGATTTGACTGGGTGAAACATAAATATCATCAGGACCAGCCAAATACGAACATCCTGGTGTGCGTAAAAAACCAAAACCATCCTGCAAAATTTCAAGAACACCATCACCATAAATATCATCACCGGCTTTTGCCTGTTTTTTTAAGATGGCAAATATCAGGTCTTGTTTACGTGATCGGGCAACATTTTCAAGCCCTAAGGACTCGGCAATACTAATAACTTCGCTTATTTGTTTTAATTTTAATTCAGTTAAATTCATAATAAATAAAGATGACTCGCAGAAAACTGCATACGGAAAAACCGCAACTACAGGAAAAGGATAGGATATTGATTAAGGGATGAAAAATTTGGATGGAATAATTGAGCGTGCTGAACGCGACACAGAAAAATTATACTCTATGCATCTTGGTACGTCCAACGTTTTGTTTCAGTTTATCCTTAAATTAACTAGTGTTATAAAAGTAAACCGCAAGCTTATCCTTTTGCAATTCTTATTATTTTTAGTCCAAAAATTCTTTTTTAGCTAATGAGGGCAGTAACGCTATTCAGTTAAATTAGAGTTATGATAGCCACTACTCCAGTTTAATTTGTTTCTGAGGATATAGAAAAAATCGTGGTCTTCGGGATGAAGAATTCTAATGGGCTTAAGTTCTTTTTTTATTAAAATTTTATCACTGATGAGAACTTTTGGAATTTCGATATGATCGCACGTAACAAGCGCATTAATTTGTTTTGTTTGACAAAAACTAATCTCAATTTCAGCCGTGTCGGCTACTACAATAGGTCGATTAGAGAGGGTGTGCGGATTGAGTGGAACCAGTACTAAAGCAGGTAGGGAAGGTGACAGGATGGGGCCGCCTGCAGACAAAGAATATGCAGTTGAACCGGTCGGTGTAGAAATTATCAAACCATCGGAACGCTGAGAATTCAAAAAAACGTTATCGATTTTGGTGACAATCTCAATCATACTAGGAGTAATCCAGCGATGAATGACGACTTCGTTGACAGCAGTTTCTTCATGAATTATTTGCTCATCGCGAATAATTTTAGCTCTTAACAAATAGCGCTTTTCTTCACAGTAATGTCCCCTCAAAATTCGGTCAAGCTTATCAGGTAACTCATTTGGGGAAACATCAACCAGAAATCCCAATCGTCCCAAATTGACTCCAATTAAGGGGATGTCATAATTGACAATAGCACGGATAGCAGCTAAAAAAGTCCCGTCACCACCGACCGCAATGACTAAATCGCAATGTTGACCAATACAATTACTTGCGCAAACATTTACTGACTTATCCTTGATAAATGCAGCACTATCAGCAGAGACAATGGTTTGAAATCCATGATCTTTTAAATAAGCATATAAAACCGTTAAAGTTTCGGCAACACTAGGATCAAATGGTTTGCCGATAATGCCGATAGTTTTGAATAAAGTCTGCATGTTGCTCAAAATATTAATGGTCCGATTATAAAAAATCGACTTTAGCATTACATGGGTACAGTCAATTTGTTGCCAACCGATTGTTATATTAAAAAAGCAATATAGCAAGAATTCGTTAATTAGTTGCTGGAATAATAAATTAGTAATTTTTTAATTTATACTAAATTTAAATTTAATCCCATTGATTGATTCTCATGAACACAGCTTTCCAATTACACCCTCGTTTAGAGCAAGACACTATTCAGCTTGGTCGATTCGACTTATGTCGAGTGCTACTAATGAACGACAGTCAATATCCTTGGGTTATTCTTGTACCTGAAATTGCTAATAAACAGGAAATTTATCAGCTTGATTACTTGCAAAGACAATTATTGAGTGAAGAGTCATGTTATCTCGCTGAAAAGTTAGCTGTACTGTTTGATGCTGATAAAATGAATATTGCTGCTATCGGTAATTTAGTGCCTCAATTGCACATACATCATGTTGTTCGCTATCAACATGACAAATCATGGCCAGCACCTGTTTGGGGAAAGTTTAATCCGCAGCCTTACGAGTTAGAACAACGGGACGATATTATGGTAAAACTGAAAAAAAATTTATTGCTTAATCCTGTGTAAGATTCGCTTTGTATAAATATTAAGTGTTGGCGGTGAATTGATAATGCTGTTTTAAACAATGTTCTAGCCATTTTTGTAAAAAGTAATTTAGTCGCCATTTGTAATTCATAATTTCTTTACTTAAACGTCGGTCATCAATCGAGCGTGCAACTGAATCACGGGCAAAATCTCGCAAAACTTCTGCAAGCTGAGCATCCAGATACACCCTAATAATCACATCGGGGATGAGTAATGAATCAAAATTTTTATTAAAGCAGTGGCTTAATTTAATAGTTAATGTGTGTGGTGTTCGATCAAGAATTTGTAAATACAGCTCAATCGGTTGCTGGGTAATGCCGACAGCTGATCTTGTAATCGATGTTAAATCAGGTATTAAAGAAAGCAGCTTTTGATAGTTTGAGGCACACAGTTGCTCAAGGCAGAAAGATTTGTCTACGGGATTGAGCAAATACATTATTGTTAATTGTCCCGATAGCTGGCGTAAGCACTCGCTGTTTCCCATAGGGTGACTTCCACAACATTAAAGCCAGCATGTTTAATATGCTGAAAAAGCATTTTACTCAATACTTCAGCGGTAGGATGTTCATCTAGTGCTAGAAAACGCTCGTTGTTTGCAATTAAAGCAGGAATAATCGGATCGTCTTTGTGTAATAAGAAATTGTGATCAAGACTTTCATCAATAAAAGCTTCGATGCAAGAGCGGATATCAGCAAAATCACAAACCATGCTTTGTTCGTTAAGTTGTTGTTGATGAATTGAAATAGCCGCTTTTACACTATGCCCATGTAAATGTTTGCATTTACCTGTGTGGTTCATCAACCGATGACCGTAACAAAAATAAACTTCTTTGGTAATGATATACATAAAATATCGTGCTTAGATTCAATAATCAGAGAGGGTGATAAACTATAAGTACAAAGTTTACTACAGATTAATAGCGATATTATGTTGAACGAAATAATTTTAATACTCTTAGTGTTGTTGGGATTTGTTTATTGGTTTGATTTTCAAAAGGTCAAAGAGATTGCAATGAATGCAACTCAGCAATATTGTCGAGCAGTCGATGTGCAAATGCTTGATGGTTATGTGGCTGCAAACGGACTAAAAATTAAAAAAAATAATTTAGGTAAATGGCAGTTGCAACGTATTTTTTTATTTGAGTTTACTTCGACGGGTGAGTATCGATATAACGGTAAAATAATCATGCATGGTCAGTCAGTTGCGGCGATTGAAATGGATCCCTACCGCTTAGACGATCATGACAATCATTCCAATTAATTTCTAAACCCACTTTATTTAGTTATGAAAAAATGTCCCTCCTGTCATTATCAAGTTAACACGGCTGATCTGCGTTGTCCTGAATGCGGAACATACTACTCCAAAATAATTGAGTTAATTGAGCAAGAAGTTGCTGATGAAGAAAAGTACACAATCAGAGCGCGGTATCGGCGTATTTTAGCGGCCAAAACTATTAAGCAAGGTTTGTTGAGTGAGTTTTCTTTTATAAATTCAGAATTATCTCAACAGGCAAAATGGGTGCTATTAGTTATTTTTATATTCATTTTTGCACTGGTCTTTGCAGTCTAGTCGTTCAATGTGGATACATACACATGAAAAAATGTAGTTGGGCACTTAGTAGTCATTTGGAAGAGCATTATCACGATCATGAGTGGGGTGTGCCTGTTCATGATGACCGATTATTATTTGAATTTCTCGTTTTAGAAGGTGCGCAAGCGGGCTTAAGCTGGTTAACAATTTTGAAAAAAAGGGAAGGTTATCGACAAGCTTTTGA
>TBL_comb48_EPIDRAFT_1000626_pt1 | contig 27251 bp, 27 predicted proteins | sample TroBogEpilimnion_37_FD_10681 | JGI IMG/M metagenome (IMG submission 10681) | reverse complement strand
CTCTTGTTGATCGTTCGCACACAACTATCATGCACGGAGTTGCGCAGGTGCCTACTGAGGTGGTACAGTCAATTAAGCCGATGTTAAATAAACTTGACATGGGCGACATGACACGATAAAGTGTTATCGCTGTACCAAACAAAGGAGAGTGTATGTCTTACATGTATTTGCAAATTGACGAGTGCCTTCACTGTCGCGAAGAAATCGGACAGGTTGAGGGTGATTACTGGGAGCACACCGATACGGAAATGACCGGCTGTGTCTCTTCGGTTATCTTTGCTACACCAAGGGGGGGCAACTAATGCCAAATTGGGTCTATAACCATGTCACCATTACCGGCACCGAGGAAGCAATTGCTAATGTCAAAGAGTTCTTAGGCAAAAAGAATTTTATGACCGGCGATGAAGAAATCCAGTTTAATTTTGCGAACTTGGTTTCTATCCCCGAGGACAAACTAGAGGAATACAACACCATTCACGGTTTTCAAGACGGTGAGCAAGTAGGCCACACCGAGTTCAACTGGTACGAATGGAATTGTGCTAATTGGGGTTGCAAATGGAATGCCAGCGACATAACCGAGAATACTTTTCCGGACAGTATTGAGTATTGGTTTACGACTCCGTGGAGCGTGCCTGAGCCCGTTATTGATGCGTTGGCAAAGTATGCCAAAGGCAAGCGAATTGCTTTTGAGTGGTACGCCGAGGAAGAGCAGGGATGGGGCGTTGAGTACGAATTCAACGGTCACAACCTGATTCTTGTAAATGACTGGGACATCCCTAACAGCCACGGTGACTACAAGGCACTAGGTAGGGACTGTGTTTGCGAATTTGACGACGAATTGCGTTATGATGATTGCCCAAAGGAGAATGAATAATGGCAAAATTTAGGGTTCAACGACAGGCTACAGTTTGGGTGGAAATAATTGTAGTAGCAGACACTACAGAGGCAGCCGAAAAGATAGCAATGTGGGACAATTGGGAAAACGGTACTGATGTTGAAGATAGTTGGGATTGGGCTACGGACAGTTTCAGCAACCTATGGATAGAAGAGGTAAAATAATGGAAATGAACACCAGCGAACTGATGTATGTGATTGCTTTGTTAGAAGAGGATTTGTACCGAATCAAGCATTCAACCGAGCCACACCTACAAAAATTAGCTAACGAAGTGATTAAGCCACTTGTAGAAAAGTTGCGTACTCACTACAAGGAAGCAACGGGAGAGGACATCGCATGGGAAGCCGAGTAGAGTCCTACACCGCGTACCTTAACGATGGCAGGTCTTATACCGTTTGTGGTAATGACCTTTTGACCATCCCTCGCGATGAACTTTTTATCTCCATGCCATTGTTTGAGCGTGAAGAGTCAAAGACTTGCGAATTCTGTGGTCACGCGCTAGTATGACTCACTAAGTAAATCGGGTAGAAACCGTCTGGACTTTTGTCCAGCAATTTAAGGGGTTCCGCTGACTAGTCCCAGCGGAACCCCTTTTTACTTGCCCGCGTTATTTGACTCACTCACGAAATCGCCTAGCCCTTTATCTGGTTTTTAACTATCGCTCGACACTCGCTAAGGCCATCGGTAGGGGATTATCCCTTATCTGGTTAGGGTCGGTACGCGCGGGGTCGCGGGGTCGCGCGGTGGCCTGCAGCTGGAGCCTGGCTTTAATTTCGATCTTGGGGTCGCTGGCGGGTCGCTGGCGGGGATGTCGAATAGTTGTCGAATAGGTGCTATAGTTTTTCTGTACCGGTAATTCTGCCGGTACGGACTAGAAAGGGCTGTTATGGCTTGCGATGTACCAATTCACGGACTACTCGTTTATGAGTACCTAATCAAAATGGAATCACGCGGAATCGAATTCGCGAATGTTCTCAGCGTAGATAACTTTACGGAATGTTCTGAGATTTACATCCCTGACGGTTATTGGGTCGAGGCTGTCGGGGCTGGCGATGTTTGCGATGTCTGCCAACATCACGGCGCGATTTATACCTGTGAGGACTGTGCAGATAATCACTATTTCGCGCCTACCGTGACGGGGAATCATTATCAGTACATTTGCTACCGCGATTCTGTCGATGAGTGGCTATGCGAGGCATGTTTTCAGGGGTGCATAGATTCGGGACGCGTTATCTACTGTTCTGAGTGCAACGACTACCACCATGAGTCTGAGGGCATCCATAGGGGCGATAACGATGATGCGGATTATGTCCACGATTACTCGTATAAGCCCGCGCCAATTTTCCGCCCTGAGATTCCGCCGGTGGCGTACACTCGCGCGCCTAGTCTCTATCGAGTTTTTAACGCGTTGCCTACTACGCCATTACGGAATCGAGACACGCGAGAGATAGTCGCTAAGCGCGAATTAACACGCTACGGAATCGAGGTTGAGTTTGAGATTCCTAACGGCTCGAAGTCTGAGATAGCACAATTCATCCACGAATTCGACCCTATGGAGACAACTGTCTTTGCTAAGCATGACGGCTCGCTCGATTACGGAATCGAATTAAATTTTCACCCGCGTTCGCTCGATGCATGGCGAAACTACATGAATTCGATGTCGGATTTCTTTTCCGATTTGCGGGATTTAGGCGCGCGTGGCGATGTCTCTAATGCGGGCATCCACATCCACGCGAATAAGCGCGGACTCGAATCACCTAGTCACCTGTGGCGCATGTTGCGATTCATGGCACTAAATAAGGATGCGGTCCAGAAGTTCGCTAGGCGCGAATCCCATTGGGCGCGATTCGACCACATAGACGAGATGAGTGTTGAGTTAGCGTTTGGTCGTGAATACGGCGAACACTACGACGCCCTTAATGTCGGTAGCGACACGGTGGAATTCCGTATTTTTCGCGGGTCGTTAAAGTCGGGGCGCGTTCTGGCGAATCTCGAATTCATAGATGCCCTGACGGAATACACGCGCGGAATGTCGCTCGCGGAGATTCGGGGCGGGTCGCTGGCATGGGGCGCGTTTGGCGAATTCATCAACGCGGGCGGGTACGGTGCGTGCGCTGTAGCGATGTCGGGCGGGTCGTTCGATGCATGACTCTCACTCATGGAATCAGAATCGGGCGGGCGGGACTGTTGCTCGTTCGATTCTGATTCTGGCGGGCATGGCTGGCGGATGCTTGCAGCTGGAGCCTGGCTATAATTTGGATCAACTAATTACTAACGAAAGGTATTAACGATGTGTCTTTTAATTTGTGGAATAAGTAGGGACATTCCTACAGAATCAGAATTGCATAATGCTTGTGAGAATAATCCGGATGGATTCGGATTCGCGCTCGTTCGCGAGGTCGCGGGGGGGCTGGAATTAGTCTCTAGGCGTTCGATGCGGGCGGGCGTGATTATTGACGAATTTGCCCGCGAGGTCGAGGAATCCGCGACTATTGCGTGGCTGTTCCATTCACGAATTGCTACTAGCGGGCTGGTTAATGAGTATCAGTCTCACCCTTTTAAGGTCGGGCGCGATTCTCGTTCGGTGCTGGCACATAACGGCATTTTGCCATTAACCGGCGCGAACGGGGATTCTGATACGGCGCATCTCGCGCGGGTCGTGATTCCTAGCATGGGTGGCGTTCCGGCGTTGCATAACGAGGGCGTATTTGGGATGTTCGATTCATGGGTCGAGGAGAATAATTCTAAGGTCGCGGTATTGACGGCGCGTGGCGATGTTTCGTTCCCGCTGTTAATCGCCGGTGAGACTCTAGGGGCGTGGCGTGGCGATGTTTGGTTCTCTAACGATTCCTATAAGTATTCCTATTCGTGGAATTCACGCGATACGGACTCTCTCACTAAGCCTTATTCGACTAGGTGGGCGTGGGCATCCGATAGCGAGTATCTGCCGATGGCGGATGTCGAGCGCGGTGGCCTGCAGCTGGAGCCTGGTCGGAATTTCGATCTAGTGCATGCATGCTTGTTTTGTGACGATTTAATCGAGGCGGGCGCGCGGTTCTGCTCGAATTGCGATGCATGTTCCGTTTGCGGTAATTGGCGGGGCTGTTCTTGCTGGTCGCTGTCGGGCAATTTCGAGGTATGGCACTAATGGCGCGGGGTCGTTTAGGCGCGGTGCTGGTGGCTGGCGTGGTCGCGGTGCTGGTGGGGCTGGTGGCTGTTCATCTAGTCCCCGCTGGCGCGCGAGGGCTAGTCCCGCTAATGGTGCTGGCACTATGGGCGGGCATGGTGCTAGTCGCGTTCGAGTAGTCGGGTAGAAACCGGATGCGAATCCACATTAGGGCGGGGGCGCGAGTCCCCGCCCTAGTGCTGTGCGCATGCTACGATTCGAGGGCGGGCAATTCTGCTCGCCAGATGAAAGGGGCTTTATGCCTGTTATCGTTCCAATGGTGTTAATCGCGCTGGTGTCGGCGTGGGTCGGCGGTGTCGTGGGTCGAGTGTCGGGATTCCGGCGCGTTCGCTCGCGGGCTGTTGTCTCTATCGCGGGGCTGGTGCTGGTGGCTGTAGCGGTGGATGTTCTGCTTGTCGTTCGCGTGGTCGCGCTGGCTGGCTGGTAGGCGTTCGCTTTAAGGCGGGTGGGGCGTAAGCCCTACCCGCTTTTTTTTATGCCCGCGTGAGACTCACTCACTCAGTCTTGCTAGGTGCATGGGCGCGCGGTTCGGCGGGCGCGTTCCCGCCGGTGTCTAAATGTCTGGCGGATGCTTGCAGCTGGAGCCTGGCTTTAATTTCGATCTCTTTGCTTGTGCCACACCGTCGCAGGACTGTTCCGACTCGCTAGGCGTGGTCGCGAGATTCGCTCGTTCGAGCGTTCGGGATAGATGTTTGAGAGTTAAGCCCCTCGCATAATCTCCCTAAAGTCGATGGACTCACTCGCGACATTTGGGCGCGCCCCAACGAGACGAGTTCACGAGTCTCGTTGCCATAAATATGGGTGTGCGTATGCACGCCATTTATGGCTGACCACTTCGGAGCGGACGAGTACGCCCAAGTGGACGGGTTTGATGCAACGGTGCGGGAAACCGTGAGTCGCGTATGCGACCGGTTTTCCAACTCGAACAAGGAGTGAGCCAAGGCCCCCTGTTTGACCGGGTGTCTGCCGAGGGGGTGCATCAAAACCTAGTAGTTATCGTGCTTCTGGAGAACTGTCATTTCCGCTTTTTTCCTGGAACACTCTAGTCAATTCGGCGGAAACACTTAAGTTCCGTGGTGGTATCAAATTTCCGACGTTTATTCTGTCAAAAGCGGTGTCACATGATACCGGCAGGGGTTAGTTCTCGGAGTTCGTTTTAGTCACAATTCGCCCCGCTCACCACTGTTATAGAAACAGGACAATCCACCCGTCATGAGCATGAGGCGCGTCTGTGCTTGCGAAAGCTCGACTATTCACCCGCTGAAGATTACTTGTGTAATTCGTTGGGGCATGCTCGACCGAATACCGCTCTAACCGGCTAACTCCGGCGAGTATCCGAACAGTTGTTCCGAGGGTACGTTTAAACCAGTCAGCTGTCCGGACTCACACTCCGGGGGGACTTTCACCCACGAACGCTTTAAGTGCGTTAGATACAGGATACACTAAATTGTCTCCCAAAACTACACTTTGGGTAACTTTTTTTGGTATAGTGATTTTGTACTAAATTGGTACTAGGGATCATCCCGAAATTATCTATGGTGCCTCAACCACTCGATAACTTAGCTGCAACGGCCCTCGGAGAAATCCGGGGGCTTTTGTGGTATTGTATTTAAATGAACGTGACGCTGTACGAATCCCAGCAGGTTATCCTGAAAGCTCGCCAAGAAGGGTTGACATTGGTCGACATTTACGAGCAGACAGAAGTAATCAAAATTATTTCCTGGGATGTTATTGTAGAGTGTTTAGAATTTTCTATGTCTGATGGTGACACAGACTGGGAATGATCTGATATAATAAATGTCCGGCCGCCATCCGGAGAGTCTAGGGATGTTCTACTTCCAATGACGAGGGTTCGAATCCTTCTGGCGGTACTAGGGGCCCGGGATCTCCACACTCTCTCCTGGGCCCCGCCCCCATTATGACTGTCATAGCCGCGGCGATAAACAAAACTGGATACAGCATCGCGGGTGACTCTGGTGCTTTCGAAGGAAGCAACGTCATGACCTTGGACGAGCCCAAGGTATTTAAAGTTGACCAGTGGTTGATTGGCGTTTGCGGATCCCTGAAGATTATGGAGATCGCGCGGGTATCCAACGTCGGTGAGCCCTACGCCCTACGAGATGTAATTGCCAAGGAGATAACCGGGCTTAACGTCGAACTAGGCGATTGGAGCATCCTTTGCGTTTCCCCTGACGGAATCTGGGAAATCGCGGAAGACCTCAGCGTTGCTTCTTTTAAGCAACCCTACGCTGCAATCGGCCAGTCCGATATAGCCCTCGGTGCACTATCGTCCCTTTTCCGCCTCACGAATATGCCTACTAAAGATCTAGTCCAAGAGACAGTCAAGACCTGTACTCTACACAACGTGTATTGCCAAGGTCCAATTAAAGTAATTTCCGTAAATTTCTAAAATTTTTTTAAAAAAATTACGCCGAAAATAATTATTAAATAGTTATATATACACACATTGTGTGTGTATAGTATGTATTACGGAGAAGGTTTCTCCGTATATGTTAAACTAGAGGTATCATGACCAAGAACATTTCAGGCCACGTGACCGCTTTCCTTTCAGGGCTGCTTTCACTTGCCGCAATCATTCACCCGGGGTTCCACATTTCTGGAGCCGTACAGGCTACCATCGGTACTGTTGGAGCGGTTATCGCTGCTGCTCTTGAGCTGACTCACCTTGTAGGTAAGCAAGCTTTTGAGAGCCGCCTGGCTAGCACCACCCACGCAGTAAATCAGTTGGTGTCCCAGCTCGGATCAATTGAGCCAGCACCTACTGAGCCAACACCGCCTACTACCCCTCAGGCATAATGTCTGAGAAGCCCGGTGCGCCCGAATCACTAGCTAAGTGGATTAATGAGTACATCCCCTCATGGCTAGTCGAGATGAGCGAACGCTTTGAACAAGCCGAAGGTTGGAAGATGCCAATCGTAGAAGACTACGTTCTAATCTTTGCGGTGAAAGACATAGAAGACGGAGAGACTGGTGTGTTTGCTTTGGCAAATAAAGACTGTTCGGAATACCGTATTCGTGGACTTTTAAATGTGGCTTATAAGTAATGGCTGTTAGTCAAGTACAAAAGAAAAAGTACTTTGACGCACGCGCGGCAGGGCTGTCAATTGCTGAAGCTTCTCGTAAAGCTAAGTTCTCAGAATCATCTGGGCACAGGCTAGAGAAGGCTGTACGAACCATTCGTGCAGATGAAGGCATTGACAGCTCAGCTCGCAATTATCGAGAACTGAAAGTAGAGGCAAAATTAGATGGCCCTAAACGTTATGAAGACTTGTGTCAGGAAGCTAAGGATGCTCTGGAAGACTTTGGTCTTTTTCGTCGTCGTTACTTTGGTCGAATTTCTACTCCTTGGCAGGAGCAAGCGGGAGAAGCATTAGTCCAGCTTCTTGAGTCACCCGAAAAAGAATACGTGGTAATGAACATGCCACCGGGTTCGGGTAAGACTACATTGCTCCACGACATTACCTGCTGGGTAATTTGTCGTAACCGAAGTGTCCGACTATTGACCGGATCCGCGACCATGAGCCTTGCCAAGCGCAACCTCATGCGTGTGCGTCGATCCCTAGAACGTGTTGTCCCTGAGACGGCAGATGATGTATTAAAAGAACGCGGGTTGGCTGTTGATGCTGAATCCACCATGGCATTGGACTATGGACGATTTAAACCCATTGAACGAGAGGTGTGGACAAATGAAGCATTCATTGTTATGCAACGCGAAGAAGACGGTGCAATTTCTGAAAAGGAGCCAACCTTATCGGCTTATGGTATGGACTCTGGTTTTATTGGTGGCCGTTTTGATGGTTGCTTTTGGGACGATTTGGTTGACCCTCGTAAAGCCCGTAGTGCGGAACTTAAAGATCAAATGCAAGACTGGTATCAAGACATTGCGGAATCGCGCCTAGAACCAGCAGGCATGCTGGCCTTGATCGGTCAGCGACTGGCAGCCGACGACTTGTACCGGTTTGCCCTTGACATGACCCAGCCTCTTGAGAACGAAGAAGAGTTGTTGGACGAGGGTGTATCCGAAGAAGAGATCGAGAAGCTCCGAAACGACAAGAAGTATAAACACTTGCTGTACCGAGCCCACTACGAGGATCGTTGCTCCCCAGAACACCACAAGCGTAGTGCTGCCCCGTACCCAACTGGATGTCTGTTAGACCCACGCCGTTTGTCCTGGCGAGACATTAGTAACTTGATGGCTAACCGAGGCGAACGCTTTGCCGTGGTGTATCAGCAGGAAGACTTGGACCCCAGTGAAGTCCTGGTTAAGTCTGAGTGGATCTATGGAGATGGCACCTGGCCTGGATGCATAGATAAAGAACGAGATGTATGGCAGATCCCTGCGGGCATTGTTGCAGGAGATTGCTTGGTTGTAGCCACAGCTGACCCCAGTCCTACAAACTTCTGGGCTATTGAGTGCTGGATCTACCACCCAGACTCAGGTCAGCGATTCTTGCTTGACCTTGAGCGCAAAAAGATGACCGCCAGTGAATTCCTGGACTTTAACCTTAATAGTGGGCAATTTACTGGAATTATGGAACAATGGCAGAACATGTCAGAGGGAATCGGATTTCCAATTCAGTATTGGATTGTTGAGTCAAACGCAGCCCAACGGTTCATGCTTCAGTACGATTATGTCAAACAATGGCGTATGGCACGCGGTGTAGATGTGATCCCACACAACACAAATGCTATTAATAAGAACGATGAGCAGCTGGGTGTTACAGCACTTCAGCCGCATTACAAGTTTGGTCGTGTACGATTACCTGGTAAGGGTGAAGGCAAAGTTCGCTCCATGAGGCTCATAGACGAGGTAACGCGGTACCCCCACGGTACCCGTACGGACGACTGTATCATGGCGCAATGGTTCCTGGAATGGAACTTGCCCAATCTGTACATACCCAAGACGACCGTCAAAACATGGCGACCATCTTGGGTTAAGAATTCTAATCTTAACGTACCGAGGTTCTAAATGGCTTTGCCATCCGATAATATCGCAGCTGCTAACCAGATCAACAAAATGTATCAGGAGCGCAAGCGCGACCGTGGTGCTTTGTTTGGCCGGATGAACGAGATCCGCAATCACTATAACGGTGACATTATCGTTCCACTTCCTGAGCTAGATGACATGGAAAAGGCTGCGGTGCCAAACCTGATCGCTGCTGGTATTGACCAGTTCGCCATGCGCGTAGCGTCAGTTATGCCTGACATCTCGTACATCCCTGTGCGCCCTGGTATTCAGGTTTCCGAGAACAAAGCCCGTGATCGCCGCTTAGCCAACCTTGGTTGGTGGGACATGAACAAGATGGGCATTAAGCTCCGTCGCCGTGCCCGTCACCTGACTGCTTACGGTATGAGTGCCGTATCCCTTTCGCCTGTCTCAATCTACCACGACGACAAGCGTGACATGCCCCACTGGCGTGTACGTAACCCCCTTGCCACCTATCCAGCCCAGATGCTCGATCCGGACAGCATGGAACCTAGCGACTGTATCTTTGCCGACCGTCGCCCCCTCGAATGGCTTAAGGCCAACTACCCAACCCAGATGGCTGCTTTGTACAAAGGCGACAAGGCTGACCACGAAATGTTTGAAGTGTTGGAGTATATGGATGGCAACGAGACTGTCATCATGGCTTGTGGTGCAGAACGCCGCAAGGGCGATGGCTGGACACCAGACCCAGATGGGCACCTAGCCAGCACTGTAATCCTTGAGCGCATTCCTAACCGCGCTGAGATGTGCCCTGTAGTTATCGCTGGTCGTGTGACCCTAGACCGTTTAGCTGGTCAGTTTGACCAAATGCTTGGAATGTACCAACGCCAGGCTAAGTTGGACGCACTGGACTTTATTGCTACCTTCCGCAACGTATTCCCAGACCAGTACCTCGTATCACCTAGCAACAGCCCAACCACACCACGTCTTGTACAGCAAGCTGACGGCAAGATGGGGATCATGGGTGTGATTTCCCATGGTCAGCTTGACACTGTTCACTCTACCCCTGGTGATTCAACTGCTGCAGCCATGGACCGCCTGGAGCGTGCACAGCGTTTGACCGCTGGTATCCCCGCTGAGTTTGGTGGAGAGTCGCCAAGCAACGTACGTACCGCTCGTCGTGGTGAAATGGTTATGTCCAACACGGTTGACATGCCAATTCAGGAATACCAAGACATCTTTGCTAACTCGCTAGAAGCAGAGAACCGTCGCGCCGTTGCGATTATGAAGGCATACTACGGCAACAGGCCCAGCATGTTCTTCATGGGTACCGATGGCAAGATCGTTCGTCCTGACTACACGCCTAACGAAGCATTTGAAACCGACCTGTCGTACGTCAAGTACTCAATGCCAGGATCCGACGTTAACGGCATGGTTATTGCTATTGGTCAGCGCGTAGGTACCGGAGTCATGTCGACCCAGACCGCACGTGAGATGGACCCAGCTATCGAAGATCCAATCCGCGAACGCGATCANGTTGAGATCGAGTCNCTACGTCGGGCAATGTTAGCGGGCATGGAACAGCAGGCTACTCAAGGTTCATTGGACCCAAGCATCATTGCTCGTATCGCAAAGGCTAAAGCTGAACGCCACGTTACTCTTGAGGATGCTGTAGCCAAGATCCACGAAGAGATGCAACAGGAGCAAGCTGCCAAGGCCCAGCAGATGCAAGAAATGCAACAGCAGTCGATGGCTGGTCAGCAGCCTGACATGAGCCAAGCTCCGCAGATGCAGCCTGGCATGGGTATTTCACCTGACAACCCTGCTACTCAAATCCAACAACCACCACAAGGTACCCAGGACTTGAGTTCACTGCTTAACAACTTGCGTCGTCCTACCCGAGAAAGTGGTCAAGAGCAAGGCATGATGCCTGGCGGTGCAATGTAATGCCCCGTAGCGGTCGAGGTGGAATGCGCCAAGGCGCAATAGGTCAATCGTACGGGAACCGTACCGACCTTAATGCCAGCATGCCAATTGAAACGGCAAAGGGTCAAGGCTATGGTGTTGCCGCACAGCAACAGGCAGCCCAGCGTGCAATCCCTGTAGCGGCACAACCCGTGCCAGGAGCAAGTGCTGCACCTGCAGCGCCTTCTACACCACAAGCGCAGAGCATTAGTGGTAATATACAGATGCCAGCAGTTAGTAAGCTACCTGGCGAGTTGATGTGGGACCACCCAACAGAACGACCAGAGGAACCTATTACTCATGGCGTTGACGTTGGACCGGGAGCAGGATCGGAAGCCATGTTAAACCCAAACAACGCAGTAGAAGATTTTTCACGTAGCATTCTTACCGGGGGGCGAGCTTCACAAACATTACTTGATATCGCACGCGTTGCCCGGGAGCTTAACTTTTAATGTCCAACGTTGATCTTAATAATTACGAACAGCACCCTCTTGCCGCACCCGATGTAAGTAAACTCCCTGTAGAAGAGCCGGTAAAACAAACTCTGTTAGAGCCTACGGCTCCCATAGGAGTAAACGCTCCCGGATATGACCGCATGGGTCGCAGTGATCAACCTTGGCTTCGTCAACAAACGTACTCTACGGCGTTTAATTCAGAACCAAAAAATATTCAAGACAGTGCCGAGCAATGGGTAAGGAATAACCCTAACCTTGCCAACGACCCAACAGCACTCATGAACCTTTCCCGTGAGACGGGTATTCCGCAATCAAAGCTTCACTCCATTGTTTCTTGGGCTGCTTTAAACCCAACAACTAACTGGTTGCACATGCTTGGCAACTTTACTAAAAAAATTGGTGAAGCCGTACCGGGAGCAATTGGCGTACTTGGACCTGAAGTATTTAATTTCTTTCCTGGGTTTGCTGCTGGTCAAGCATCTATAAAAGAAGGAAACATTGAGCGTCAAAGCCCTTGGACTCCTTACGGAGAAAAACTTTACGCTGACGAGGGTAGGAAAGTTTCTAAAGCAGCAATCAATCGTGCTGCATTAAAACAGCTAAACGATCCTAATTACCAAACCTACCGACAAGAAGAAGCTCGTAGCAATTTCTACACAGCGAATGCGGGTAAGGACTGGCATGCTTTGTGGCACGACACCGCTGGTCAGTTAATGAACATTGCAACATCGACTTTTCACTTTCCTGGCTTTGTCGTATCCGATTATTACAAAAATGGTGCAGGTGCAGCAGCTGGTGACATTGGATCGGCAATTATTCAAATGCTGTTGTTGCACAAACTTGGCGTAGAGAATCTTCCCGAAGAAACGCCCGTTGCTGATTACGCAGATACTGCACGTAAGACGGTTGATAAATTTGAACAAAAAGTACGCGACGGTGTAAAAAATACGTTTGAAGAGTTTGAAGCTTACAAGCAGGCTGTCAAGTTTCTTGAGTGGAGCCGTAACGCTAAAGCACGCATCGAAGAGCACCCAGTGCTGGAAAAATTGGGTAGTGCCATTGGAACTCTTATGTCTCCAGCGCGCATTGCGTATCAAGACTTTAATAAAATTGCAAACAACAACTATGCCATTCTTGCTCAGTTCTTAACTGGTCAAGAGCAATCTACTTTTAACCGTCAGCTGTGGGATGCCACAATGTCCGGTGCAGTAATTGGCCCTGATGGTCAACCAGAAACAATGACTACGTGGGTTTCAGATGAACTCCACATGCAAAATAGTTTCTTGTTTCACCAGTTTAAAATCAAAGGACCTGGTGGGATTGGGTTCCAAGGTGGAGCAATCGAACTTTACCAATACTTATTTCAACACGACCCATTTGCTGCGGTTGGAAAAATGCGAAAGATCGCACGTGGCAAATACGGTTTTACGGGACACCTTCAACGTTGGTTTGGCGGTACCGGTCTTCGTCGCCCTGGCGATGCCTACCGTGCGTATGAGCAATTGCAGGGAGTACGCGATGCCGTAAATGTTTTGGCTGAAGCAAAAACCCCAGGAAAGGTATTGCTTGAATTCCCAAATCAGTTTGGTCGCAAAATAGCTGAAGCCTTTGCTAAAGCCAATACCCCCGAAGCAGTGCTTTCAATTTTTGAAGACGTAACTTTGGCTCAAGAAGTAATGATGCACCAAATGCCCTTTATGAGCACGTTCTCGCTATGGAAGCGTGCTTTAGCAGGTGATTTGGGCGAACGGTTTGGCATTGTTGGAAACATTTTAAATCGAACTTACGAAGCTAAAGTTTACGAACAATTAAAAGAGCAAGGCATTGACCTTGCACCGCAAAGCTTTGTAGAGGAAAACCTTGGCGTAGGAGACAAAGCATCTAACGGATTCCGCAAAATGATTGCCCGCCAATTTCTTGCACGTGCGCAATATTACTCAAGCAAGTTAAGGGCTTTTGAAAATCGAGAGATTTTTCCAAACGACATTCAATCGTTGCCGTTTATTAAAGATACTTTTATCTCGGGTGGTATGGATCCACGTGCTGCCGATATCACGGCTGATTTGTTGTTTCACACAACCGATGCATCTCAATGGAACCGAACAATTTTTAATGCTACAAAAGAATTGATTCTTAGCCACCCTACTGCTGCAATTGTTACTGACGATATTGCGCACATAATGGAACCGGTTCGTGCTCAATTCAACGACATGGTGTGGAACCTACTTGGAGCAGACGGTGGTAACACTGAAGGTGCTTATAACTTTGGTGCCAAAGACATGGTTGTTAAAACCCCATTTGGACCAAAGAATGTTGCTGTAAACGAAAGTCAATTGGGCCACGTACGCATGCCCGATGCACGGACCATTAAGGGTCTTGCTCGCACTACTGCAAAGTGGTTGGCCCAGCTAGAAGGATCAGCTTACGATCACGCGTTTAAAACCATTCTTTCTAAAGATAAGCAGCTGCAAGAAACCCTTGCTGATTTGGCAAAAGTAAAAGTCAAGAACGTACTAGCTGATATACGTGAACACTGGAGCCAATACAGCAACGAAGTGATCAGCATCCACGTTACCGAACATGCACGCAATGCTTATTTGGCCAAGATGGAAGAGATGCTTACCCGTCTTCAGGAAACTATCTCGGTTCCGATATCTTCTGATTTAAACGAAGCGCAACGTTTCTCTTTGGTTGTTGACGAGATCCAAAAAGAAATTGAAAAAATTGGCAACCTCAAGATGCAGATCGACAAAGGTTTGGCTTGGCGTCGTAACGCCTTGTTTGAAGAATCAATTGGCTATGAATCAGCACTAAAGAAATCTTACGTTGAAGGCGAAGAGCTTTCCTCGGAAGACATGAAGCGATTGCAAGAAATTCTATTGGCGGAAAATCAAGCCGTACGTTTTATGCACATGAAGATGCAGGACGTAGTTTCAGAGCAATTCGATAGCGAAGCTAACCTTCGTAAGATGTCCGCTATTGCTGAAGCTATTGCAGATGACAAGAACGTAGCTACCGCAGAGATCAATAGGAACTTTGCTGAGTTCTACAAGCAAGCAAAACTTGGCAAGGTCTACATTGCTCGGGAAATTAAAACTGCAGCATTAAAGGTAATGCGCGTATTAGCCAACCCGCAAGAAACTGCTGAACGTGTGCGAGAATCCACCGCTGACCTACGGGCGGTTATTAACAAGTATGCCCACAAAGAAAATCCATACAAGGCAATACTAGAACAATCCGATCAGTTTGTTGAACAGATTTCTGAAGACTTTGAAATGCAAGAGCGGTACGCCGAGTATTACAAACGTCTTGATAAGCTTGGTGTTATTGGTCGTAACGTCGATGCTGAGGTTCTTCAGGATGAAGAACGCTTGCAAGAATTCTTGGACCTAGCAGAAAAAGATGCAAAGAAAGCCGCACGTCAAATTCAAGCGGAGCGTTCAGTCCGTGACCGAAAGGGCTTGTACAGTCGACGTAACTATCGCAATAACCGAGAGATCGTAACCGATGCAATCAACAGGGCGATCAACACCCCGTTTAAAGTTTTGGCACTTGCTGCCATATCTTGGTCTACTCACGTTTCAATGTCCGAGTACATGGTTAACTCTTTGCGTGTTGGTGGAGACAACATGTTTAACGCGCGTTTTGCTTTCCAAGCGGCACGCTGGGAATACCGATTTGGAAAACTAGAAGAAGGCGAAAAGTCTTTACTTCTTAACACCATTGGCGTTTTGTTCCATGGAATCAAAAAGGGATTGTTGTCTAGCATGGACGAGGTTGCTAAGAACAACTTAATGGAAGATGCGTTCTGGTTAATGATGGCCGAAGACGGCCACTTCCAGATGGGTGTTCACGGTCACAGCACTAACGTTGACCAAGAAGCCGTTGATCGCAATGAAAGCATGAAAGTCTTTGGTATTGATCCCAAAGATGAAAAAGTTAAATCTTCTTACAAGTTTGTTACTCCTGAATGGACCAAGGTAAGTACAGCTGACGACAACTACGCCAGTGCTTACTTTGATGCAGCCAAACTTCGCGCCAGCGACCCCTTACAAGGACCACTAGTTCGGATGCTTCACGCTATGGTCATGCATGAAGGTCTTGACATTATTGGCTCTTCCGAGGAAACCGCAGTAAGTAGCATCATTCGTGCCGCCCAGCACATTGCAGAGAACGGTGAAAAGAGCTGGGTAATTGATCGCGGTGAAAAAGAGATTAACCGTATCTTGCAAGAACTGTCAGCCCGAGAAGAGTTCCAAGTTCTTACGGCTTCCAAAAAAGATGAACTGATTAAAGAACTTCGCACCCAGATTATCCGTACCCCGGAACAAATCACAATTGATCAAATGACTGATGCGGCTCGGGAAGCCTACGAAACATCGAGTAACTTCATTGCTGAACACGAAGAGAAGTTAAACGAGTTTAATGTTCGTCAGACAATGGACCTTTACCGTTTGCGTAAAGCATTGCTTGAAGCGGTACCCGAAGCGGGCATGGGCAATGTTTCGCCCGTTATTCGCAAGATGGTAGAACCTTTGGTCGGCCCTGGAGCCACCGGTCCAGAGATTATGCGAGTTCTTGAAGAAGACAAGAGCAACCCACTTCTTAAGGAAGCTCGTCGCATGCTGGCACTCAACCGTGCCCAAGAACGTTTGTCCAATGCCGAACGACTTGTTCAGGCCGCTAAGGCAGCCCGAGATGAGCACCCGTACAATTTGCAGGCAAAGCTTGTTCGCGAAGAAGAGCGCATGGATTTTGCTCGCAACATGTCGAGTGAGATCAAATCGCAACTTCAAACAATTGTTGGCAACCGTCGCGCTGAACTTAAATCAATGTTGCGTGGTCCGGGTAAGCGCATCTACAAAGACGACATTGAGCTATTAGATTACATTGACCCAGCTATTGTTGAGGGTCACGTCTCATTCCACAGCGAAGCACCTGTATGGAAAGATGTTGCGTACGCCCAAAAGGAAATTCGCCCAGACGACGAGCGCATTCCTAGGCCAATTAGTTTTAACGGATACGGGCATTTGGAACCTGCAGAAACTTGGAACTCGTCCATCCCTACTTACGAGCAAAAGATTAATGAAATGCTTAAGGGTACCCAGTACCCAACTTACAAAATCAATGACGCTCAGTTTGTAGCAAGTCTTGAAAAAGCAATTTACGATTTACCACGCGCTATCCAAGAAGAGATAGAAGATTCTTACAGTTGGAAAGCCGTTGAGCAAAGTCCAAAAATTAAAAAACTAGTTAAGACTATTTTGCCGGGCATGGGCATTACTCGTCGTAACCCGGATGTTTTTCTCCGAAACTTAATAGACGAATTTAAATCTTCTAGTACGCTGGAAACTGTAAAGAGTTGGGCTACCTACACTAAACGAATTAAGCCTAATGAATGGGAAAAGCTTCGCGATTGGGAACGTCGGGATTTGATCGCGGAATACGGTCAGGAAATTAAGACCGCCGATGACATCCACTCCGTTACCACAGAAGCATTGAGGAAACTCAATAGTAACTCGGACGACTTTACGGGTCTTACCGAAGCAGGTAAAATTTTGTCTGCGTTCAAGATCGACAGCAAACGCTTTACCGACAAGATGGATGTCATTAATAGCGGTGAAGGTTTGAAGCGTTGGAAGTCATTGCTTCATTGGCGTGACATTAACCTTGACACAGTATTGAATGCAAAGAAGCTGAGCCGTGAAGATTGGGGCCAACGCGTTGGTCGTGAATTTGAAAACCGCTATAACACTTACAAGTCTCCGCTATTTGACAAAGAAGACCCTAAGGCGTACACCCCAGACGATGCAGGTCGGGAACGCTTTATTGCAGATTTTAAGCGATACTCTCAAGCCAATGGCCCGTGGGTTCGACGTTACGTAACCGACCGTGACACCGCACTTGGATACACATCACCACGTAATTACTTCAACAATGAAATGGTCAAGCACGTTAAAGCATCAGATCGCCGCCGTTTGGCTAAAGACTGGGCCATAAAAGACGAGGCTTACAAGGCCGCTCGCACAGCAGCACAGCGTTCCCGAGAGCGCATCAGCAAGTTGCTTGGCGAAGAGACTGTAAACCTCGACCCAGAAACAGCAGGGTTGCTAGAAGAGTACCGCACTGCTTTTAAGAAATACGAAGAGTCCTCACGCCTAGCCAACAACCTAGCTGAGTCTATGCGTAAAGCACGTGATGCCCGTGACCGTGCGGCTCGTCAAACCTTTGAGCGAATCAACAAGCGGATTCAAGACCGCATTGAAGGAATTGAATCCGAGTACGGTCGCTTGATTAAACGATCACCAGAGCAAGTACTTGAAGAAGCACGACGGCGTGCTAATGGTGAACAACTTCGTTCTGGATGGTCAGAAGAACCAAAAATGTCGTTCATGAAGATGGGCCCATTTGCGGATCTGATTAAGGCAGGCCCTGAATTAGTAATGGATCCCAATGACGTTGAGGTTATGGGTGGATATCTTAACGGCGGTTTCTTTACTGTAAAGAATCCTGCAACTAAAGAAGAATATTACGTCAAGATGCCCATTGAGCGCCAAGGAGATTCCGAAGCAATCCTTGAACGAGTTCGCAAAAATGCAATAGACAGCAAGGATTTTTTTCTTAATGAAGTCTTTGATCAATTAAAAGACAAGCACAACGTAGAAGACTCAGCACAAATTTCCGAATTAGTTTCGCTGGTGGCCGAAGCGTTAGATGCGCCTGCCATCGACACCCGTCAAGTTAAATTTTACAATGATGCTGGAGCTGAACACGGTGTTGGTATTTTAATGCCAAAACTTAAAAACTGGGATTCAGCAAATTTTGGCGGCCACCCAATTGAATGGCTTGAAGACAACCTTCAAATAATGCGTAATTTTTACGCTGGCGATGACATGATTGATTATGTTGTTCCAAAAGAAGTTAGCGATCTTGCCGCTCAAGAATATTACAAGCTGCTCATACTAGACCACGTGGTTATGAACGCTGACCGTCATGGCGGAAACGTTCTAATAAATCCATCTGACGGAGAATTTGTAGCTATCGACCACGATAATGCGTATACCCAAAACTGGAATGTTCAGATGTTGTCGCACTTAGGTAATTTGGCCGAAAACATTAGTGAAATATTTCTTGTAAAAACCGAATCAGGCGAGTATTTGTTTGATGCTGCAAACATTGTTGCGATGGACAAAGAACTAAAGAACCTTTACAAATACGGAGAAATGAATGAGCTTCAACGAAGCCTACTAGAGTTTTCGTTAAATGGAATTTGGGATTCCGCAATGCACAATTTGTCAGATGTTCTTGACGGCATTCCTGAATTTGCTCCAATTATTGAAGGCATTAAAGACGGCTCATTCCCTTTCCCAGTAGAACAACCGGTTCCAATGGTTCGACCCGTTAACGCTCTTCGCGAAGCAATGATGCAGGACCTTAATGACAAGCAAATCATGGACCGCTTTGGTGGTTCACCGTTTGGCAAGCATCGCACAGCTGGTGTGGATGCGCTAGAGCGTATGTACGGCGACCGCATTAAGATTGAAAACGATCGCATTGCCGCTGCTTATGACGATGCTTCTAAGCAGGTAGCCATGACCCTAGGCTCGCGTGCATTTAGTGGAGCTGAAAAACGTCAAGCTTTGTACGATTCATTCCATGCACAAGTAGAAGCCTACTTGCGCAAGATGGGCAAAAAGAAGCTTGAGCGTTTCGAACGTTCATTTAGCACCTTGGTGGATGAAACCCTTAAGAGTCCTTCCAACGACCCGATGGTTGACTTTGCGACAACACTAACGCACGACTTGATGAATGCCATTTACTCTAACGTTAACGACAAGATGATTCCCGAAGTCTTACAGCAAATGGGAACCAACGAGTTTACCTCTGCAAAAGACTGGGCGGAAATGGTCAACCGAATGATCAAGAATTCCGAAGAGGGTACCGATGCTGTGCCTCACAACGTTCCTGCACGTCAAACGACAAGCTGGATGGCTGGTGCCATGAAGAATTTGCTTCCAGAAATGTCTCAGCGTTTGCACCAGCACGTACTTGGTCCAATTGTAAATGAGATGGTTCGTAGCCCGCTGTATTTAGTTGAGTTCCACAACCAGATGAATTTCTTCCGACCATTAATTGCCGATGGTATTTTGGATGAAGAAGTCGCCCGCGTTCAAGCTCAGATCAATGCAGCCATCAGCATGGAGCGTTACGTTCACAACCCAATGGGTAAGACAAACTTTGAACACAACATGCGTGTATTGGCACCGTTCTACTTTGCTAAGAACCAGGCAATCCGTCGAGCATTCCGCATGGGCGCAAAAGACATCGGGGCAATTGACCGTTACCTGCGCATGAACTTATTCATGACCAACTTTATTGGCACGACTAATCAAAACGGAAACAACGCTATTGCAATCCCGGGTTCCGAAATGTTTGGTACCATAAGCACCAGCTTGGCCGCTATGGCAGGATACATGAGTGGTGTTAGTGCTATGCCCGGTGAAGCAATGCAAATGGGATTTAACGGTAGTGCTGGTTCAGTTAACAGTATGATCATCACCGGAAACCAAGCCGGTGCTGCTCAGATCCTTGAAAACTTTATTCGTGTTCCATGGGGACCAGTTGTAGTCCTGCCAGCTAAGTTCTACTACGAATACGTAACCCACCACAGTGAAACGGTTCGTCACGTATTGAACGCCATCCTTGGCCCAGACGCCATGAACACGTCGTTCATGTCGGACCTTATGCCAAACTCATTTGTACGTAACGTTAGTGCAATTGCTGCTAACGCTTTTGGCGATCCCGTTGGATCATACATGAGTATGCAAAACCAAATTGGTTCTACTGTTGGTGGAGAAATGTGGCAACAATTCTACGAACAAACAATTCAGGAAAACCCTTACGCATCTGGTTTGACTCAACGTTACATTACTGACCAGAAATGGGCCCAGTATTGGGGTGCCCACAAAGCTGATATTAATAACAACGTTTCATGGATGACCGCTATTGCGTACGGTTGGAAAACTCTTGTTAGTGAAGTGTCTCCTCTTACTGTATCGTTTAACAATACGTGGTCAGATAGCAATATCTACAACAAGATGCAATCCGAGCGTAATCCTGACGGAACTCTTAAGTACCCTGATTTGACGACGTTGTTTAATGCATTTGTTACCGAACACCCGGGCCACATCTTTGACATTGTATCCAAGACACAATCCCCATACGGTGTTTGGCCTGAAGTAAACGCATCATTGAAACTAATCGACGGACACCAGACTCAAGTTCTACAGGTTCCCTACGGATCAGCTTATTTGGTTCCGCGAACTTTGGACAGTAAGTACAGTGCGACGGCTTTGCAAACCCTTATTGGTGTTGGTCTTCGTCAGCACGAAAATTGGAGCGCGTTTTCAGATGCAATGATGATTGCTATTGGTGACGACATGTACTACAACATTCTTCAGCCGGAATACCGCCAAAATTACCCAGATGGCCAGGGCGGAATCAACTTTGCTGGACAGAACGTTTTGAAGCACGAATTGCAGGTATTTGCTGAGATTAACCCGACTTGGTACAACCTACACGTCAGTGCTACTCGAAGCAACCTTGCGGTAAGCGTTTACAACGACATGGACAAGATGGTGTCTGATGCCCGTTACCATGACCTGTTCTCCAATGGCGAACAACTTGGCATGTTTGAAATGTTTGTAAATACTCGCAAAGAATACATTGCCGCATTTAACGAGACATTACCGGCCCAACGAGGCCGCTTGCGCACAGCCTGGTACAATGTAACAACTGAATGGTATAACAACCCTCAGTACGCTGGCTACCAGTCATTCATATCTTTGATGCGTAAATTACCGGACCCAGCATAAGGAAACCCCATGGCAGAAACCACTAAGAAAACTGAGACACCTGCGGAAGAGCAAAAGCTCATGACTCCTGCAGACATGAAGAAGATGGTCGAGGACCATCAGATCCCCATGTCTGAAAGCAGCTTGGCAGAGATGTCTAAAGACATGACCCCCGAAAAGGGCAAGGCTTTTGAAGAATACGTTCGCAATACCGCCATGGGCCTTTACCCAACCATGGCAACGCAGATCAAAGCAGGCATCCCTGTTAAGCACCTCATAGAGCCCTACCGCCAGGTTGCCAAGCAGATGCTAGGGGATCAGGCCGAACTAGATTTTGCGGGCGATCCAAAGGCTTCTGCGGCCCTTACAGGCGGTTTTGATCCAGCAACCCAACGCCCAGCACCTATGAGTCTGAATCAGTGGAAGGCACACATTCAGTCACACCCCGGGTTTAACTGGGAGCAGACTCCTAACGGTCGTGACTGGAGTGCTGGCGTAGCACAATCGATTCGACAGATGTTTACAAGCGGAGAAGCTAATGGCAAGTAATACTTTAACTTGGTACAAACTAAAGGGCAACGACACCTCTGGCCTTTCGGGTGAACCGGCTCCAGGTTATCAGTGGGTAACTCACATTGTTAATGGTCAGATCTACTATGCAATAGCACCTACGGGAATGGCCCCCGCTAAAGTAAAAGCCCAATATCCTAAAAACTGGAAATCGGTTACTGCGCTTGACCCTACTCAAGCGTCAGCAAATATGGTCACTCAATCAGGTGGTTCGTCCAATCAGTTCCTTGGCACAGGTGGAAAAGTCACCATGCCTAACTGGCAAGAGTTGGCTAATCAATACGGGATTACCGGATCTCTCCCCGCCTCTTTGTTAGCAACCAGCAACAAGTCTGTAAACATTACCTCAGGTTCTACTATTTCCGGTTCTAACAGTAACGTTGAAACCAACCTGTTTAACACCCTTCAAACATTGGCGGTAGACAAATCTACAAACACCACAAGTGCTGCTGCTAAGAATCTTATTGCTGATTATTTTTCGTACATTACCGGAAACTCTCAAGCCGGATCAGTGATCCTTGCCAACTGGGACGGGGCAAAGCCAAACTCCACGGACGTGGCAAACTTAAATGCCTTGATGAAAGCAACGGTTAAAGTCCTTGATGCCCCTGCATACCAAGGAAACTTGGGTGCCGTACAGCAAGGTGCGTTAACGTACACCGGTGGAGTTGGTAGCAAAGCTACCGTTGTTGTTAATTCAATTGGAACAAATGGCGCGCCAACAGCAGGTGGTGGAAACCTATACGGAATATCAAGTGCTTCAGGTTCTACGCAGGTTAATGCACTTACCGCAATTGAGCAGGAGCTTGCCAACTGGGGCATGGACTCAGGCTCGCTTGTAACCAAAATTAAAAATTTAGTTCTTAAAGAAGGCGACCACGTAGTTACTACCGGTCAATTAAATGACTTTATTCGATCGCAACCTGAGTACGAACAAGCGTTCCCGGGATTGCAGAAGTACAACATGAACGCTGCCAAGATGGGAATGAAACCCATTACCGAAAATGCTTACCTAGCCTTGCAGGATTCTTACACCAACACTGCCCGAAACTTTGACTTGCCTGCTGGGTTTCTTACCACAAAAGAAATTGGCAATCTCGTTGAAGGTGGAGTAAGTGCTAAAGAATTTGAAGACCGAATCATGATGGGTTACAACGCAGCCCGCAATGCCGACCCTCAGACCCGGGCCATTCTTCAGCAACAGTACGGCTTGAGTCAGGGCGACCTGACCGCGTACTTTTTGAACCCCAAGACCGCTGAATCGACCTTGACCAACCGCATGGCATCTGCCAGCTTGCAAGGCTACGCCAAGAACGTAGGACTGGACATGTCACAAGCTGGTGGTGAATCATTGGCTAACATGATCCGTTCAAGTTCAGCCATTGGTACAGCCAGCGGTGCTGCAGTTCAGAACCCCTACGCTACGGTCACTCTTCAGTCTGCCGAAAGCGCAATTTCCAAGGCGGCTCAGGACGCACAACTCCAGAAGAACTTGCCAGGATCCAACATGCCTACCGTGTCTGCCGACCAGCAGATCGGTGCTCAAATTGCTGGATACATGGGAACCAACCAAGCAGCCGAGCAGGCTCAGGTTGGTCGAGCCGAGCAAGCCCGAGTGGCACCATTCGAAAAGGGTGGTGGCTACGCCGAGACAGCTAAGGGTGTTACGGGACTCGGATCAGCCCGCCAGTAAAACTGATAAACTGAAGTCAAGTGGTTCGGCCCTGTTAGCTGCAGGTGAGCTGTATTACTTACCCGTCATGGAGTTGCACGATCCATGTTGCGTATGTAGTGCTTAACCCCCGTTTTGTTTACCTCTGAACAAGGCGTGTACCGTAAGGAGCGATCAACATGTCAGATTTCGATGAATTTGATGAGCAGGAAGAACGTCAACCGCTAGACCCGAACATTCGGAAGCAGTTGCGTGAAGCCGAGAAGGCCAAGAAGGAACTTGAGTCATTGCGAGCAGAACTAGATTCTGAGCGTCGTGAGGTACAGTTCTCGAAGGCAGGTATCCCTGATACCGGTGTAGGAGCCCTACTTCGTAAGGCTTACGATGGACCCACAGATGCTGAGTCGATCCGTAAGGCTGCTGAAGAATACGGCATCTTCCAGGTACAACAGGAAGCCCCTCAATCAGATCCGATGAATCCTGAGCTTGAAGCCATGCGTCGTGCACAGGGTGCAACCGTTGGAACTTCTGGTGCAATGCCAGATCCCAGCCAGTTGTTTGCCCAACGCCTTGCAGAAGCATCAAATCCGGATGAGGTCATGAAGATCGTAATGAGTCAGGAAGCTCAACAGCTTGGACTCTACACCTCACGGGAAGCCTTGTAGTTTAATACCTACAAACCCCGAAAGGATGGTCGCCTAAATGGCTACCGACGCTTATAACGTAACTGGTACTGATGTATTTACCGGTTCAACCGCCCTTGACTTCAGTCAAAAGGCATATGACCGAATGGCGTACTTCGCCCTTCGCCCCGAGCTTTACTTTGATGCAGCTGCTGACGTTCGTCCTACTGCTCAAGCAATGCCTGGTGCTTCGGTCGCATTTACCATTGTTAACGACTTGCCAATCCAGTCGGCTTCACTGACCGAACTAACGACGTTGCTGTTACTTCGTTGTCAGACTCACAGGTTGTGTTGACCCTTGCTGAATACGGTAACGCCGTTCTTACCACCGCTCGTCTCCGTGGTACGTCATACGTGGACATCGACCCAGTAGTTGCCAACGTAGTTGGTTACAACGCTGGTGTATCGATCGACACCATTGCCCGTGCTGCTCTCGACAGCGGTACCAACGTAATGTACGGTTCAGGACTTGGAGCCACCTCATTGGGTGCTGCTGGTGCTACCTCACGCGTCACTGTTGGTTCTTCAGCCACCTTGTCATCACTCGACATCCGTGCTGCCCGTGCCCGTCTGCGCTCGCAGAACGTACCTACCTTCGGTGGATACTACATCGGTTACGTACACCCGGACATTGTTGCTGACCTTCAGGGTGAAACCATTAATGGTTCGAACATCCAGGGATGGCGTGCACCACACGTTTACGCTCAGCCAGGTGAAATCTGGAACGGTGAGCTCGGTGCTTTCGAAGGTGTTCGTTGGATTGAAACCCCACGTGCTCCTTTGTTTGCTGGTGCTGGTGCCGCAGGTGCTCAGTCGGCATTTGCTGGTACTGTTGTTGCTGGTTCGTTCTCTGGTACCTTCACTGGTGCTCAGCCAACAGTCGGCGCAACCTTGACCGCTGGTACTGCAACCTTGCAGGGAACCAACACCGTTACCTACGTAAGTGGAAACACCTTCACCTTCTCTTCAACCGTAGGTGCTCCTACTGTTGGTGGTACGGTCACGGCCTCAGCTTCCCTTACCGGTACAAACGTTTACGGAACCATCATCATCGGTCGCCAGGCTCTTGCCAAGGCGCACTCGTACGTTGACGGTAACGCTGCGTTCCCACACGTTGTCCCAGGTCCGATCACTGACCGCCTGCGCCGCTTCGTACCAATGGGTTGGTACTGGCTCGGTGCTTACGGAATCTTCCGTCAGGCTTCAGTAATGCGTATCGAGTCCTCATCATTGCTTGGTGGAGACATTGACAACGCATTCACCCCTGGTGTTGACCTTGGCGAAGCCGGAAGCCCACTGGCTTAATAGCCAATAACCCCTGAAAGGAACAGCTATGCCTTGGCCATTTGCTTGCGCAGTATGCGGTAGTCGTGACATTCAAGCAGGGGCGGATGAAATATCCTGCCTTGCTTGTGGGCGACTAACAGATGCCAATGGTGTAGCTGTTCCTGTCAAGGAACAATTTACGAACGAGGAAATGTAATGACTATCCCAACCGGATTAGGACATCGTATGGGTATCGAGTCAGCAATGACCGCTGGTACCTCAATAGGAAACCGCGTTGCTTTTGCAGCCGCTAACGACGCTAAGGCTGTCAAGGGTGAAACCTCTGACCCCTGCTACTGCGGTTGCTGCAACATGACACACAAAGGAATGAACTAATGGCTTCAGGCCCCGTAGCATCTTCACCAAAAGGATTTCCAACTTTTGCCCGTGGCGCTGATGACGCACATGTTGGCCCCAGCATGCATGGTGCAGTTCCCGCACCTAACGCTGGTGCTCGAACCGCTGGTCACATCTCGTCACCAACGGCACACCCACACGTTGATTCATCACTCCACGCAACAAACCCAGAAGCGAAGCGTCAAGGACTAAACTTGTCTGGTGAACTGGGTATGGCTACTGACCGCCCATCAACTGTTGTTGGACCTCGTTCTGAGGCAAAAAAAGTTACAGGGAGGATTATTAAGTACAACTCAGGTGCTTCCGCTAGGGCCGAAGCGACTTTTAAATACAAAAGTCGAGGGTCAAATTAATGGAATCACGCTCTCAATTCTCAACTATTGCCGACGAACATTTACGCAGTACTGCTGCTAACAGCATCGACACCGGCAGTATTCCTACACCTGTCACTTCGCAAAACACTAACGGTTCTGCTAACCGTGGCATCGAAGCTAATACCAGCCGTCAGGTTGGATCTGCTCCAGAAATTTTAAACGTTACCCACATCGAGTACGGTGCATCTGCTGATGCTCCAATCGTTGAGGGATTTAAAGTACACGAAGGATACTAATGCCAAGTCGTTTTGAAAAAGATAATAGCGTAGACACCCGCAGGGGTGATGTTGCTATGCACGTTGACATGTCACCCACCACTCTCCTTGAAGAGAACATGATGGGCGGATTTAACCGTACCAGCAAGCCTGTAGGTGGATCCGAGGCTGAGCGTGCCAACATTAACGGTTCCGGAAGCCGTGGTACTACCGACGCTATTGCCGCTGAAAAGCTGGGCCTTCCTGTAGTTAACAAGTAGGCGTAAAGTGGCTACATTCACGCCACCTACGCTGCATGACGTGCCGCCGGTTCTCCCTCTTGAGCGGGGACCGGCATACCGTCTATTTCGTTACTTCCCTAACCGGGCTCGGTATGTAACTGTATTTGCGTTGTCTGACGGATCATTTGTACAGGACACTGCAACTGCAGAGAATAGCAACACTAACGTTCCTTACCCGTACGATCCGTACAACCCCTCGGCACCATACAACACTACGTATCTGGTCAACTTTGAAGTGACCCCACCGGTCCCAGAAAAGATCGATACGGCCCACGATGTGTACATCACAAAGGTGTACATGCAACCTCAGTACGTAACCGCAGAAGAAGCAGCGGCTTTATCAGCCGCTGGATATGGAGATTTGATTTCATAATGGCACGACACATTCCTTCCGACACCTGCGCTCCGGACTGTTTTGGTTGTAAGATCCAAACAGTTTCTATGGCCGCGTCCGCAATGGAGACTCGTT
>TBL_comb48_EPIDRAFT_1000624_pt1 | contig 27306 bp, 21 predicted proteins | sample TroBogEpilimnion_37_FD_10681 | JGI IMG/M metagenome (IMG submission 10681) | reverse complement strand
AGGTATACGGACGTTGCTACTCCGAAGGTGTCTTTTGTCTATACCCGTACGCATAGCGAACGTAGCGGCAGAAGAAGCACCAAGCTCGTCGAGGAGTCAGGGAAGAAATATCATGGCTTTCATGTGCAGGTGATTAACGGTGACGCTGTTCTTGGAGAAGCCGTCAGTGAGGCAATCAAGAAGCACCTCAAATAATATTGATCTCCAGCCATGCGGTGATCAGTCCCCTGGAAGGAGACTGGTGAAAAACTATTTATTTGGAGCTGAACCGTTTTCTATCCAACTGATGTTGAATAAGCAGCAGCGCCTCTGCGTCTTTAGCGTTCACGGCGGATCAGCTTCCAGTTAATGCGGTACGATTCTGGAAAATCCGCCTGCAATCTTTGGCCAATGAACCTCCCAATCGCGCCACCTTCTGGCATTCAGTCCTGCAAGAGCAACAGGCTTTACCCATGCCTGTTTGGTGTGGTCAAAGCGCAATATGAAGAGTTTGTCAGTTGCCAGTATTCATTCGACGAACTGACTTTTTTGGCGAATCGCCGTCATTTATTGCGCGGCGTCTAATCATTCGTATTCTCCTTGCCCTCCTGTCCTTGATTCCGCCACGATTTTTCATGAAAAACTGCTTTTATCTGCTTCTGCTGGTGCCCTGCTTGGCACTGCGGGCCGCCGCAGCGGATGCTCCAGCCGTGAAACAAGCCTCTGCAGCGCCGTCTGCTGTGATGCCCCTGCCTGAAGCTCCGTCTGCCGTAATCCCTCCCCCAGCAGGGCCGACAGCCGACCGATTGGCGGAACTCACCAAATACTCCGCCGAGCGGAAGCCGATCAAACTGGAGGAATACTTGGACAAAGTGGCGGCCTCAAATCTCGCCTATGCAGCCCAGCGTTACAATGTGACGATTGCCGAGACGGTCGTAGCCGCCTCCAAGCTCTTTCAAAATCCAGTGTATCAGTTTAGCGGTGCGCGTGACTTGACCTATTATGGGAGGCAAGCCCTGCCGGGTTACTACCAGTACGTGCTCTCCCAAACCTTCGAAATGGGTGGCAAACGAACCAAACGGTGGTTGGTGGCCCGGAAAAATTATGCGGCGACTTCCGCGACGCTACAGAGTTTCCTGCAGAACCTGCGGCTGGACGCTTCCGCTGCGTATGCCGACGCAATAGCACTGGGGAAGGTGGCGATGCAGTTCCAGCGCACTGCCACCCTACTGCGGGAACTGCTGCTGGCCCAGGAGGAGCGTCAGAAGGCTGGCGATATCAGTGATGTGGACTTGTTGCAGACACGAGTGGAGGTGCGCCAGTTCGAGGCCGAACTGCTCAATGCGCAGGCGCAGGCCAACAATGCAGAACTTGGTCTCAATGCCTTTCTGGGGCCCAAGTTTTCCAGCACCCACTGGTACCCTGTGGGCACTCTGGATGTCACACCGAAAACCACCGAGCTTTTTAAACTGCTGTTTAGCGCCATTCGGAACCGTCCAGACCTGATTGCGTTGCGCCACCAACGGGATGCGGCGCTGGCGAACATCAATTTGGAGAAAGCCAAGCGTATTCCGGACATTAACGTGGGTGTGGGCTACATGCGCAGCACCTCATCCTACAACGATACTTCTCCCCAGCCGCTCTACAACTTGGGGGTGTTGCAACTTTCCATGCCACTGCCGATCTGGAATACGAACAAAACCGGCATCGCTGCCGCCAATGCCCAGGCAAGTCAGGCGCAACTGCAGCTCGACGATGCCGAGGTCAAGGCCGGGGTAGCAGTGCGTCAGTCACTCGCTATGTTCGGCAGTGCTCACGAGCGGGTGCGTTTATATCAAAGCGGTGTGCTGAAGGATGTGGATGCTGCTTTGGAGAAGCGGGTGCTCAGCTATAAACGTGGCGCCTCTTCGCTGCTCGAACTGCTGGATGCGCAACGCAAGGCCAATGAGGTCTGGATTAGTTTTTACACGGCGCAGATCGACCATGCACGGTCCGTCATCGAACTGCACCGCTCGGCAGGCATCTGGCTCGTTCATTTTTGACCCCTATTACACCATGCATATCGTCAAACACTCATGGCTTTTGGTGCTGCTGCTCGCGGCTTGCAAACCTGCCCCAGTCATCCAGCCGGATCCTTATCCGATCAAACTGGAGAAGAGCACCCTGATTTTCACGAAAGGCGACCCGCAATTGAAAGCGCTGGTCGTCGAGCCAGCCAAGGAAAGCGACAAGGTGATGTTGCACCTGACTGGTAAGCTGGTTTGGAACCAAGACTCCACCACGAATGTCTTTTCCCCGCTGGCCGGGCGTGTTGCCAGCATCAAAGGCGAGCGTGGGCAAAAGGTTCAGGTGGGAGATGAACTGGCGCGTATCACCTCCCCAGATTTCGGCCAGGCCCAGGCAGACGCGGCCAAGGCGGAGTCGGATCTGGTGCTGTCCAAACAGGTGCTGGATCGAACCCAAGAGCTAGTCACGAAAGGGGTGCTGCCGCAAAAGGAACTTGATGCGGCAAACACGGCCTATCTCGACAACAAATCCGACCGTGACCGTGCAGTGGAGCGGCTCAAGGTTTGGGGCGGCGCAGGCCGAGATGTGGACGGCTCGTTTGTACTCAAAGCGCCCATGGCTGGGATCATTGTGGACCGCAATGTGCAGCCCGGTCAGGAAATCAGGACAGACTCGATTCTGGCCAACACGCCCGAGGCTGCAGCGCCCTTGTTCATCATCTCTGATCCTGAATCCCTCTGGGTCCATCTGGATGTCAGCGAGCAGGATTTGTCCAATTTGCTGGTGGGTCAGAAACTGGAGATACGTTCACGAGCCTATGGTGATCGGATGTTCCCGGGCACCTTGACCGTCATTGGACAGTCTCTGAATCCTGACACGCGCACCGTCGTTGCAAAGGGCAAGGTGGCCAACCCGGAAAAACTCCTCAAGGCTCAGATGTACGTGAATGTCAATGTCATCACCGATGTTCCCAAGATGCCACAGGTGCCTCTCAAGGCGGTCTTCTTGCGCGACGCCAAGCCGTGGGTGTTTGTGCGCAAATCCGAGAACACATTTGAAATGCGGAAAATCACCACGGCTGCGGAAGATACAGGATATGTTTTTGTCAGCCAGGGGTTGAGCGCCGGTGAAGAAGTGGTCGCTGAAGGAGCACTCGTTTTGGAGAGCATCCTTGACGACAATACTAGTACTGCAACCACTGGCGCAGAAAAGGCTGAACACTAAACGCCATGGGCACGCTCACAAAATACGTTCTTAAACACCGTCCGGTCGCCTTGGCCTTGATGGTGCTGTTTGTGCTGGCTGGTGCGCTGGCCATGAATCGATTGCCGGTGGAAGCCTATCCCGACGTCACCAACGTTTCGGTTCAGATCATTACCCTGCTGCCCGGGCGTGCAGCAGAGGAAGTGGAGCGCCTTGTCACCATTCCGATTGAGAATGCCATGAACAGCATTCCCAATCGGTCCTCGATCCGTTCCGTTTCTCTCTTCGGTCTCTCCCAGGTCACCATCGTCTTTGAGGATAACGCGGATCGCGCCTACTGCCGGAATATGGCCTTTCAGCTGCTTTCCTCCGTCAGCCTGCCGCCGGATGCAGAGGCGCGCCTTTCCCCTGACACGACCCCTGTGGGAGAAATTTACCGTTACACGCTTGATGCCCCAAAGAGCATGCCCTTGACGGAAGTGCGCGCTCTTCAGGACTGGGTGGTTGAACGTCAGCTCCGCACCGTGTCCGGAGTGGTGGATGTCGTTGGCTTTGGTGGTGCCACCAAGCAGTATCAAGTCCAGATCGATCCGATGAAACTGTTGTCCTACGACATTTCGTTGCGCCAGGTGCTCGACGCGCTCTCCGCAGGCAATAAAAATGCGGGTGGTGCCTACATTGAGCATGGACCCGAAATGTTTATTGTTCGAGGCCTTGGTTTTGTGCAGAATCTCGAAGACATCGGGCTGATTGCGGTGGATTCGCGTGGCGGTACCCCCATTCGAATCAAAGACCTGGGCCGCGTTCTCTTTGGTGAGCAACTCCGTCTGGGACGTGTGGGGCGGAGCATTCCCGCTGAGCATTTTGAACTTGATGACGCCGTCGAGGGTATTGTGATGTTGCGAAAGGGCGAAAACGCCTTGCAGGTTCTTGAAGGAGTGAGGGCCAAAATTGAGGTCATTAACAGCAAGTTTCTGCCGCATGGCGTTCACACCCACCTTCATTACGACCGTACCAACCTGATTGATCGAACGCTGCACACGGTGCATAAAAACATGGCCGAGGGCATCGGTTGTGTGCTGCTTGTGCTCATTCTTTTCCTGGGTCTTGGCAATGTGCGCTCGGCTCTGGTTGTGGCCGCCGTGGTGCCATTGTCCTTGATGGGGGCGTTTCTGATGCTGGATCTGCGCGGCATCCCTGCCAACCTCATTTCCATGGGAGCCATCGACTTTGGCATCATCGTGGATTCCTCGGTGGTGGTCATTGAGAATCTACTGCGCCTGATGCACGAACGGCGGGAAAAAAAGGAATCTCTGTTCAAACTCCTGCCGATGTCGGTGGCTCAGATGGGGCGTCCCATCCTTTTCTCCAAGGCCATTTTGCTCCTGGCTTTCCTGCCTCTGCACACCATGCAGCGGGTTGAGGGTAAGATCTTCAAGCCGATGGCGCTTACGCTGACATTTGCGCTGATCACTGGCACCATCATGGCCCTGACCATTGTGCCGCTGCTTGCCAGCTACGCCCTCAAAAAGGATGCAGGCGAGGAAGAATCCCTCGTCGTTCGCATTCTTCTGCGCATTTATCGCCCGACCATTGACTGGTCGCTCAGGAACGGCCGATTGGTCATTTGTGGCGTTATTACCATGCTTGTCATTGCGGGGACGGTGTTCGTCCATCTTGGCACCGAGTTCCTGCCCAAGCTGGACGAAGGGTCGTTGTACATACGCACCTATCTGCCGCAGACCATTTCACCCTCTGAATCAGCCAAAATGGTCAGACGCATTCGAAACGTGCTCGCTTCTTTCCCTGAAACGAAATCAGTCATCAGTCAGAACGGCAGGCCGGATGACGGCACGGATGTGAATGGTTTTGACGTGAGCGAATACACGGTTGACCTGATCAACCGTGAAGAATGGAAAACTGCGCCGGATCGAAATGGCCTCGTCCTAGCCATGAAGAAAAAGCTACTGACCGAAGTGCCGGGTGCTCAGTACAATTTCAGTCAGATGATTGAGGATAATGTCAACGAGGCCGTCTCAGGGGTGAAATCCGAACTCAGCGTCAAAATTTTTGGGGATGAACCTCCAGTTCTGCAAAAAATTGCCGATCAGATCGTGGACATTCTCAAAACCGTTCAAGGTTCTGCTGACGTCAACACGGAGCGCCTGCTGGGGCAGCCTCAGGTGCAGATTGCCGTAGATCGTTCAGCCATTTCCCGTGCGGGCTTGTCGATGATGGATGTGCAGTCGGTCATCGAAACCTCCATGGGGGGGTCCGTTGCTTCTAAGGTGCTCGAAGGCGAGCGCACTTTTGATCTCGCGGTCAAAATGATCCCACGCTCGGTTGCCAGCCTCGATGGAATCCGACGCATCCCAATTACTGGCTCGGGTGGCGAGCGGCTCACCTTGGGGGCCTTGGCTTCGGTAGATGTAAAGCCTGGTTTTGCCCGCATCTATCGTGAAGAAAACTCTCGATTAACCGCAGTGAAGCTTGCGGTGCGCGGACGCGACTTGGGAACGCTCGTTGCGGAAGCGCAGGAGAAGGTCAGTGCTCAGGTGGTTTTGCCTCCTGGATTCCGACTGGAATGGACGGGTGCCTTTGAGAACCAGCAGCGAGCCGTAAAGCGCTTGGCAATTGTCGTGCCGATCACCCTCATCGCCATTTTCTTCCTGCTCTTCACGGCCTTCGATTCCGTGAAACTAGCTACGCTGATTCTGCTCAATGTGCCCTTCGCGGCAGTTGGCGGTATTCTCGTCCTCCCCATGGCTGGACTGACCCTGTCCGTTTCCGCCTTGGTGGGCTTCATTGCTTTGTTTGGGGTGTCCGTGCAGAACGGCGTTCTCATGGTCGAACGAATACGTGAAATGCGCAAAGAGGGCCTGCGCATGGCCGAGGCAGTGCGGGAAGGTGCCATCAGTCGAGTACGGCCCATTGTGATGACCGCTGCCATGGCGGCCTTGGGCCTGCTGCCCGCCGCTTTGTCTCACGCTGTCGGTGCCGAAACCGCTCGTCCGTTTGCCTGTGTTATTATTGGGGGCCTCATGACGGATACCTTCCTGGCGCTCTTCATCCTGCCCATCCTTTACCCCTTGTTCGACCGAGGAGATGAAGGGCTGCATAGCAACTATGCCCTCATTGAGCAGCCAGCGCATCAGCCTTTCCTGTCCTTGCACAAGAAGAAAAAACCCCAGCAATCAGACACGCCTGACTCCACGGCTAGCTAAACCAGAGCAGTTTGATACTGGAATGTTTACACCGGGCATGTTAAACTGATTCATCTCGAACTGAAATGTACGCCCACCGACATCATTCCACGCCTCTAGCTAGGCTGGTTCATGTGTTGCTGTTGCTTGGCTGGCTGTTTTCTTCTCACGGAGTTGCGCCGGCCATCTGCATGGCGGCGGCATTGATGGATGGCGATCATGCGGTCAAGGTGGGACTTTCCAAGGAGGGGGCTCTGACCGTGGTGCTTTCTCATGCTGGCAAATCCCCCGCTGAACTCACGCAGCATGAGCATGATGCCCTTTGCCGGGTGTTGGTGGCTTTTGCGGTGACGCCTGAATCCGTTGGGTCGGATCATATTCTGGCCTTCAAGCCAGTCGATGATGCGTCACGCATCCAGCGACTGCTAGCGAGCACGCCAAGCACCGTCAAAATGGCGGTGCCTGTTTTGTTTCTGGCTTTTGAGCGTCCCCAGGCGTCCGCTGCCGACTGTGCGGCTGGACGTGTGCAGTGGCGCGCGTGGTCACATGGTCTGGCGCTGAAGTCAGGCCGGACGGTCATGCGTTGTTGAGAAGCAAGTGGCTACATTCCGGGTCCGCATGCGCGGACACAGCGGGCAGATGCTGCGGAAAAATCCGCTTTGCCCATGATCCCACCCTTTGCTTCTCATGTGTTATGAAATTCTCTCCTTTGTTCTTTTGTTTGTTTGTTGGTCTCGTACTACCCGCTAGCGGCGGAACCGAGTCGGTCTCCGTCAATTCCCTGGTTCAAAAGGCGCTCGTCACTCACCCTGAGCTGCGGTATTACGAGGCGCAAATTGATGTCGCGCGCGGCGGCAAGACCAAAGCGGGCGAGATTAAAAACCCCGAGCTGATGGTGGGTCTCGGCAACTGGCACTATCGTGATCTCTCCAACGGAGTCATTGGCGATGGTCCTACCTGGGCGGTGCAGCTCACGCAGACCTTCGAGTGGCCAGGCCGCATCTCCCTGCGCAAGGCCATCGCGCAAAAAGACATCGAGCTGGCCCAGCTCGGATTCACGCAGTTCCGTGCCGCACTTGCCGGCCGGGTACGCACGGTTTCCTGGAAATTGCTGGCCGCCCAGGAGCAGACGCGTGCCGCTGAGGAGGTGTCGAAGCGCTTCCAGGCCCTCGCTGCCGTACTTCTACAGCGTGATCCCGCCGGTGCCGCACCGCGTCTGGAAGCCCGCATCATCCAGGCCAATGCGCTCACCCTTGGCGCAGAGGCCACGCAGGCGCGCAATGATCTGGCCGCCGCCCGCTTTGAGTTGAATCAACTGCTGGGAGAAAGAGCCGATCATCCACTGGAAGTGCGCATGGAAAACATCGTGCTCAATCCCGCGCCGTCCATTGAGGTTCTGATGGCCGATGCGCGGCGTAAAAATTTCGCACTGCGCGCCCGCTTCCTGGATGTGGAGCAGCAGGGCTACCATGTGGATTTGGCCAAAAATGAGCGCTGGCCCTACATCACCCTACAGCCCTACATGCAGAACCAGACAAACCCGATCAGCGCTTCACGGGAAACTCAGATTGGCATCGGCGTGGCCATTCCGCTGCCGATATGGAACCGCAACAAAGGGGCCATCGAAGCGGCGGAGGCCAGGCAGGTGCAGGCAGGGATCATGCTCACGGCGCAGATGCGCCAGCTTGAGCGCGACGTCGCCTCGCAGGCCAGCCATTATCGCATTTACGTGGAGCAACTGACCCAGCTTCCTCCAGACACGCTGGACAGCTTCCGCAAGGCGGCTGCTGAAGCCGACGAGCATTACCGCATGGGCGCGCTGCCACTGGCGACGTACACCGAGCTGCAGCGCCAGTATCTCTCCTCCGTCAAAGCCGTGCTGACCGCGCAGTTGGGCGCTGTGGATGCACGGTTGCAGCTTGAGCAGCTCACGGGCGGGAGCGTCACGCAGTAGTCCGCGCCGCATCAAGAACCCCATTTTTTGCGGCCATGCTCCATTTCATTCTCGACTTCTCCGTCCGCCAGCGTGCCCTCGTGCTGCTGGGGGCTTTCGGCTTGCTCGGTGCAGGCCTGTATTCACTCATGCACCTGCCCATTGACGCCGTGCCGGATCTCACCGGCCCGCAGGTGCAGGTGAACGTCGCGGTGCCTGCGCTGGCACCAGAGGAATCCGAGCGTGCGGTCACGCGGCCCATCGAAATGGCGCTCTCCGGGATGCCTGGTGTGCTGGACTCGCGTTCACTCACCAAGTTTGGTCTCAGCCAGGTCACTATTCTTTTTGGAGATGACACGGACATTTTCCGCGCACGTCAGCTCGTCACGGAACGTCTTACTGCTGTGATGCGAGATCTGCCACAGGGCAGCTCGCTCAGCCTTGCACCCATCAGCACCGGGCTCGGCGAAATCTTCTACTACACACTACACTGGAAGAAAGGGGCCAAGGAGAAGCCTGCGGATGAACGTGAAGGTCTCATGCGTCTGTGGGAAACGCATGAATACATCGTGAAACCACACCTGCGTGTGGTGCAGGGCGTGGCGGAGATCAACAGCAACGGCGGCCATCAGCGGCAGGTCACGGTAGAGCCGATGCTCGATAAATTGAAGGCCGCAAACATGACCGTGGGCGAGCTTGCCGCCATCATTCGGGGCAATGTCGAAAACGCTGGCGGCGGCGTGATCAATCGAGATGGCGAGCAGCTCACCATTCGCAGTGTCGGACGTGTGAGCACGGCCGAGGAAATCGCCAAGCTGCCGATCAAGTTTGGTGCCGCCATTGAACCGCTGCGGGTGCAGGACGTTGCCAAAGTGCAGTGGGGCTCCGGGTTTCGTGGTGGTGCGGCTACCATGGACGGCGAGGAAGTGGTGCTCGGTACGGTGATGATGCTCATGGGGCAGAACGCACGGGTGGTCTGCCACCGCGTGGCACCACGGCTCGAAGAGCTGCGCGAGAAGCTGCCTGCAGGGATGGACCTGACCGTTGTGTATGAGCGTTCTGATCTCGTCGAGGCAACCGTGGGTACGGTGGAGAAAAACCTCGTGGAGGGGGCTGTGCTCGTCATCATCGTGCTGCTGGTACTACTCGGGAACTGGCGTGCAGCATTGATCGTGGCGCTGGCCATTCCGCTGTCGTTCCTGTTTGCCATCTGCGGCATGCTGCAGGGGGGCTGGTCAGGCAATCTGATGAGCTTGGGTGCGGTCGATTTCGGCCTCATCATTGATGGTGCCGTGGTCATGGTGGAAAACATCGTCCGCAGGCTCGGCATCAAACAGCATCACCTGGGTCGCAGGCTCACTCATGAAGAGCGCTCGCGCGAAGTGCTCGCGGGCAGCAAGCAGATGGCCAGCCCGATGTTTTTCGGGGTGCTCATCATCACCATCGTTTATCTGCCGATTCTCACGCTCACCGGCATTGAGGGGAAAATGTTCCGCCCCATGGCAGTGACGGTGATTTTTGCGCTCGCGGGAGCCTTGCTGCTGGCGCTGACGCTCATGCCCGCGATGTGCTCGTTCTTCCTCGGCGGCAACATCGCCGAAAAGGAAAACTGGATCATTGCGGGGCTTAATCGCGTGTTTCAGCCCATGCTGCGTGCGGCCATCAAGCTGCGCTGGCTGGTGGTGCTGTTGGCCGTTGGCTTCTTTGCCTTCTGCGGGTGGCGGTTTACCACGCTGGGCGCTGAGTTCGTGCCCAAGCTGGATGAGGGTTCCATCGCGGGGATGATTTACCGCAAGGTCGGCATGAACCTCAAAGAGTCGCTGCATGAGGATTTGGTGCTCGGCAAGTTGGTGCGTGAAAAGTTCCCACAGGTCACCTGCTTCTTCTCCCGCAGCGGCACCAGCGAAGTCGCCACCGATCCGATGCCGCCGAATGAGACCGACTTTTACATCTTCTACACGCCTGTCTCCGAGTGGCCCAAAGGCCCCGGCCTGCCCAGCAACAAGGAGGAACTGTGCGCCGCCATTGAAAAGGAGGCGCTCAGCGAGCATGAAGGACAGTCCATTGAGTTCGGCCAGCCGATCGAAACACGCTTCAATGAAATGATGGAAGGCACCAAGGCCGAGCTGGCCGTGCGCATCTACGGCATCGATTTTGATATGCTCGAAAAGCTCGCGGGCCAGATTCGTGACATCATCAACTCGACACCGGGAGGTGCTGCGGAGCTGGAAACGAACGGTCGTACCAGCACCGTCGTCATGCAGGTGAAGCGTGAGATTCTCACCAAATACAATGTGCCGCTGGCCGAACTCAATCATGCCGTTTCCGCCGGACTCGGCGGCGAGGTGTCAGGTCAGGTGGTCGAAGGCAACCGCAAGCGCGACATCGTCGTGCGTCTGCCGGAAGAGGATCGTGCCAAGGAGGACATGATGAAGAGCCTGCCGCTGCGAGTGGGTGACTTCGGGATGCTCACGCTTGGCGATGCTGTTGATATTCGCACGGAGAAAACCGTCGAACCGATCCGCCACAGTCGCACGCAACGGCGTGCCGCTTTGCTGGTGAACGTCGTTGGTGGTCGTGACATGGAAGGCTTCGTCAATGAAGCGACCGCGCGGATCAAAAAAGAAGTGACGTTTCCCGAAGGCTACAGCTTCGAGTTTGGTGGGACGTTTGAAAATCTGCAGGAGGCACGGGCACGCCTTGCCATCGTGGTGCCGACGGCGCTCATCATGATTCTGATGCTCATCTTCTTCGCCTTTGGCAGCATTCGGCAGACCTTGCTGGTGGCCACGGGCATTCCGCTTGCGTTGACCGGCGGCATCATTGCGCTCGGACTGCGTGGCATGCCCTTCAGCATCACTGCTGCGGTCGGTTTCATCGCCTTAAGCGGCGTAGCGGTGCTGAACGGCCTGGTGCTGGTGAACTACTTCAATGAGCTGCGGGAGGAAGGCATGAGCGTGCGTGGTGCGGTGCTCAACGGTGTCGCCACACGATTGCGACCGGTGATGATGACGGCGCTCGTGGCCGCGCTCGGTTTCGTGCCCATGGCGCTTGCCCATGGGGCAGGAGCGGAGGTGCAGCGTCCGCTCGCCACCGTCGTCATCGGCGGCATCATCAGCTCCACGTTGCTCACGCTGCTGCTGCTGCCGATGCTTTATGATTGGATCGAGCGTAAGCCAAAAGCCGCTTGATCAAATCAGTGCCGCAATCGGCACGCCGCGTTTGGCACCAGTGCCGCCATAGATGTTGAAACTGCCACCGTTGCCGGCGGAGATGGTTTCCTGTGGGGAGACGCCCAGCAGCGCACCGATGGTGGCGTGGAAGTCGAGAACTGTGGCTGGATTTTCGATCACATGGGTGCCGGTTTCGTCGGTCTTGCCATAGGCCTGGCCGCCTTTGACGCCGCCACCAGCGATGAACGAGGAAAACGCGATGGGATGGTGTCCGCGTCCGGTGCCCTCGATCTTGGGACCACGGCCAAACTCGGTGGTGAGCACCACCAGTGTGCTTTCCAGCAGGCCAAGTTTCTCCAGATCATTCAGCAGGGTGCTGACCGCATTGTCCACCCGACTGGCGAGGTATTCCACCTGCAGAAAGTTGTCCTGATGTGTGTCCCAGCCACCGAGTTCGATCTCGACGAATTTGGTGCCGCGCTCGACCAGCCTGCGTGCCAGCAGCACACCCTGGCCAAAGTAATCGTTACCGTAATCCTCCAGCACTCGGCTCTTTTCCTTCGTGAGGTCGAAGGCATCGAGGTCCTTGCTGGTCATGAGCTTGATGGCATCGGCATACACATCGGCATGCGCTTTGACATCCGCCATGGGGTAGCGCGCCAGGAAGTCACCGTTGAGTTTTTCGGCGAGGCCGCTGCGCTTGCGCAGATTGGTCATGGAGTCGCCGTTTTGCAGTTGGGTGTGTTCAAGGCCCTTGCTGGCATCCAACACCGGCACCGGCGCATAGCGTGCATCCATGAAGCCGCTGCCAGGATGCCCCGCGAGACCCGCGAGGCGGATGTAAGGCGGCAAGGTGGAATGTCCCTGTGTGACCTGCCGTGCCACCCAGGCACCGAGTGCCGGATGGCGCACCGAGGCGGACATCTCGTAACCTGTGAGCACTTTATAAACGCCCGGCTCATGGGCACCCTGGGTGTGATGCAGGGAGCGGACCACGGCGATTTTTTTGCCATGTTCTGCCAGTTTGGGAAAGTAGCCGGAGATTTGCAGGTCTGGCGACGAGGTCTTGATGGTGCGCACTGGGCCTTGATGGCCGGATGGGGCTTCGGGCTTCGTGTCGAAGGTGTCGATGTGGCTCATGCCGCCGCGCATGTTGAGATAAATGACGTGGCTAGCGAACTTCGGCGCACTGGATTCCAACGCGCGTGCGAGACCCAGTGGCGGCACCAAACTGACGCCGAGGCAGGTGCGCGCCATGCGGGTGATGAATTCACGGCGGGCGATGTCATCAAGCTGGTTCAATGAGTTTTTCATAAGAGTCGTGGTTATTTTTGAAACATGAATTCGGCCGTGGAGAGCAGGGTGCGGGCAAGTGCCTTGGCATTGCGCGCGTCTCCGAGAATTTCTTTGCAGGTGTCGAGTTCTGCCTGGGTAGGCTCACGTGTCAGCACCGCCAGGAAGGCACCGCGTGCGACTTCTTTCACATTGTTCAGTCCCCGCAGACTGTCGGACAACGGACTACCAGAACGTGCTACATGGTCGAAGAAATCGCTGTTCAGCATGAGCAGCGCCTGCGGCACGGTGGATGAGCTCCACGCATCGCCGATGAAGTCGCGGTTGCCTTGGCCGAACATGCGCAGGAAGTGACCGTCAGGCGTGGGCTGCGGCAGTTCCGAGGCGCGCTCCAGACCGCCACCGGCAAACTCGCGGGCCAATTCTTTGCGCAGGCGCGCACGGCGCTCTTCCAACTTCATTTCGCGTTCTTCCTTGCTCGCGATTTTGCGTGCCACGGCAGTGACTTCGCTGGCCTTTTTGGCAGTCACGGCGGCTTCGAGTTCAGCGACGCCGGGGGGATCGAAATTCAGCTTTTGATCGAGATCCTTCACGGCCAGCGCCATCATGGAGTCCCACACCTGCTCAGCCGTCAAACGACGCAGCACCGGACCTGGGAAGCGGTAGGCAGCGGTGGCATCCTCCGGTGGCAGTCCGGCTTCGCGCTGGTAGGCACGGGTAAGGCAGAGGATGCGCAGAATCTGGCGCACATCGTACTTCGAATCACGCACCATGTTGACGAGATACTGGGCCAGGTCAGGATTGGCACAGTCAGCGATCTCCCGCACCTGATCGACACGGCCCGCGAATGGCAGTCCGAAGAGTTTGGCCCAGAGGCGGTTGACCAGCGTGAGAGCGAAGCGCGTGTTGGTTGGGGAGGTGACCCATGCGGCGAGGGTTTCCGCAGGCCGCGCACCTGTCGGCGGAGAGTCGCCGTAGAGGACGGCGGCGGGGAGCAGTTCGCCGGGTTTGCCATCTGGGTATTGGTAATCGTCCGGCAGCTTGGCTTGATGGCCTTCGCCATTGATCACACCCGCGCCGCCAGCAGCGCGTTGCAGCGCCAGCAGGGCATCGCGGATGCGCTGGTTTTTTTGCTGCCTCTCGTAGTCCATCTGGCCCTTTGCCTTCGACATGCGGTTGTAGCGCTCGGCGGCTTCGCGGATGGCCTTGCCAGAGACTTCACCCACGGCGTCATCTTTCGATGCGGTGGTGATGCCGGAGGTCCAGGCGAGGAATTGGTGGTAGTCCTTTCGCGTCCAGCGGCTGTAAGGATGGTCGTGGCACTGCGCACAGGAAATTTGCGTGCCAAGAAAAAGGGTGGCCGTGCTCTCGATGTTCGCGGCGCGGTTCTCGCCATCGCGCAGGTAATAGCCTGCTGCCGGTGCGCGCCAGCCGTAGCCTTCGGGGCTGAGCAATTCGCGCGTCCATTCGTCAAAGGGGGTGTTGTTGCGCACGCTCTGTTTGATCCAGGCGAGATAAAAATCTCCCTGCACGCCTGCGGCCAGATCGTCTTTGGCGCGCAGCAGATCGCACCAGAAGTTAAACATGTGGCTGACGTGGCCGTTGGAGGTCAGCAGTTCATCGATCAAGCGGCCACGTTTGTCGGCACCTTTGGCGGCGGTAAAGCGTTTGGTCTCCTCGCTGGTGGGAATGCGACCGACGAGATCGAGATACACGCGGCGCAGCCAGGTGAGTTCATTGGCAAGCGGGCGCGGCTCTTCAGCGTGCTTGCTCAGGTCCTGCTCGATGAGCTGATCAATGCGTGCGGCAACGGCCTGAAGCTTGGTGACATCAACGGCCTCGTTCAGCGTGGAGATCGAAACCTGTTTAGCCTGCATCGAAGTCCACGAGCCGAAATTGGCTCCTTCTTCGACCCAGCGGCGAATGAGCTCGATTTCAGCGGCGCTCAGCGGCTTGCCATCGTTGGGCGGAGGCATGAGGTCGTCGTCGCCGGGTTTGTGAGAGATGGATTTCACCAGCGCGCTCTTGGCGGCCTTGTGCGGCAGGACGAGATTGTCGGTCTGGCTTTTCTCGCGAATCGCTTCGAGATCATCCAGGCGGATGCCACCTTTCGGCTTCTTCAGTTTGCTGCTGTGGCACTCAAAGCAGGAGCGCTCAAAAATGGGCAGAATATGCTGCTCGAAATCAATCTTGGTGTCAGGGCCGGGAGTTTCCTGCGGCATGTCGCGCTTGGGGAGGGAAGCCAGATTCACAGGTGGAGGCGAAGCGGTCGCTAGCTTCTTTGGCTCGGGTACCACGACGGTGCCCATGCTGACGGCGGGTGGTTCCACGGGAGGCGGCAGGGGAGCTGGCGCAGGTTCGGCTTTTGTTTCCACGACCATGACGCTGGGTGCTGGTGGTGGGGGAGCAGTCGGCTCTGGCTGCACGGCAGGGGTGGGGGGCAGCGGTGCTGGTGCAGGAGTCACTGCCAGTTGCGGTGCGGGTGGCAGCGCGATGACGTGGCCGTGTAGGATGACCTGCTTGCCGGTGCGCTGGGCCACGGTGGGGCCAAGATCGAGCCGCAGAAAAATATCTGGCCACGCCAGAGTGCCACCGAGCAGACCGATGACTATCGCTGCGGCAGCCGTGGTCCAGTGTGGCAGGCTGGTGATCCAGCGGCGCGGACGGCGGCGGCCAATCGTCGCCGCCTCGATGCCGCGCATGAGATCCTCCACGGACGAGGTCTTCACGCTGGCGGCAATGGCATCGCTGAGCGCAGAGGAAGTGTCATTTTTTTCCAGCGCCACACGGAGCAGCGCGTCCGTGCCGAGATGCTGCTCCAGCTCCTTGAGCGTGGTGTGGTCGCTCATCAGCACCTGCCATTCCTCATTGGAGAGGGTTCCCTCCAAGGCTTTGTCGATTGCTTCGTCAGAGTTCATGCCGGTTTTTGCTCCAGTTGAATTTCGATGCACTTGCGAAGTTGCTGGCGCACGCGCATCAGCACCGTGCGTATCGCGAGTGTGCTGCGTCCGGTGCGCTGGGCGATTTCCTCGCAACTGAGCTGCGCCTCATAGCGCAGATCCAGGATGGTGCGCTGGTGGTGCCGCAGCTTTTCCAAGCAGGAGGCCAGGTGGTCGGATTCATCGCTCACGGGTTTATCGGAAGCCTCCAGCGCCATTTCCCAGCGCACCTGTTCGGAATAGCGCTCGTGCTTGGTGGATTCACGCGCGTAGGCCTTGAGGCGGTCGCGCAGCAGATTGTGGGCGATGGTGCGCAGCCACGGCTGCATGGAGCCGGTGGTGAAATCGCGCATGTTTTGATACGCAAAGACGAAGGCGTCATGCGCCACTTCGTCGATCAAATCGGGCGCTGGAGCGCGAAGGGCCAAAAAGCCGCGCAGCGGCTGCAAATGCCGCTGCATGAGCAGGCGAAAGGCCGCGTCGTCACCAGATTCGACCTGTCTGGCGAGGTCGGCATCTTGTGGGTAGTTGGAGGGCGTGGAAGGATCCATACACTACTGATATGGACGCTCGACGGCAAAGTGTGGCAGAAATATTTGCTGCTTCTGCAGCAGCCTCTCAACGATAGCCTGGTGGCGGGGGCGGAAGGCCTGCTGGGGGAGCGCTTATGCCAGAGCCTGCGGGGGGAATCGCGGAGGGCTTACGGTAAGTGGAGGCTGGCGGAGCGTGATAGGTCTTAGCCACCGGTTTCTTGTACGGAGGCGGGGTGTTGTAATGCGCCTGAGGCGGGGCAGCGTAATTGGTATGCTGCGGAGTGCTGTGATGGGCTGGAGGTGGGGCAGCGTAAGCGGCCTGTGGTGCGGGGCCGTAGTTTGCCTGTGGCACAGAGCCACTGGCCAAGGTTTTGGCCGTCACGGTGACATCGCCCAACTGATGGTAAGGAAGCTGGATGTACTCCGCTGCCGTGCGTGAGAGATTGATGATGCGATTCGGATAGTAGGGGAAGCGGTCGTTCACCGTCACATTGACGGTGCGGCCATTGTGGTTGTTCTTCACCTTGACCACGGTGCCGAAGGGCAGGGTGTTGTGAGCGGCGGTATAGCCCTGAGGCTGATAAATCGCCCCAGAGGTGGTGTAATGCCCCGCGTAGTGATCCGCGATGTAAGAGGCGTAGCCGCGCATCTCATAGGCCGGCTTGGCGCAGCTTGCCAGGACGGCGAGAAAGGAGATGGCAAGGAATCGAAGAAGCGCGGATTTGTTCATGATTTGCGGCGCGGACCATAACAGGATTGGCACTCTGCACAATCTTGCTCATCATCGGCGTGTGAAAAGTAAGCGGATCTTGCTCGGAGTTGTGCTCATGCTGGTGCCGCCGGTGGCCGGTTGGCTGGCGGCGGATCAGCTGGCGTATCCACCGCGCAGACCGTTGCAGGATTATCATCTGGATTTTTTGTCCGATCCAGTGGCTCACGGCGTTGAGTTGAAGCCCTTCATTTGCGCCGATGGCACCCCCTGTCTCATCTGTGAGCCTGATCCGCGTGGAGGGTTGGGAAAACGCGGGCAGGTGATACGTGAACAACTGACGCAGAAAGGTCTCACCTTGCCGGCACCCGGGAGTGTGGTGGGAAATCTGGTGCTCGTACATGGCCGCCGTGGGCGAAAAGAGGACTACCTGCTCATCGCCGAACGTTTCTGCGCCGTGGGCTTTCGCTGCATCTTGCTCGACCTGCCTGCACATGGTGATCATCCGGGCACAACCGCATGTTTTGGTGTGAAGGAGGGACATCTGCCAGCGCAGGTGCTGCGTGAGGCGGCGGCGAAGTTTGGGTTTGATCCCCAACCCGTGGGGATTTTTGGGATTTCGATGGGCGGTGCGGTCAGCATTCGCGCCGCAGTGCAGAAAGATGCGCCGTGGCGTGCCGCAGTGCTGGTTTCGACCTTCGATACGCTTGACGAGGTGGTGCGCTACCAAGCATCAAGCAAGGCAGGGGACTGGCTGGGTACAGTCTGGAGCCACCTCGCGGGTTGGTTTTATCAACGGCAGACAGGGGTGGAAATCAGCGCCGCGAACTCCATCGCGCTGGTTCCGGGTTTGAAATGCCCGGTGCTGGTTGCACATGGGACTTCGGATCATGTGATCCCCATCGAGTGCGGTCGGCGTTTGTATGAAGCGCTGCCAGCGGGCATCGAGAAACGCTGGGTGGAGATTCCAGTGGCGGATCACGACAATGTGCTCATCACTGATTTTCCCATCTATGCAGAGATGGCGGATTGGATGCTGCGCTACGTTCCTCAGTGAGGGTAGCCTACGCCGCCGGGCTGCGGAGTTCGACGCCGCCGCAGTCGGTGCAGGTGTTNATGCCACTTTGGTATTCGGCTCCGCAGCGCGGGCAGGCGGGCAGTTGGGCTGTGGATGGCGGATCGTACTCAGCTTCGGCGATGCCTTCGTGGCGGAAGAATTTTTGCAGGGCTTCGGCTTCGAGCGGGAGGGTTTCGTTTTGAGACCAGCCGGGGACGTAGCGTGCCTCACGCCAGAATTGCCGTGCGTGCTGCAGCCAGTGCTTGTCATCCAGCAGGCCATGCCAGGCGAGCGGGTGCGGTGGTTCGGCGGCGGTGGTGAGATTGACGGCGTCAAACGCACGCATCGCAAGCTGTGGCAGGAAAGCGATGCCGAATGCACGCCAGCGACGATGGGGAATGCTGACGGCAATCTTCCGGGTGGCGCGCAGGAACAGCCAGGACTGGATGAATTGCAGCAACAGCAAGACACCTGCGGCGGCGAGTACGGCGAGGCTGTCGCCAAAGCGATGGTACACCGCGCTCATGATGCCGAAGCACCACATGAAATGGAAGGTGGCACAGCGGCGCAGGGGGCGGGTGAGAGTTGCGGTGGCTTCGGCGGCTTGTCTGGCGGTCTGCGTGTCGAGCGTGGTGCGGGCGTGTTTGAGGAAGGAGCTGCGGCGCTGGTCGGGCGTGAGAGCGCGCCAGTCGGTGAGGCGCTGCTGCCAGAGTTCTGCCAGCTCCTTAGTGGGCAGGCGCACGCGGGTGGTGGTATCGAGCTGCAACGTGGTTTCCGTGACACGCAAGGCCAGTTGGTCCCAGGGGATGCGGACGCTCATGCTGTCGGTCAAGCGCACGCGCAGTGCATCCTGATCAGGCACAAACAGCCAGGGCAGCGCCAGGGCATGCGCCTGCATGGGCGGCAGCGGTGAGAGCAGCAGCGGCGAATCGCCGGCGATTTGCAGACGCATCCAAGGCCGCAGAGTGCTCCAGTCCGATTTGCCCGAGCCTGCAGCCACCCAGGTGGTGGATGGCACGAGGAGCAGGCACTCGATGAGATAGAGCAGCACGAAGACTGCGAGAAGCATCTGGCCGTCGGTCATGCGCTATTCGCCCGGAGGCTGGCGTGAACCGAAGAGCTTGCCGAAGAGTTTTTTCAAACCGGCCAGGGCACCCACGACCAGCAGGATGGCTGCCTTGCCCAGTTTGGCGATAAGCAGTCCGAGCTTGCCAAACAGACCCATCTTGGCGGCGGCAAACGCACCGGTGCCAGCGATGAGGGCGGTGAGGCCGTATTTAGCGACCTTGTCTCCTTCGCGGAACTCCGCGTAACGTTGGCCCTCGATGTAGTTGAAGCCGGCGAGAATCTTCTCCTGCTCGGCGATCATTTTTTCCATCTCCTCCGGTTCGCAGACCAGGGTGACTTCCATCACGCCAGTGCGGCCGAGGAGGCGCGTGTTGTAGTTGATGGAGATGCCGTCGTTGTTGAGCGACTTCAGGCGTGTGCCCCATTCCAAGTTATGGGTCTTTTCGTTGTAACGCGGTGGCACCACCCAGCCGAGAATCTCAAGTTCGGGCAGGCCATGTTCGCGGCGGTATTTGTTGCCCTGTTCCTGGCTCTCGCGGAGGCTGGCCAGCATCTCATCCGCGTCGATTTTGTCCTTCTCGTCGTCCTTCACATAGCCGGACTCATCGAATTCAAAAATGATCCATGGACCGAGGCCTTCGGTAGCCAGCATGCCAACTTCGCGTTCAGTCGGCGGGTTGCCATACATGGCCATCAGTTTTCGGGTGCCGTCGCCAGGAGTGAAGCGATAGCCCTGCGGAATGGCGATCTCCGCTTTGCCACCCAGGTTGCCAGCACCCTGTCGGGTCCAGCCGAGTTTTTCGATCGCATCGATGCGCTGCTGAACGCGCTGTTTCATCTCCTCCGCCGTGGGTTTTTTAGGTTCGGTGGGACCGGGCTGCTGCGCGTGAACAGCGGAAAACACTGCCAGACAGGCCAGCAGTACAGCGTGCGGGATGAATGAAAGTTTCATACCTGCGTAGTCTCGCAGGGGCGGCAGGAGATCGTCAAGGTGAGGTTTTTACCAGATTCGTCATTGGCAGCCGAAGCTGGAGGCAGCATGTTTACCAGTCGTTGACTCACTTCTCATCGAATGTCTGAACCCAATGCTGCTTCAGCCCCTGCTCCGCGTCGCGGGCCGGGATGTTTCACCACGCTGGCGCTGATGTTTCTGGTGGTGGTGATTGTTGGTGGCGTGGTGGCGTGGAAGCTGGTGGACGCTGGATTTGGCATGAAATGGCTGGCCGAACATTTCCAGAAGCGGACCATCACGGAGAGTTTCCATGAAAACGTACGGCGCATCGCCTCGACCCAGGGCGATGTGCTGGAACTGGCCACGCTGGACACTGAGGAGACGGTGACGAAGTTTGATACCAAAACACTGTTCAATGACGCCATTTACCTCGGCACCACCGTGGCGGAAATCCGTACGATGGTGGTTTATCGCTACCACCTGAAACTGTCCGATTCGTGGAATGTCACGATCGATAACGGACGCTGTGTGGTGGTCGCGCCCGCCATCCGGCCCTCGCTGCCACCGGCAGTGCGCTCTGAGACGATGGAGAAAAAATCCGAGTCAGGCTGGATGCGGTTCAATGCGGCGGAGAACATGGCTGAGCTGGAGAAAGGACTGACTTCCATCCTGGAACGCCGTGCGGCGGCACCGGGCAAAATCCAGCATGTGCGCGAGGCCAGCCGGCTTTCGGTGGCCAAGTTTGTGCAGCACTGGGTGCTCAAAGAACCCCAAGAGCACACGGGGAACATCCACGAGATCGTGGTGCTTTTTTCAGATGAACCGGCTGCTGCCAACGCCGCAGCCGCAGCGAAGCTGCCGGCCACATTGACTCTGGAGGTGAAGGCCGACTGAGCCAGTCGCTCAAGGCTGCAGCCCCGCAGGGTCATAGAGCAGCAGGCCGCTGTCGAATTTTACAAACGGCATGGCACCGGGCAGGTCGGTGGGTGCCAGGTTGCCGAGGCGGAACAGTTTGTCTTTCCACAGGCCTTGCTGTCCGGTGACTCCGACGATGAGATTGACGGCGGTGGCTTGTTTGTCGCCTGGCACGACAAATTCTGCGCCGCCCATCGTCGCACAGACTCCCAGGGAAACGATTTCCTGGGCGTTGCGCTGGTTGATCACGCGCTCGATCACCTCACGGTTGTTGCCATTGTACCAAGCGATGGTAATGCTGCTGAAAATGCCGACCAGGCAGACCACGGTAAGCAGTTCCAACTGTGAAAAGCCGGACCTCCGCAGGTTCTTCGGTTGGGCTTGCGTTCGGAGGTTATGAGCTGAAAGGAATACCACGGCATTATAATTATCATAAACGTCCATTCGCCGCAATCTCTCGTTTTGACTGGGGACGGTCTGCATTTAGGGAGCACTCATGAAACCGGACTTGATGGACCAACTACCTCGACCGCAGCGCGAAGCTGTCGAGTCTGCCGGTTATCGCCTGGGGCGCTGGATGGCGGCGCGTGAGGTCTTGCAGGCGCGGGTCACGAAAGGTCGGATTGCAGGTGCTTTGGGTGATTTCCTAACGCACTGGCTGGTGCTGGCTCCTGCCCTGGAGGCAGACGAAGAGCTCTGGCTGTCGTTCGATCATGCCCCAGATCAACTGAAACTCGGCGGGGGCAGTGCCACGCTGGCAACCTCAGCGCTGGAGCATGCGCTGCTGCATTTGCCCGCCCTGCGCTCGTTTTGGAGCCAGGAGTTGCGCCAGCAGCACTTTGTGGCGTTGCGGGCTTTGGTCCCAAAGGCCTGGCTGCTAGACTCTGCCCAGGTTCCTCCCGGAGCAGTCATTCAGGGATTGGGCACTGTTTCCTGGGAGCAGACGCAACGGCAGGACTTGGAAATCCAGGACACCAAGGGTCTAATACTCAAAGACTGGCCGCTCGCTTTGGCGGCGCGGGACAGTGTGGTAACCCTGCGGAAGCCTGCCGCTGCAAAACTGAACGCACGGTATGTGCGGAATGACAAAGATCAGGTTGTTTTGCGTACGATTGAAGAAGCGTCACCTTGACGTGACTCCTGCTTTCGTGCGACATTACGGAATCCCCAAAAATCATGGCACGCGGCTCCAACGTTACTCTCTGCTCCTTCTGCGGCAAAAGCCATGCAGAGGTGAAAAAGCTCATCGCAGGTCCGGGGGTGTACATTTGTGACAACTGCATCCACGTCTGTAAAAACATCCTCGACAAGGAAACCTCCGTTGAGTCCGAGGGTGGGCCGTCTTTGCTGGTGCCACGCCCGGCGGACATTTCAGCGCTGCTCGATCTGCATGTGATCGGTCAGGCGCAGGCGAAAAAGGTGCTCAGCGTTGCGGTGCACAATCATTACAAACGCATCCTGCACACGCAGCAGCAGGCGGCACGTGCCGGCAGCAGCACAGCCCGCAAAGTGACGACGGCCTTGCCTGACCCGAATGATGTGGAAATCGAAAAGAGCAATGTGCTGCTCATGGGCCCCACGGGCTGTGGCAAGACACTGCTGGCCAAAACGCTCGCCCGCATTCTCAATGTGCCGTTCAGCATCGCGGATGCCACGACGCTGACGGAGGCTGGTTACGTCGGCGAAGACGTGGAAAATATCGTGCTGCGGCTGCTGCAGGCGGCGGATTACGATGTCGCGCGCGCTGAAATGGGCATCGTTTACATTGATGAGATCGACAAGATCGGCCGCAAGACCGAGAACGTGAGCATCACCCGCGATGTGTCTGGCGAAGGCGTGCAGCAGGCGCTGCTGAAGATCATCGAAGGCACCGTCTGCAACGTGCCACCGCAGGGTGGACGCAAGCACCCGCAGCAGGAGTACATCCAGGTGAACACGGAAAACATTCTGTTCATCTGTGGCGGGGCCTTTGTGGGCCTCGACAAAATGATGGAGCGGCGTCGTGGCGGCAAGACGATGGGCTTTGTCAATTCACACGCCGTGAAGCCGGAGACAGGTAAACCCACGATGCAGGTCGAGCCCGAGGATCTGCTGTCGTTTGGCCTGATCCCTGAGTTCATCGGTCGTCTGCCGGTGGTTTGTTCGCTGGAATCCCTGACGGAGCAGGAGCTCATGCGGGTGCTGACCGAGCCGAAGAACGCTTTGATCAAACAGTATGCGAAGCTGATGAATATGGACGGCGTGGAGCTTTCCATCACCCGTGACGCCATGCTGGCCATGTCCAAGGAAGCCGTGACACGCGGCACCGGTGCGCGCGGCCTGCGCAGCATCTTTGAGCGCATCATGCTGGATGTGATGTACGACGTGCCCAGCCGGATGGATGTGCGCGGCGTGACCATCAACGAAGGCGTCGTCAAAGGCGAGCGCGCGGCCATGCTGCGCAAGCGCGTCGAGCGCAAGGCGGCGTAAGTTTGTTACAAAGCCGGGGCGAAAATTCTTCTGGAGCTTTGGCGGGACCGCAGGTCATATTGCGGAATCATCCGCCCATGACTTCCAGCACCTCCTCACGCCGCCACTTTTTGCAACTTTTCACCGCTGCTGTCGCGGCTGCGGGTTCACGTCCGGTCATGGCGGCAGACAAGAAGGAGCCGTTTCAAATCTCGCTGGCGGAGTGGTCGCTGAACAAAGGCATCTTTGGCAAAGGCAGCGCGGAGCGCCACGAGCACCTCGACTTCTGCAAGATCGCCCGCAGCCTGGGCATTGATGGCGTGGAGTATGTGAACCAGATGTTTTTCGATAAGGCCACGGACGCCGCTTACCTGGGTGAAATGAAAAAGCGCCAGGAAAGCGAAGGCGTGAATGGCCTGCTCATCATGTGCGACCGCGAAGGCAATCTGGGCGATCCCGATGAAGCCAAACGTGCGAAGACCGTCGAAAACCACCTCAAGTGGCTCGATGCCGCCGCCACGCTGGGCTGCCACAGCATCCGCGTGAATGCCGCCAGCGATCCGAAACTGAGCTGGGACGAGCAGATGAAACTCGCCGCCGATGGCCTGCACCGTCTCTGCGTAGAAGGCGACAAGCGCGGACTCTTCGTCGTGGTGGAAAACCACGGCGGACTCTCCAGCAACGGCCTCTGGCTTACGGGTGTGATGAAGGCGGCGGATCATGCCCGCGTCGGCATTCTGCCGGACTTCGGCAATTTCTACACCGACCGCGTCAAAGGCGAGCTCTACAACCCCTACAAAGGCCTGCGTGAGTTCATGCCCTGGGTGAAGAAAGGCATGAGCGCCAAGGCCTATGACTGGGACACGGGCGCTGGCAAATTCTACACCGAAGACCGCCGCGAAGGCCGCGAGATCACCCTCGATTTTGAGCGCCTCATCAACATCGTCGTCAAGGCCGGTTACAACGGCTACATCGGCATCGAATACGAAGGCGACAAACACACCGAGATCGAAGGCATCAAGCGCACCAAGCAGGCGCTCGATGAACTGAAGTCGATGCTCTGATTTTCCCACCGCACCCACAACTCCAACACCCCGCATATCATGCCTACCGACGACACCGCCAATTCTGCTTCCGCAGTGGAAACCGCCCTCTGGTCCGGCCACACCTCCCAGTGGGTCCACTTCTGGTATTATTTCCTGTGCATCCTTCTGGCCGTGGGCATTGCCTTTGCCGCCACGATTCCAGCGCTCTTCACCGGTGGTCTGGCCTATCTGGCGCTCATCATCCCGGCGGTGATGTGGATCATCCGCTGGTGGGCGACGAAATGCACCACCTACACCCTGACCTCGCAGCGCCTGCGCATTACCTCCGGCATTCTCAGCAAGAAGGTCGATGAGTTGGAGCTGTTCCGCGTGCGTGATTACACCATGGATCAGCCCTTCCTGCTGCGTCTTGTGGGTCTGGGCAATCTGACCTTGATCACCTCCGACGCCACGACCCCGACGCTGGCCATGCGTGCGATTCCAGGCATTGAGTCCGTGCGCGAAAAACTGCGCACCGCCGTGCAAACTGAGCGTGATCGCAAGCGCGTGCGCCAGATGGACGTGGACAACGTCGAAGACGGCGCTGCTCCGCATTGAAGAAAAGTGAATCGCACGGCGTTAGTGACAATGACAAAACTCTTCTCAGCAGAAACTATATGGAAAGCAAAGCGAGTAACCCAATGAACTTAGGCCGGCGGGATTTCATCAAAAAGACGGCAGCTGCTGCCGCTTCGTTTCAGATCGTGCCGCGGCATGTGCTGGGTGGCGAAGGGCATGTGCCCCCGAGCGAGAAGATGAATGTGGCGTGCATCGGCGTCGGCGGGATGCAGGGTGGCTCGGACGTGGGCGGCGTGTCGGGCGAAAACATCTATGCACTCTGTGATGTGGACGCGAACTTTCTCGCCAAGGCAGCGGAGAAATATCCGAAAGCGAAACTCTACCGCGATTTCCGCGAGATGCTCGACAAGGAGCACAAAAATCTTCAAGGCGTGACCGTGACGATTCCCGATCATATGCACGCGACGGTCTCGTTGTTTGCGATGGAGCGTGGACTCGGTGTCCACTGCCAGAAGCCGCTGACCCAGACGGTGTGGGAGGCGCGGCAGGTGGCCACAGCGGCGCGAAAATACAAAGTGCCGACGCAGATGGGCAATCAGGGGTATTCCGCCGAGGCAACACGCATCGCCTGCGAGATGATCTGGCGTGGCGACATCGGCGAAATCCGGGATGTCCACGCTATGAGCGGCGGTGGCTTCTCGCGCGGCATCACAGAATGGCCAGCGGCAGAGCCGGTGCCTGCGACCTTCGATTGGGACATCTGGACGGGCCGCGCTGCGGAGAGCCCTTACAGCAGCAAGATCGCGCCGATCAACTGGCGTGGATTTCAGGCCTACGGCACCCAGATGATTGGAGACTGGGGCGTCCACATTTGCGGTCCTGCCAACTGGGCGCTGCAGCTCGGCAGCCCGGAGAGCGTCGAGTGCGACTACGTGGAAGGTGTCAACCCAGTGACCTACCCCCATTACTCAGTCAAAATCAATTTCCCCGAGCGTGCCAACAAAAACATCCCAGAGGGAAAGATGCCACCTGTGACCATCCACTGGTATGAAGGCAACGCTACGAAGCGATTCACCCCGCCGTCCGGACTCACCCCTGAGGACTGCAAGGGCTACAATGAAATCTTCGTCGGCTCGAAAGGCTTTATCGGCACGAGCGGACGCGGTGAAAGCGTGCGCCGCATTCCCGAATCGGCCATGAAGGATTTCGTCAAACCCGATAAGCTGATCGAGCGCTCCCCTGGCCACTTCAAAGACTGGATCCGCGCCTGCAAAGGTGGCCCTGCCGCCTGCTCTGACTTCAGCATTGCTGGCCCCTACGTCGAGTGGCTCCTGCTCGGCACCATCGCCTGGCGCTTCCCCGGTGAGAAACTCCTGTGGGACGGCCCCAATCTGCGCTTCACCAACAACGAAAAAGCCAACGAGTTTCTCAAACCCAAATTCCGCAAAGGCTGGGAAATTCAACAAGTCACCGTGTGAGGTTCGTTCAAGAATTCACGCAGACGAATTAGCCTGAACCATTCAGGAGCCTTCTGCAGCAAACGCCAACCCGCGTCTGCTGCTTTGGGCTTGCTTACTCACGAGCCTTCAATCCTCTCCGCATTCACCACGCTCGTCTTGCCGTCTTTGACTTCGAGGCGCAGTTTTAGGCGGGTGAATTCCTTCTTGTAGCTCCAGCCAGCTTCGGCGTCCCAGGTGGTGGCGCTGGTGGGCTTGAGCCTGCGGAGCTGGAGGATGAAGGCAGCGAGGCGTGTGTCGGGATCGGCGATGGTGTGGTCAGGCTCGATGTCCTTCAGGTTTTGCGCATTGATGAATTTGAGCTTCAAATCGGCAAAGCGTTTCGTGAAGGCATCGCTCGCGGGCGTCATGCCGTCGCGGTTGATATCGCCGAGCACGATGGAGTAGCTCTTGGCCACGCCGGGATTCAGTTCGGGCAGGGCGCTGATGAGGTGGCGCACGGCGGCCTCGCCCGCATCGCATTCATAGAGATTCAGCGGCAGGGGGGCGGTGTCTGAGGAATCGCAGGCGGCGAGACCGAGGCAGAGGCTGAGCAGAAGGAGGCGGCGGGTCATGTCCCTGTTCATGGCATGGAATACGCAGCTTGGCAATCCGCAGCGGGGGGTGGCGATCATTGGCAGTGATTTGTCAATGTCGTTAAGTTAAGCAAAATAGACCGCGAGGGTGTATTTTTCACAACGCGAATGAGCACGAATAGCCGCGAATTTTTCACGAATTTCAGAGTTCAGAATTCCTCTGCATTCGCGGTCATTCGTGGCCATTCGCGTTTAAAA
>TBL_comb48_EPIDRAFT_1000623_pt1 | contig 27310 bp, 24 predicted proteins | sample TroBogEpilimnion_37_FD_10681 | JGI IMG/M metagenome (IMG submission 10681) | reverse complement strand
CCTGGCTGCATCAAAAGGACCCGCTGAACAAAACCACCGCCAGCTTCAAAAAAGCCCTCGAAGCGGCCCTGACGATTCACCAAGGCTATCCGGCCAACCGAGCCGCACTCAGCGGCAAACAAGGTGGCCCCACGCCCTACCAGACACCCATCGAATTTCCGGCGCTCGCGGGCAAGTACCAGAGCAAGCTCGACTGGAACGGCAAGGTCGTGGCCAGTTGCGTCCACTGCCACATGGTCGGCGACGCCTTCCGCGCCTACTACCGCAGTCAAAACAAGCCCGTGCCGGTCGAGTGGATTTACCCGCAGCCGTCCATCGAGACCCTCGGCATCACTTTAGCCACCGACGACGTCGCCAAAGTCGAGGCCGTGGCAGACGGTTCCGCCGCCAATGCCGCCGGAATTCAGGCTGGTGACTTTTTCACCCACCTCAACGGCCAGCCTCTCGTCTCCATCGCCGATGTGAGCTGGGTGCTGCATCGCTCTCCGGATTCCGGCCTCTTGCCCGCCAAGTTCCTGCGCGGGGGCAAGGAAACATCTGTAACGCTCACTCTTCCCGCCGGCTGGCGTTTGGAGTCAGACATCGGCAAACGCGTCGGCACCTGGCCCATGCGGGCGATGGCCTTTGGCGGCATGAAAATCGACGACATACCCGATGAGGAACGCGCCACTCTCGGCCTGGACAAGTCCCAAATGGCCCTGCGGGTCTTTCACGTGGGCGAGTTCGGCGAACACGCCGCCGCCAAAAAGGCAGGCTTTAAAAAGGACGACATCCTCATCCAGGTCGGCGACCAGAAACAGCGCCTCACCGAAAGCGCCCTCATCGGCGACCTCCTGCTGCATCACCTTCCTGGCGAAAAAATCCCCGCCACCGTGCTAAGGAGCAAAGAGAGGGTGGAACTGCAGCTGTCGCAGCAGTAGCCTGAGCCAGCCTTCCCCCGGGCTTTTCCGGCACTCTTTCCCCCAAAAATTCCCGGTTGCATTCTAAAGACCGGCTTCCATACTCCACGCCCCCTGCGAGTCGTCATCCATTCGCCGTTGGTCTCCGCGCCTGCCTCTCTTCGAGATGTGCAGGGTTCTCGCCCGGAGGTAACCCGGCCGTTAGTGTTAACACAAATCCTATGTCAGTACGTCTTGCTCGATTCGAGATGCCCAGTCGCCTGGTGAAAAACGAGGCCACGGCAACCGAAACCTACGCCCAATTCACCGCCGAACCCTTCGACAAAGGTTACGGTCACACGATTGGCAACTCCCTCCGCCGCGTCCTTCTCTCCTCTCTGGAAGGTGCCTCCATCACTTCCGTGAAAATTCGCGGTGCAGAACACGAATTCACCACCCTTCCGGGCGTGCTCGAAGACGTCGTTCAGATCATCCTGAACCTCAAGAAAGTCCGCTTCAAGCACCACAGCGATGCCAAGGAGCCCCGCCTGCTGTCCATTCTGGTGGAAAAAGAAGGCCCTGTCGTCGCCGGCGACATCAAGGACGACAACCACTACGAAGTCATCAACAAGGACCTCGTAATCTGCACGCTCGACCGCAAGACCAAGTTTGAATGCGAATTCGAAGTGCGCGTGGGCCGTGGTTTCTCCACCTGGGAAGAAAACAAGCGCATTGACACCCCCATCGGCGTCATCCCGATCGACTCCATCTACAGCCCGGTCACCCGCGTGAAGTACGGTGTGGAAAACACCCGCGTCGGTCAGAACACTGACTATGACAAGCTGGTGCTCGACATCTGGACCGACGGCCGCATCACCCCGCAGGACGCCCTCCTGCATTCTGCCGCCATCCTGCGCCACCACCTCGACGTCTTCGTCAACTATGACGACAAGGCCATCGAATTCGAAGCCGCACCGGAAGCGCAGAGCGAGGAAAACAGCGAGCTGCGCAAGCTCCTGAGCATGAGCGTCAACGAGATCGAACTCTCCGTCCGCGCCGCAAACTGCCTGAACAACGCCAACATCACCAGCGTCGGCCATTTGGCCATGAAGACCGAAGGCGAAATGCTGCGTTACCGCAACTTCGGCAAGAAGTCCCTCACCGAGATCAAGGAAAAGCTCGCCGAGCTTGGTCTGTCTCTCGGCATGAAGTTCGATCCTGCGCTGCTTGAGGCCACCCCTGGCGGTGTCTCCCTCCTCGCCCGCAGCAGCATGATCGGCGACGACGATGAAGAAGCCGACTCCCTCGACTTCACCAAGCTCGTGGACAGCCATCTGCCTGACGCAGACGACGAAGACGAGTAATCAATCACAGATAGAATTTAGACAAATTTAGGACATGAAACACGGAAGAAAAATCGTCAAACTTCAGCGCAAGCAGGATCACCGCGACGCGCTGCTCATGAATCTCACCTGCTCTCTCATCGAGCATCGCCGGATTCGCACCACTCTGGCCAAGGCCAAAGCCCTCCGCCCTTACGCAGAGAAGCTCGTCACCCTGGGCAAGCGCGGCACCCTGCATGCACGCCGCACCGCCCTCTCCTCACTGCGTCACAAAGACATGGTGAAGAAGCTCTTCGAAGAGATCGCCGTGGCCTCCAAAGACCGCGTCGGTGGTTACACCCGCATCACCAAGCTCGGCCAGCGCCGCAGCGACTCCGCTCCGATGGCCTACATCGAGTGGGTGGACGCCTACGTGCCCAAAACCGTCGCAGCACCGGAACCTGAAGTCGCAGCCGAGCCTGTGGCCGAAGAAGCCGCACCTGCCAAGGCCCCAGCCAAGAAGAAGGCTGCCCCCAAGAAGAAAGCCGCTGCCGCTGAATAAGCAGGCGTCTCTCATCGAGAAACCATCCCAACGCGGGAGTCGCAAGACTCCCGCGTTTTTTGTAGGGGTAGTCGTGGCCAGCAGTCCAAACCTTCAGCCGACTGCCTAGCCCAGCACACAAGGCAAACCTAACAATCTGAATTTTCATATTTGCGACAAAAAACAGCACCTTTCAAGCGCACAACAGGCTCGGTCTTAAACTTTGTCACATTTTTTCAGTAACACCCGCCGCCCCATGGTGTTTAGTGAGAGTGATCCGTCCCAGCCATTCGCACCTGCCAAAGTGTGCNGAAGGGCAAAAAAAATGATCTTTTTGCTTCCCCTCCGTTCAGAAATTGATTATACATGCAAAACCTTGCCATGAAGAAGCTGCAATTTTCCCTTATCCTCTTCTCTTTGTTGGGAGCCGCCTTCGCGCAGGCGCAGGTAACCACGACCCCGGTGGGGTTTGTTTCGACTTCGGTTACAGCAAACGTTGGAGGTTCAGGAACTGACATCACGTATTCTCCTGCTTTGAACGGCACCCCTGCGTTTCAAGGAACAATTGCCAGCATTCCATCATCGTCCTCGTTGCAAATAAGCGGCAGCCCTGGATGGACCGCTAGCCAGTATGCAACGAACTATTATGCGTTAATTGCCTCTGGTAATCGTGAAGGCGTATGGGCACAGATTACCGATAACACCACGGACACACTCACTTTGACTTTCTTTGTTGGAAACCTTGGTAGCGTTGCAGGCGATCAAGTAGTCGTAGGTGACTCGGTCAAAATTTTTCCTTTTTGGACACTGGGGACTTTGCTGCCAGATGGTCCTGTCCCGAATGGTACCGTTGCATTGCTGTATGACCGGAGCCAGGCAGGAGTAAACAAATCAGCTTCTAATGTCTATACACTTTACACCGGATACGGCTGGTACTCAGGCCCAACGAACGGCAACGGACAAATCATCTATCCTGATGAATCTTTAGTTATCCGAGTTCCGGCTGGCCAGACGATTAATTTGACTACTACAGGGACAGTTCCGATGAACAAAATCCGCACTTTGTTCCAAAATATTTCTAGCGGACAGGATCAGGACATTCGCATTACCACAGGTTGTCCAACTCCTGTAGCCTTAGGTACATTCTTGAACAATGGAAGCCCAGCAACTGGTGACATCGTACTAATTTTTGACGACACCGCTCAAGGTATCAATAAAAGCGCATCCGCAACGGCCACATATTATTCTGGTTATGGATGGTATTCCGGACCTACCTTGATGGATACCTACCAGATTCAGCCCACTCAAGGCATTGTTTATCGAAAAGCGGCAGCCAATTCTTCCACAGACGTAACCAACAGCTTCAAGCCCAGCTATCAACCTTGATTGACAAGGTTCTTCAATACTCTTAGCTGAAATATATTTATATCATGAAAACATCCAGACTCACACTACTGCCATTGATTGCATTGACTGTCTTGTTTACAGGCGGATTATCAAATGCAAGCGTAACCTTGACCGTTGGGTCATCCGGATGGGGGAGCAGTTCCACCACATCTGTCAATGGAATGACCTGGGGCATCTTGGTAAACACCTCGGGGGCGTTTAACGGTTCTACAGTTAGCACACTTCAAACTGCATTGCAGGGATTTTCACTCCCCGCTCTACCAACAGGAGCATCAACACCTGTTCAAATCGGCACGACCGGCATGTACTTTGCTGAAGCCCAGACCCTTACTAGCAGCAGTGGACCTCCTAGTTTCACAAATGGCTTCATGAATACTGACCAGTTGAACTTGACTGGAGTAAGCTCAGGAAATGCTTTCGGTGTCCTATGGTTCCCCACTGGCACCACTACTAATGGAAGCAGTTTTGGCTTTCAGGTTCCGACCGGGACTAATACTTTGCCAAGCGATGGCTCAACAATCACTAGCGGCATTACCACAACTCCTGGTCTTGCTAGCTACACTATTGGTGCCGCTCCAGAACCAAGCCGTGCCATTTTGGCTGCTCTCGGGCTTGGTTTGATCTCTCTTCGCCGCCGCCGCCGGTAAGGATTCAATTCGTTTTAATCTCTGAAAAGGCCTGCACTTGTTGCAGGCCTTTTTTTTGGCACCGACCGACCTGACTCGTTGAAGGCGTTCATCTTTGATCTTTGTACTCTTGGTTTTTTTGGGGGGGGACCAAGGGCTGTCCTATTACGGTATAAGCAGCAACGAACTTTGAAAAATGGCTGACTGCGACTTCCTTCCGCAAGATGCCGCCGCTGGTTCAAAAGGCCAACCGCAGAAACACCGCTTCTTCGTTCAACAGCAACTCTGGGCGGACGGATTCGGCCATCTGGAAGGCTGGGGCAGGCTGGCGATTGATGGCTAGTAGGCCGGCATAAACGGCGCGTTCTCCGGTGCTCAGCACCCTGGCATTGCGCACTTTTCCCAGCGCCAAGGTAAGCTGGGGCAAGTCATGCAAACGATAGGCCTTCAGGGCCTGGAGCAGCTGGTAAGCATCACTCTCCAACTCAGCGGCGGGAGCGCCTGCAACCATCTCAGTGGGAGCGAGCGCCGTCTCGACTTGATCGCCACAGAGCAGATGCATGTAGTCGCGTTGTTGGGCCAGTCGGACATTGCCGGGTTTCATTCTCGCGCGCTTGTCGGCCAACTTGAGCAACTTGGCGGAGTCTTTGAGCGTGCTAGCCACCTGCCAGCACCTATCCAGAATTTCTGCCTCCTGCGTGGAACCCGGTAGCGCAAGTGTTTCGTATGCCTTCAGTGCCAGATCGGCCATGGACCATTCTTCCGCTAGTCGCGCTGCCCCCATGATTGCCAGACCATTCTTTTCCACTTGGCCTTCACGGATGGCTTCTTCTAGTTGAGCTCTAATCTCCTTGGCGTTGTCCGGGTGAAGATTCTTGGTGGCCAACGCCCGCCAGGTAGCGGCTCGTGCATTTGAAACGGGCAGTCTTTTGCCTTTGGGAATCAGTTCCATGAGTTCCTCCCACCTGCTCTGTTCTGCCAAACCCTGGGCGACCTGCGGGAACAGATCGGGAGATTTCAGCAGCATCTCTTTCGGCACCAGCGCCCTGACCTTGTCATATTCCTTTTCCTTCGCCAGCCATGAGGCCAGTTGTACCTGCACTGTCGTGTCGCCATTCTCGTAGCGCTTCACCTCGGCAGCCAGCAGTGGCTCCCGCTGCTGCGGGTCAAGGCGCATGAGGGCGGATGTGATCGGCAGTCGATCACCAATCACGATGCTCGGCTGTTTGTCAGAGAGTTCGTGGAGTTTCTTCACTTCAGGAAGGGTCAAGTCCTGGCGCTGGCTAAGCACACGAATGGCCATCGCGCCTGGTTCATCCTCAAGCCGTGCCAGTTCCCAGAGTCGGCTAAGTGCCGCCTGCTCGATCTCAGGAAAAGTACCCTCCAGATCCCGCACGGCCTTGCGCACCGCAGTTTCAGGATCATCCGCAAATCTTTCAAACAGTAGGTTCTCCACTGCTGCCGCTTCCTGCGGCCGCCCTTCCTCTTTCAGCAGTTCCACACTGAGCTTCATGACCTCCGCCGTCTGGCGTGTGGCAGGGGGGATGCGATCCCAAAACTTGCGGGCCGCTAAAATTTTTCCGGCCCCCAAGCGCAGTCGACAGGCCCAAGTGAAATCCACAGGTTGCATGAGGCCTTGGGCATCCAGTTTGACGAGAGTGGCATCCAGCAGGGCGGGCTCGCCACGGGTGGCTTCCAGGAAATCGGCCAGGACGCGGAGGNAATCGGCCCGTTCAATATCCCGCCCCTGGATGTGCTGTAGCGCCCCAACGGCTGACGACCAGTCTTTGGCGGCAACCGCCTGCTGCGCTTTACGGATGAAGTGATCCGCCCCCCGCAAGCGTGCGATGTCAAACTGGGTGACCATCAGCGCAACCACCGCCACCGCGACGATTGCGATTAGACACCACGCCAAAACGGCAAAAGGCGAAATCTTGCCATGCTTGCGTGGCATCAATGAATCGCTGGTATATTCAGTCATGGTCGTTAGGCTGGGAATCGATTCCAGTCTGCGGCGTGGAAGGTGCTGTCTGTTTTAGCACCAAGGCAGGGGGTAATCAAACGCGGCATGCCCGACCCAGCAGATAGTCCTGCAACCCGCCCAGCGTGGCGTTGGCCGCACTCTCCGAGTGTGGTCTCCGGATTCCAGACCGCACATGGAATGAGCGGACCAGTCCACGATGGACCGCTCATGGCGCCAAGCTCACCAAAGCATGAGAACCCGGCATTCGGGTATCAGCATGCCGAGTTGCATGCCGCCGGACTTCGCGTTCCATGCACTCCACCATGGAACCCACCATTAAGATTGCCCTCGTTGGCGCCGGCATGTTCGGCGGAGATGTTCACGCGCGTGCTTACGCGGACTTGCAGCGCTTCGGCATCGCCGGACAGCTCGCCCGGGTCGGCCTGGACAAATACTCACGCGAACTCGCCGGGGTGAAGTTTGATCTCGTCGCCGTGGCTACACGCAGGGAGAAATCGGCGCTCAAGGCCGCTGCTGCCTTCAAAGAGCTGACCGGCCACGAGCCCTGTGCCTTCCACGGTGACGAACCCTGGAATGACATCTTGGCCGCCTTTCCAGACCTTGATGTGATGGCCGTGGCGACCCCCGATCATCTGCACACGCAACCCATTCTCGCCGCGCTGGCAAGAGGGGTGCATGTGCTGACGGAAAAACCGATGTGCCTCTCAATCCAGGAGTCGGATGAGATCATCGCAGCCGCCCAAGCAAAAAATCTCATCGTCGCTGTGGATATGCACAAGCGCTACGATCCCGACCACCTGCGCATTCGCGATGACATCCAGAACCGCATCGGCCCGCCGCTCTATGGCACTGCCTATCTCGAAGAGCCGCTGGAGGTCAGCACCAGTACCTTCAAGTGGGTAGAAAGCAGCGATCCTTTTAGTTACGTCGGCCCGCATTGGACAGACCTCATCTGGAGCTACTACCACAGCAAGCCAGTATCCCTGACCGCCGTAGGCCAGAAAAAACGCCTGATCCGCGACGGCATCAATGCTTTCGACGCCGTGCAGGTACGGGTGGATTTCGACAACGGTATGTCGATCAACTTCCATAACAATTGGGTTACTCCAGCCGATTTCGAAGGTCCGGTGAACCAAGGGCATGAAATCGTGGGAGCAGACGGCAAGGTCGAAAGTGACCAGCAGTATCGAGGCTTCCGCTGGTGGAATCAGGGCGGCGGCTCGCGCACGAGCAACAACCACTTTACCCGCGAAGTTACCCGGCCCGATGGCAGCCATGGCTACATCGGATATGGCGTGGATAGTCTGACCGTGGGCCTCGTGGCCGTCTGCCGCGTCAAGTTTGCCCAAGAGTCACGGGATGCCGTGGCGGCTCTCTATCCCACCGCCGAAGAAGCCCGCATAACCTGTGCCATCGTGGATGCCGCAGCCCGTGTGCGCGATCTTAACTGGAAATACATGCAGGAAGGCAAAGGGGCGGCAGTTACCGCCCGGTTTGGCCAGGACGGCATAACCATCATCGATCCAAACGCCGCCGAGGTATTTCAGCGCATCTATGACAAGGCGCTCTAGCCGCCAATCAGGGTTGGCAGCGTAAGTTATGTGCTTGACATTGCTCTAGGTCTTTCATAAACAAGACATTGTAATCCCAAATAAACCAACAATGACCCTATCCTCATCCCAACTGCGCCGCGCCGCCGCCCTCCAAGAAAAAATCGAAGCCATGCAATCAGAGCTGGCACAACTGCTCGGCGGTTCTGCTTCCGCAGCCCCATCGGTGGAAGGCAAGCCCGGCAAAAAGAAGCGCGTGATGTCTGCCGCTGCCCGCAAAAAGATTGCTGATGCTCAACGCAAGCGCTGGGCCAAGCAGAAGTCCGCCGCCCCCGCCGCAGACAAGAAGACCAAGTAAGTTCCTGGTAACGGTTGCAACCGTAATCAACAAGAAGGCCCCAGTTCGAAAGAACTGGGGCCTTTGTATTGGCAGTTGATGCTGAAGTGAAAAGTTACTTCACGAACATGGGATCGTCTGGATTACCCTTGCTCAGGAGGTAGGCCATGAGGTCGAGGATGTCGTCCTCCTTGAGCATGAAGAGCAGACCGGGCGGCATCATGCTGATCTTGCTTTCCTCCGTTTTCACCACCTTGCGCGCATCGACATTGGTGAAGTTATTGGGGTCCATCATGTTAGTGCAAACCATCATGATGTTCTCCTTCATGTTGGCGATACGGCCTACCACGGTACTGCCATCCTTCAACGTGAAGACCGTACTGCCATACTGGTCGCTGATCTCCTTGCTAGGCTCAAGAATGTGCTCCAGCAGATCACGCGGGCTGTACTTGCCAGCCACACTGGTCAGGTCCGGGCCGATAGCACCACCTTCGTTGTTGAAGCGATGGCAGGCAAAGCAAGTGACGGCACCAAACATGTTTCGGCCATTGGTGAAGTTGCGGTTGCCCTCCAGCCCCACTCCGAGCGACTTGCTCAACTCAGCCAGCGTCCAGGCTTTGACGAACATCAGCGGCTGCGCCGTGAATGAAGGAGCCTTGATTTCCGGCTTGGCGTCCAGCACGTCCTTGATAGCCAGCTTTTCCTCCTCCGTCATGGTGGAGAGCGCGTTCTGCTTGATCTCACCCACGAACAGATCAAACGAAGCANCGCCCTTGTAATTCGCGGCACGCAGGAACCAGCGAAAGTAATCGGCGCGCAGCTCCTTGGTCCAGCCGGTTTTGGCGAAGCGGAGAATGCGGGCGTAGTCAATCTGCTCCTCCTGAGTTGGAGAGCCATTCACGAAGGGTTCGGCCTTGGCGACGACACTGGAGTCTCCCAGATAGACCAGCAGCTCGCATAGATCACGATTCAAGGCCGGATCGTTCGTGGGGAACAGCGGCGCGAGCTGCTTGGTCAGCGCTTCCTTGGTCGCGGCATCCGGCTCTCCCATGCGTGCGAACGCGAGCGCGTAATCGCGGATCAGAGTAACGCGATCGAGTCCCTTGAGCGTCTTGAAGTCGATCTTGCTCAGCGCGGTGAGAATGGGCTGCTGGAGCACTTTGTCGCCACCACTGCTGCGGCTGAGAGCCATCAGGGCAGAGAGTGCGATGCGAGGATTGGTCTCCATGAGCGCCTTGTCCTTCCAGGTGGCGACGGGCTGGTGCTCGATGGCGATGCGCGCGGCGAAGCGCACATTGCGGTCGCTATCACCAAGCAACTCCCAGCAGTAGTCAATGGCCTTGGGATCTTGTTTGCCATGAAAGGCTTCACAACCCGCTCGCAGCCCCATCTTGGCATCGACTTGCAGTGTGGACAGCTTGGTGCCTTCAGTGCTTTCACCACCCACATAAGTCACGCGATAAAGTCCCGACTGCACTTTGCGGCCACCGATGCTGACATACATCGCGCCATCCTTCTTGGAGACTTCAATGTCCGTCAGTGGAAGTGGCGAGCCACTCATGAACTCCTCGGCCACGCCGGTGTAACCACCGCCGTTTTCGCTGAGATGCACGGCATACATTTTGCCGTAGCTCCAGTCACAGATGAAGAGCGCGTCTTGATACTTCGCCGGGAACTTGGCACCATAACCAAAGGCCACACCCGTGGGCGAGCCGGGTCCAATGTCCACCACGGGTGGCAGACTGTCCTCCCAGCGCACCGGCCATTTCTTGCTGCAGGTACGCCAGCCGAACTCGCCGCCGCTCTGCATGAAGCACACTCGGGTGGGGCGGTACCAGGGCATGCCAGTGTCCCACTCCATGTCGGCGTCAAAGCCAAAGATGTCGCCTTTGCGGTTCATGGCGATGTCGTAGGTGTTGCGCGTGCCGATGGTGATGAGCTCCCACTTTTTACCATCAAGATCGGTCTTCGCCAACCAGCCGCCGGGTGCGAGTTTGTCGCGCATGAAGCCACGGCCTAGCAGCATGGGGAAAAGCTGGTCTTCAGCCCAGTTGCGTGGCACGAGGCTCGATTCGCAGTTAGGCTCCTCCAGTTGGTTGCCATCCTGGATATAGAGACTCTTGCCGTCAGCGCCGAGGATGACGCCATGCGGTCCATGCTCGCCTGCCTTGCCGGGAAAGACGCGCAGCAGTTCCACGGTGTCGAATTGATCATCGCCATTCGTGTCCTTGCAGCGGTAGAGTCCGCGGCCCTGATACACTTCGTCATTCACCACGCCATAGAGACTGCCATTGTGAAACAGCAGGCCCTGGCAGTGACCGAAGTCGATGCTGAGCTTTTCCACCTTGGTCTCACCGGGGCTGCCATTGAGCGCCGGCGGGGTAATGCGGTAGAGAGCGCCGTATTGGTCGCTGCAGATCAGGCGACCTTTGTCGTCCTGGGTCATGGATACCCAGGAGCCTTCCTGCTCCTTCGGCACGGAATACAGCAACTCCACTTTGAAGCCTTTGGCGATCTTGACCTTGTCCGCTGGCGTCGCGTGATCGGCCAACTGCGCGAAGGAAGTTGTCGCGATGAGAAGTAGTGAAGTGATAACGGTTTTCATGATTGGCAAATAACGGCAATGCGGCGCACGAATTATGCTGAACGCTTGGTAATTAAACGGGGGGAGAAAGGGGGTGCTCCAAGCTATTTCATGAGTTCCTTGACCTTGCTCTCGATAGCGTTGGCCCACATCTGGTAGCCAGTCGCGTTGAGGTGGAGCAAGTCGGGCATGATTTCCTTCGGCAGGGTGCCGTCGGGCTTCAGGAAAGTGTTACCAATGTCCATGAAGAAGATGCGTTTGCCGTCCGCGAAGCCGGAGATGAGGTTGTTCGTGGCGACGTTCTGTTTGCGCATCGCGTCCTCCTTGGTGGCACCGCGTGGGAAGATACCCAGCAGCAGCACCTTTGCCTGCGGCTGTTTTTTGCCCAGGATGTCGAGGATCATCTTCACACCCTCGGCGGTCTGCTCCGCGCTGCTGGTGTAAACCACACCGCCATGCTCGGCGACGGGGCGGCCCGAATGACCCGTATTGTTGGTGCCGATCATCAGCACCACGAGCTTCGGTTTGATGCCGTCAAAGTTGCCGTGTTGCAGACGCCAGATGACGTGCTCCGTGCGGTCCCCGCCGATGCCAAAATTTGCCGCTTTGTAGGGTGCCCAGGTTTTGGCCCATACTTCCTTGCCATTTCCTTCCCAGCCTTGCGTGATCGAGTCGCCCAGAAACACGAGCTCCGCCTCGCCCTTCTTGGAGATTTCATTGAAGCTCTCATGGCGCTTCAGCCAGCCACCTTCACGTGGCTTGGGATCAATGGCGAGGTTCTTGGCCGTGTCAGCAAAGCTGGCGGCGGCGAGGCAGAGGGATGCGAGCAGGAGGGCAGGAAGTTTCATGGTCAGTCCATAAAATGGAATGACGAATGCAGAATGTCGAATGCGATCTGCTCCTACCAAAAACCTCCCTCGGGTTACTCCTGAGCCTACGCCTTCAGCGCCCAATCAAGCAGGGCCTGTGCGTCGCGCCAGACGCCTTCGTGGCTGTCGTTGAGAATGACCACGATGCGGCGGCGGCCATTGCGCTCGCCGGTGGCCACGAGGCAGTAGCCAGCGGCTTCAGTGTAGCCCGTCTTCATGCCATCGCAGTAGCTGGCGGTATGCAGCACGCGGTTGGTGTTGGCCAGATCGATGGATTTGCCGTCAGGCTTGACGAACTTGAAGCTCTGCAGCTTCACAATGCCACGGATGTCAGGCAACTTGTCAGCCGTCTTGGCAATGACCGCTAGGTCACGCGCCGTGCAGTAGGGGCTGTCCTCGGTGAGGGGCGGCAGGCCATGCGGGTTGATGAAGTGCGTGTTCTTCAAACCGAGCGCCTGAGCACGTGCATCCATCTTCGCTGCAAAGGCGGCCACACTGCCCGCATTGTCCCGTGCAAGCGCCTGCGCGATGTCGTTGGAGCTTTTGACCAGCATCGCGCTGAGAAGCTGGCGGCGGGTATACTGCTCCCCAACCTTGAGGCCGATGCGCACCGGGGCGCACTGTGTGTCCGCCAGTTCAATGGTGACCACTTTGTCGAGGTCCCCTTCTTCGACCACAAGCAGGCCGGTCATGATTTTCGTGGTGCTGGCGATAGCACCGCGCTGGTCAGGGTTCTTTTCAAACAGCACATCGTCGTTTGTCGGATCAATCACAATGCAGCGCCCAGCGCTGATCTGCGGAATGGAACCCCGGAGATTTTTGATCTCAATCTCACGGCGCACTTTCTTCGTTTTCTCGATCTCCTCGGCGAGCTGCGTCTCCAGCTTCTTCTTGAGCTGTTCGACGGCCACCTCACGCGCGGCGATGTCCGCCTTGGCCTGAGTGATCATCTGCTTCTCGGCAGCAAAATCATTCTCGCGTTTGGCAATGGCGGCGGCCTTCGCTTCCACCTCTTCCTCCCGCCACTGCAGTTCCTGCTGACGCTTGGGGTCATCGCAGCCTGGGATGGAAATGCACAGGAGTCCGGCCAGCACAATGCGGCGGAAGAGGTGAGACTGACAGCGGAGGATCATTTCAAAGTTCAGCAAGGAGTTCTTTCAGGCGGGCGACGGGCCACTGCCCGGGAGCATTCGAAGCACCAATAAAGCCGTAATTCAGCAGGCTGCCACATTTAGCCAGCACGAGACGCGAAACTCGCCCCCAGGGCCCCATGCCCATGACGGAAAGCCGCAGCCGATGGGTCTCCCCGGCCAGCTTCATGAGACGCGCCAGATCATCCTGCGTGTTCAGGTAGGTGGCAATCTTGACGGCATCCAGTCCCGCTTGCTGGGCGAAATTCACCGCCCCGCGCAGCACTTCGTCCGCAGGAGTGGCCTGAAAGTCATGGAAGGAACCGATCACCGGCACGCCTACGGCACGCGCCTTCTGGACGATGCCCTGCATTTGCGCTGCGCTGCGCAACTCCAGGTCGATGAGCGTGGCGAGATCCAGCAGGGGTTCGATCATCGCCGCGCGGGCAACCGGGTCTTCAGGCCCCTGCCCGCCTTCCGCTGGATGCCGCGCCGTGAGGAGCAGCGGCAGCGTATTTCCTGCCAGCTTGGCACGCAGATCCGCCGCAGGGATCTGTAACTGGTCCAGGCGCAATTCCGCCACATCGCACAGGTTCGCACGTGCGGCGGTGTCGAGCGACGTGAAGTGCTCTAGAGCAGCGGAATCGGCCACCACTCCGACCGCCAGAGGGCGGGACGAGAAAAGCAGGTTTTTAGAGGAAACAAGTTGAGCCATTGGCTAGGCGGAGTATAATTTTAATAAATGTAAATAAGTTTTAGTATCTTACTCGTCACTATGCTGGGCCGGAAGCAAGAAATCAATTTGCAGCTTACTGAACTGCTCGACAGCGCGCTGCTGGCGTTCTGCCTGTGGTTCGGACACTTCCTGCGGGCAGACCTGGTGCCGGTGTTCTTTCCTGACGCGGTGGTGATCCCCACGATGGACAAGTTTTACTGGGTGGTGGCGGTCGTGGCTCCCTTCACACCCATCGTGCTGGAGGCACGCGGCTTCTACTCCAACATCTACAACAAGACGCCGGGGCGCTCGATCCGCCAGTTGGCGGAGGCGTTGGTCATCATCGGCATGTGCATCGCATTTTGCATGGTGTTCTTCAAATGGTCGGTCGAAAGCCGTGCCGTGGTGGTGTTCTCCGTGGCTCTCGGCGCTTTGTCACTGTTGCTGCGGGAGTCCTGGCAGCGTGAAATCCTGCGGCGGCAGATGGCTTCAGGCAAAGGCCGTGAGCGTGTCCTCATCGCCGGAGCAGAGGCCGATCTTGAGGCATTCCATGGCAACATGACCGCCGAACAGCGCGCCGAGATCGAGGTTGTGGGGCAGATCGACATCACGCAGCAACCGATTGCCGATCTCGTCGCAGCGCTGCATGAGCATTCTATCAAGCGCGTGCTGTTTGCCGCGCAGCATGTGCATTTCAGTAAGATCGAAGAAGCGGTGCAGGCCTGCGAAACCGAAGGCGTGGAGGCATGGATCGCCGCCGATTTCTTCCAGACCGCCATCGCCCGTCCGACATTCGACGTGCTCGGCGGCCGCCTGATGCTGGTGTTTCACTCCACGCCGCAGGACTCGTGGGAGTTGCTGTTCAAAGGCATCGTGGATCGTGTCGGCGCGCTCATACTGCTCCTATTCTCATTGCCGCTGTGGCTCGTGGCCATCATTGGCATTCGTTTCAATTCACGTGGCCCGATATTCTTCAAGCAGGAGCGTGCCGGGCACTACGGCAAACCCTTCATCATGTGGAAGTTTCGTACCATGCACCAGGGTGCCGAATCGCAGCGCCAGCAACTGGAGGCGCACAACGAGATGGACGGCCCGGTCTTCAAGATCACCAACGACCCGCGCATCTTCGCCTTTGGCCGCTGGCTGCGCCGCACCAGCATTGATGAACTGCCCCAGCTCATCAACGTGCTGTTTGGCGAAATGAGCCTCGTCGGACCGCGTCCCCTGCCCGTCTATGAAATTCAGCGCATCGAAAAGCATGCGCAGCGCCGCCGCCTCAGCGTCAAACCCGGCCTGACCTGCCTGTGGCAAGTTACGGGCCGCAATGGCATCAAGAACTTCGAGGAATGGGTCGCACTGGATCTCAAGTACATCGACAACTGGTCCTTCTGGCTCGATCTGCAAATCCTCGCGCAAACGCTGCCAGCCGTGATTCGCGGCATCGGCGCGAGCTAGGACTGGTCATCCTTCGCCAAAGCTTCATAGCCCGAGACCACGTCAAACAGCTCCTCATCAATGGAACTCTGGCGCAGGCGGTGGAAGCTGCCGTGGAGATGATCCAGCAGGTCATCAATGTTCTTTTCGGCGCGCTGCATCGCCGCCAGTCGGCTGGCGTTTTCACTGGCGAGGGATTCAGCGCAGGCGCGGAAGAGAGAGATGAACAAGTACTCGCGGATAAGGGAGCGCAGCGTGGCGGGAAGCTCGTTGAGAACTTCAGGCAGGATCTTTGTGGGCCACGGAACCTGTGTCAGTTGCTGCTGCCAGATGGCATCGAGCGGCAGCAGGCGCTGGCTGACAGGCTCATAGAGTGAGCCTTTTTGCGGACGATTATGAAAGAGGAACACCTGTTCGCAGCCGTCTTTGGCGCGCTGCGTTTCGCTTTGGATCTGAAGCTGGGCGACGAGCGGCGTGATGGCTTTAACGGAGTTGGGCACCGCGAAACGGCCCGCCATGGTGAGCCCTGCCTCCGCAAGGCGGGCATGAACGCGCTCGCCCACGGCCCAGACTTGCGGTTCGCCGGGCAGCGCGGCAAGCGTCTTGATCGCATAGTCGGCAATGACGTCATTGAACTGGCCCACGAGTCCCTGATCCGAGCCGAACACGATGGCACCGATCACAGCGTCTCTGTCTGCATGACGGGGTGCTGGGACTCGTTCGCCTTGGCGCAGGCAGACACTCAGCCCAAGCTCGACAGTGCGCCAGTAGTCCGCCAGCGCATGCACCGACTGCTCGTACTGGCCGATGCTTGAAGCCGCCAGCGCCTTCATCGTGCGCACAACGGACTGTAGATCCCCCGCGCTACTGATCTGGCGCTGCAAGCTGGCGATGGTGTCGCTCATGCTTTGTTGCCAGCTTTGGGTTTCTCTTCAGGCAGGAACGGCAGCAGCGCCTGACGTGCGATGCCAAGGATCGTCTCGCGATCTTCAGCGCGGAGCTTTTGGTCGGTTTCAAACTGGGCGGTAATCGCGACCGGAATGCTGGCGGCGGCAGCCTGCACCGCGAGCTGGGCTTCGGTCATTTTTTCCAGCGCCACCGGATCAAAGAGGTTGGCGGTGAGCGCCAGCAGAACGGCGATTTGCGCAGGCACTGCCACGGGCGCACTCTCGGCCTGCTTCAAACAGGCACGAATGCGCCGGCCATGATCGATGGTCTGGCGCGTATCCGCATCCAACCGGGCACCAAAGCGGGCGAAGGTTTCGAGTTCTTCAAACTGTGCGTAGGCGAGCTTCAGATCCCCTGCCACAGCGCGGTAGGTGACGCGTTGGGCCTTGCCTCCGACACGAGACACGGATTTGCCCACATCGACCGCAGGCAGCACGCCGAGCTCAAACAACGAGGGCGAGAGGTAGATCTGCCCGTCGGTGATAGAGATCAGATTGGTCGGGATGTAAGCGGAGATGTTTTGTGCCTCCGTTTCGATGATGGGCAGCGCTGTGAGCGAGCCACCGCCGCGCTCTTTGCACAAGTGAGTAGCGCGTTCGAGCAAGCGCGAGTGAATGTAAAAGATGTCGCCGGGAAAAGCCTCTCGTCCTGGTGGCCGACGCAGCAGCAGCGACAGTTCGCGGTAAGCACGGGCGTGCTGCGTGAGGTCGTCATAGACAATCAGCACATCGCGTCCCTGTTCCATGAAATGCTCGGCGATGCTTGTGGCGGCGTAGGGCGCAATGAAGGTGAGTCCTGAGGGGTCATTGCCCTCGGCCACGACGACGACGGTGTACTCCAACGCGCCCTTCTCACGCAGAACCGCAATGCCTTTCGCGACAGCAGAGGCACGCTGCCCAACAGCGCAATAGACACACAGCACGTCTTTGCCGCGCTGATTGAGAATGGTGTCGAGCGCGATGGCGGTCTTGCCGGTCTGGCGATCTCCCACGATGAGTTCACGCTGACCGCGGCCGATGGGAATGAGGGCATCGACGACCTTAAGCCCGGTCTGCAACGGCACTGTGACAGGTGAACGCTCCATGATGGGCACGGCTGGACGTTCGATGGGCAAACGCGCAGTGCTGGGCACCGGACCTAGGCCATCCAAAGGCCGCCCGAGCGGATCAATGACACGCCCGAGCAGACCTTCGCCCACGGCCACATCCATGACACGCCCGGTGCGCCGCACTTCATCGCCCGCCTGGAGGTGCGCATAGTCGCCCAACAGCACCACGCCGATTTCATCTTCATCCAGATTGAAAGCGATGCCGGAAACGCCACCTGGAAATTCGAGCAGTTCGTCAAACCCCGCACCGGGAAGGCCGGACACTTTGACGATGCCCGTGGCGACATTGGTGATGGTGCCCACCTCATGGAGCGAAAGTTGCGGAGCCAGCGACTCACGCGCCTGACTCAGGCCGGTGAACAGGCGGTCAAACGCACCGCTCAATGCTTCAGGCGCTGCATTCATGCGGGGGACTTGGCAGGTGCTGCGGGGTTTGCCAGCAGTTCGTCGACACCCTGCTCCAAGCTGCTCAGATAGTCGGCAATGCTCCACGTGACATTCTGCCCGCTGGCGCTGAGTTCGATGCCACTGACGATGTCAGGCGCTGTTGCAAAGCGCAGATGAATATCAGCGGAAAAGGTGACGTTAATCGCCTGCTGCAGCACGCTGCGCTGTGCCGATGGCAGTTCGAATGCGCTGCGAATGAGCGCAGGTTCCGCAGAGTTTTTCAAGGCTTCGGCCAGCTTGCCACGGGCCGCGCCATCCATCGCCTGCAAACGACTGGCAAACACGGCGGCCATGCGCTCTTCGAGGCTCACGCCAGCCAGATCCGTCAGAGTCTTTCTTGCAATGGCAAACACCTCTGCCTGCGTCCTGCGGACAATCGATTCATGAAGGTTTTTAGCGTCGCTACGAAGCAGTTCATCGCGCCTAGCGCTGAGTGCATCGGCTGTCTTGCGCGCCTCATCGATCAAGCGCTGGCGTTCGGCGTTCGCTTCATCGGCAGCCTTGCCCAGCATGTCGGCGCGCTGCTTTTCAAACTCGGTATTCTTGCGCTGGAATTCCTCTTTCTCCTGGGTGGCTGTCACCTCCTTGGCGACGGCATCGGCGATTTGCGCAGCGATGCGCTTTTCCCGCGCGTCGATGGCCTGGAGTACGGGCTGATAAAGATAGCGCTTCATCAGCCACACCAGGATGAGGAAGTTCAGCGCCTGCGCGCCAACGGTGAACCAGTCAATGAGCATGACGTTACTTGGCGACGGTTTGCGTGATGAAATGATTCCAGAACGGATTGGCGAAGATGAGGATCATCGAGACCACGAAACAGTAGATGGCGGTGGACTCGATCATGGCCAGACCGACAAACAAGGTGCGCGTGATGGTGGCGGAGGCGTCCGGCTGCTGAGCCAGCGAGGTGAGCGCCGTGGCGACGGCTTTGCCTTCAGCAAAGGCCGGGCCCATGCAGCCGAAGCTGGTGGTGAGCCCTGCTGTGATGATGGAGGCGATGGCTATAAGGGTGGTGCTGTCCATGGTGTGTTCGAGGGTTAAGTTTTGACGGGCGGTTTGGGTTCGTGCGTGCTCATGGCCGCAGCAATGTAAACGGCAGCGAGAATGCTGAAAATGTAAGCCTGCACCATGCCCGTGAGCAGGCCCAGCAGGATCATCAGAATGGGAAAGAGGAAGGGCGTAATGGTCAGCAGGATGGCCAGGATCATCGCGCCGCTCATCATGTTGCCAAACAACCGCACGGCGAGCGCTAGCGTGCGCGACACCTCGCTGATGAGATTGAACGGCAGCATGATGATCGTGGGCTCCAGATACGATTTGAGGTAGCCGCCCAGTCCTTGATCTGCGATGCCATACATGGGCACCGCAATCAGCACACACAGCGCCAATGCAGCCGTGGTGGACAGCGAACCGGTGGGCGGTTCATAGCCGGGAATGACCGTACACATAGCTGCAGTGGCCACGAACAGGAACAAGGTGCCGAGAAAACCAATGAACTTCTCCGGCTGCCGCAACCCCACATCTTTAATCTGCTGCTGCATCGCCGTGACGATGATCTCCAGCAGATTCTGCCAGCGCGAGCGCTGATGCTCCGTGGTGAGATTGCGCGTGATGAGCTTTGCTCCCACCGCCAGCAGCAGCATGATGCCCCAGGTGAAGACAATGGTGCCGTTGAGCTTGAACCAGCCGTGCTGCCAGAAAATCATTTCATCAGGACTCAGACGCATGACGATCCTCCTTCTGTTTGCTGCGCGTCAACCAGGTCACGGCCAGACGCGCGATGATGAATCCCGCCATGCAGGCCAGCAGACGCTGCCACAGTCCGTTTGAGACAAAATAGAAACCTGCCACCACGATGCTCATGCGCAGCACCGCGCTGCTCAGGAACAGCATGGCAGGCCGTGGCGAGCTGAGTCCTTTGCGAATCGTCCACCACAATCCGCCAAAAAAGATCGCGCCGAGAAGCAGGCCGGCGACAAGGCTCAGCATCATTTGGAGTGGGTCATTGATCATTGTCTTCTTCCTCCTTTTTCTTCTGTTCCTCACCCATGGCTTTGTCTTCCTTGTCGATCCAATGCCAGGCGTTCACACAGCCAAGCACCAGGCCCGCCACCAGCAGCGCAAGTGTCCACGAATGCGGGCCTGGGTAATGTTTGTCCAACCATCTCCCGAGCGCTGCGCCCAGCAATGTTGGCACCACCACCGACCAGCCCACAAGCCCCATCATACCCAGGCCAAACCATACCGGCGAAATGGCATGACGCCGTGCCTTGAGCTTGCGCGTTGCCTTCGCGCCGACCTGTTCGGCCAGCGTGGGTTCGCCTTTGGCAGCAGAAACTGGAGGTTTCTCACGCATGTTTGAAGTTGGCAAAACGCCGCAGGAATCCCGTTTCTAATTTCGCCATGACGGAGCGGGCGTTGCGCTCATCCTCATCCAGTTCCAAAAACTCCTGCTCCACCGATTCGCGCAACTGCCCCAGGTCCTTCCCAGCCATCGCGCGGCGCACCGAAACCAGCACATTAGGCCCGGTCTTCACCAGCACACCCTCATCCACGGCGATATAAAGCTCGCCCTCCGCTTCCGTCTCAAAGACTAGAATGCCGGTAGACAGCGCCGTGACGCAGTCCTGCCGCTGCGGAAGCAGGCCAAAAGATCCCTGGCGCGTTTCGGCCACGATGCGCTTCACGCCAGTTTTGTCGGCGAAAACCTGGAACGGCAGCAGGATCTTCAGATTCATGCGGTGTGCTCGGGCTTCGCCTCCGGTTGAGCTTTCAGTTTCTCTTTGGCCTCGTCGATCGAGCCAATCATGTAGAGCGCACTTTCGGGGTAGTCCTTGAACTCGTCGTTCAAGATGCGCTCACAGCCGTCCAGCGCGTCCGCCAGACTGACGAGCTTGCCTGCATGGCCTGTGAACTGTTCAGTGGTGAAAAACGGCTGCGTCAGAAAGCGCTCCAGACGGCGCGCACGCGCCACCACATTGCGATCCTCCGGAGAAAGCTGCTCCAGGCCAAGCATGGCGATGATGTCTTTCAGATCGGCATACTGCGCCAGCGTGCGGCGAATCTCCTGCGCGAGCAGGTAGTGCCTCTCTCCCACGATGCCCGGCGTGGCCATCTTGGAACTCGACTGCAGCGGATCAATGGCCGGAAACAGCCCTTCGCTGGCGCGCTTGCGCGAGAGCACGACCGACGCGGAGAGGTGCGAGAAGGTATGCACCGCTGCCGGATCGGTGAAATCATCGGCAGGCACGTAAACGGCCTGGATCGAAGTGATCGCCCCCGTATCCGTGTTGGCAATGCGCTCCTCCAGTCCTGACAGCTCCGTCCCCATGGTGGGCTGGTAGCCGAGACGCGATGGCATCTGGCCCATCAGGCCGGACACCTCCATGCCTGCCTGGATGAAGCGAAAGATGTTGTCCATGAGCAGCAGCACATCGCGGTGCTCATCGTCACGAAAATATTCAGCCATGGTCAGTGCCGCGTGCCCCACCCGGAATCGGCTTCCCGGCGGCTCGTTCATCTGCCCAAACACCATCACCATGTTGGGCAGCACGCCTGCGTCCTTCATGTCACGGTAGAGCTCCTCGCCTTCACGGCAGCGTTCACCGATGCCGCAGAAGATGCTCACTCCGTCCTGATGGCCGACCATGTTGTGGATCATTTCGGTGAGCAGCACCGTCTTGCCCACGCCAGCACCGCCGAAGAGCCCGGCCTTGCCACCGCGTTCCAGCGGCACCAGCACATCGATCAGCTTGATGCCTGTTTCAAAGATCTCCGACTTCGTGGACCGCCTAGCCAGAGCAGGCGGCGCGTGGTGCACAGAGCGCCACTGCACATCGGCCAGAGGCGGCTGGCGGTCGATCACATTGCCAAACACATCAAACATGCGCGATAGCAGGTTTTTGCCCACCGGTGCCTGCAGCGGCCCGCCCGTGTCTTCCACGACCATGCCACGGGCCAGTCCCTGTGTCGGTGTCAGGGCGATGCAACGCACATGCCTTGCATCACGCTGCACGAGGACTTCGATGATGATTTTTCCTTGGTCGCCGATGCGCAGCACTGAGTGAATCGGCGGGAGCTGATGATCAAAGCGCACGTCGACCACACTGCCCCGCACCGAGACGACAACGCCTTGGTTGGCAGATGGAGACGCAACGTCATGTTCCGATGGAAAATCCAAACTCAGCGCGGTCATCGTGTTCTTTGTTCTAGATCAGTAAGTCTAGCATGCCAGCCATGCTGCGTGCAAGCAATGGGGTGTCTCACCCATATTCTGTGCTCCCGTTTGTCCCCTCAGCCATACAGGTGCGTGAAACGTGTTGCCCACAGCGCCCGTAGAGAGTTGATGTGCCACGCTTTCTTATACTTCGCCGCCTGTGCATCCCTGCACGCCGCCACTCCTGCCAAGCTCGATTTCGGCACTGTCCGTGAAGAGCATCTCATGATCCCAATGCGGGACGGCAAGCGCCTCTCGGCCTATGTGTTCTTCCCTCCGGGTGAGGGAAAATTTCCGGCCATTTTTGAACAGCGCTATGCGGACATCAGCAGCGCCGGATCGCGTAAAGCGGCGGCGAAGTTCGCTGAAGGCGGCTTCGTCATCGCGCTGGTAAACTACCGCGGCACTCACGAGAGCGAGGGCGTGTACCGTGGCTATCGCGGGCTGCAGTGGGGGCCGCTGCGCGATGGCTATGACGTGTGCGAATGGCTGGCCACACAACCCTGGTGCACGGGCAAAATCGGCACGTATGGCGGCTCGCAGGCAGGCTACGCGCAGAACTACCTGGCCGTCACCCAGCCACCGCATCTGGTGGCGCAGTACATGACCGATACGGGCCTGAGCCTGTATCAAGAGGGCTACCGCATCGGCGGCGCCACCAAGCCGCAGCGCTTCATCAAGGGCGGCTCCGTGGCGCGCGACCTCAAGGACAACGAAGACATGCTCCGCGAATGGGACCAGCACCCGGACTATGACGACTACTGGAAGGACGAAGACGCCTCGCTGCATTTCGACAAGATGAACTATCCCTGCTTCACCATCGGCAGTTGGTTTGACTTCATGTGCCAGGGCAGCGTGGCCAGCTTCATCGGGCGCAATCAGCACGGCGGTCCCCATTCACGCGGCCAGCAGCAGCTCATCATCGGCCCCTGGCTGCATGGCGGCTATCCGAAGTCGAACAAGATCGGTGAACTCGTCTTTCCAGAGAACGCCATGTTCGACGTCTATGCGCACATGACGAAGTGGTTCAATCATTACCTCAAAGGTGAGAACAACGGCGTCGAGAAGGACACCCCCGTGAAGTACTACGTGATGGGTGCGACTGGTGAAGAGGGCGCACCTGGCAACGTGTGGCGTGAGGCCCTAGACTTCCCGCCTGCCAGCCAATCCGCCGACTGGTTCCTGCAACCCGACGGCAAACTCACCGCCGTAAAACCCTCTGCAGCCAAGGCCAGCACCGCGTATCTCAGCGATCCTGCGCACCCCATGAGCCTGCCTCATGTGGGCTTTCCCGGCGCCAAAGATGCGCGAGCCTTTGAAGAGCAGGCCGAGGTACGCACTTGGACAAGCGAGGTGCTGAGCAAGCCACTCGAAGTCACCGGCCGCATCAAGGCGGAGGTGTTCGTGTCATCGACCGCGAAGGACACGGACTTCTTCCTGCGCGTGACCGATGTGTATCCCGATGGCCGCTCCATCCTGATCGTGGACTACCCATTACGGGCACGGTATCACGAAGGTTTTGATCATCAAAAATTGCTCGTGCCAGGCGCAGTGACAAAACTCTCCTGGGACATTGGCTGGGCGAGCATCATCTTCAACAAAGGCCACCGCATCCGCATCACCATAGCCAGCACCGGCGCCCCCTATTATGAGCCGAACCCGCAGACCGGCGCCCCCATCAGCCACTTCATCACCGAGCCGGGCGTGCCTGCCATCAACACGATCTGGCATGACGCCGCGCATGCCTCGCGTGTGATTCTGCCAGTCATCAAATAATTCCCAATCTCTCATGCAATCCCACACTCCCTCCATTTCACGTCGTTCCTTTCTGAGCACCGCACTTGCGGCGGGGGCCACACTCTCTGTTCAGGCAAAAGACACAGCACCACTGATCGCCTACGTCGGAACCTTCACTTCGCCACTGCAAAACATGAAGGCCACCCAGGTGGATCTTCCGCCGGGAAATGGTCAGGGCATCCATCTGTTTGAAGTGAACCGCAGCACCGGTGCCATGACTCCCTGCGGCCTGTACAAAACTGGCGTGAGCCCCAACTGCCTCACCTTCAATGCCGCCGGGACATTGCTGTATTCAACCAATGAAACCGACCATCAAGGCAACAACGAAGCGGGATCAGTCAGCGCCTTTGCCATCAATCCCAAGGATGGTCAGTTGACGCTGATGAACTCGGTTAGCTCCGGTGGCAAAGGACCGACCTATGTGAGCCTGCATCCGTCCGGACGCTTTCTGCTGGTGGCGAATTACTTTGGCGGCTCGATGTCGGTGCTGCCAATCAAGCCTGATGGCAGTCTCGGCGAAGCCACGGACTTCAAGCAGGATGCGGGAACCATCGGGCCCAAGAAAGCCACCAACGCACCTCCCGGCAGCTTCGCTTTCAGCGGCCATGATGGAACGCATTCACACATGATCGCGGCCGATGCCTCGGGGCGCTTTGTGCTGTCTGTGGATCTCGGATTGGATCAAATCCTCGTGTGGAAGTTTGATGAACAAAAAGGCACGCTGACGCCGAACGATCCACCCCATGTCACCTTTCCTGCTGGAGATGGCCCACGCCACTTTGCCTTTCATCCCAACAACCACTGGCTCTACTCTCTGCAGGAAGAGGGCTCCAACATCGTGCTGCTTGATTACGACCCTGAGAAAGGCATCCTCACCTCACGCCAGACGATCTCCAGCCTGCCACCCGGATTTGCTGGCAGCAATTTCTGCTCCGAGATCCTGGTCTCTGCCGATGGCCGCTTCGTCTATGCCGGCAATCGTTTGCACGACAGCATCGGCATCTTCGCCGTCGGCAAAGACGGCACCCTCACCTTCGTCAGTGAGGAATGGACCCACGGCGACTATCCGCGCAGCTTCAACTTCGACCCCACCGGCGATTTCTTCTACTGCCTCAACCAGCGCGGCGACAACGTGACGGTGTTCCGCGTGAACCGCAAAACCGGAGTCCTCACCTTCACCGGGCATTACGCACCCGTTGGCAATCCTTCGAGCATCGTGTTTTTGGATCTGGCGAAAGGCGGCTGAGCCACGTTGCGGCGGCATAACCCAATATATGGAAGCCAGCCCTTCGGGCTGGTGCTGCATGAGTTGACGACAGAGAGAGGCCGAAAGGCCGCGCCCTGTGCAACGTAGTCTCTGCCCATGATTCGTTCCTTGCTCTTCGTCGTCGGCGCTTGCGCGCTGCTTTCCCTCAACGCCAGCGCCCAGCACATTCGCGCTGGCATCATCGGCCTGGACACCTCGCACGTGCTGGCATTCACCAAGACGTTGAATGAAAATCCGCAGAAGCCGGAGGTGATGGGCGCGCGCCTCGTCGCTGCGTATGCGCAGGGTTCCAAGGACATCGAATCCAGCACCAAGCGCGTGCCGGAGTACACGGAGAAGGTCAAGGCCCTGGGCGTGGAAATCGTGCCAAGCATCCATGAACTGCTCGACAAAGTGGATGTGGTCTTCCTGGAGTCCAACGACGGGCGCGTACACCTGGAGCAGGTGCTGCCCTGCATCGAGGCGCATAAGCCGGTCTTCCTCGACAAACCGATCGCGGGCACGCTCGTCGATGCGATCAAGATTTTCGACGCCTCCAAGAAGGCCAGCATTCCCGTATTCTCCTCCTCCTCGCTGCGTTTTGGCAAAGGCACGCAGGCTGTGCGCGGCGGCAGCATCGGCAAGGTCATGCAGGCGAGCACCACCAGCCCGGCCAGCCTGGAAGAGCACCATCCTGATCTCTTCTGGTATGGCATCCACGGCGTGGAGTCCCTCTTCACCGTCATGGGCACCGGCTGCCAGAGCGTGAAGCGCGGCACTGTGATGGAGGAAGTAACCACCGTGGACAAAGCCACCAAGCAGGAGACGAAGCAAACCGTCAGCCGCATCACCGTCACCGGCACCTGGGCAGGCGGACGCACCGGCACCTTCACCGAGGCCAAAGGCTACGGCGGCAAGGCCGTCGGAGAGAAGGGCGAGGCCGCCATCGGCACCTACGACGGCTACGATCCGCTGCTCTACTCCGTCGTCCATTTCTTCCGCACCGGCGTCGCCCCCGTCACGCCCGAAGAGACGCTGGAAATCTACGCCTTCATGGAGGCTGCCGATGAAAGCAAACGCCGCAATGGGGCCGAAGTGACCCTCAAAGAAGTGATGGACAAGGCCATGGCGGAGGCGCGGAAATAGCGTTTGTATATTTTCACATACGCTGCATGCCCGAGCAACTCAGCACGTGGCAAGGCGGAGTTTGTCTCTACAATTCACTGTGGCAGACTCGGTGAATAAAATACTTTGCTCACTCGTAGGCGTGACTGCTATAAGCGGTTTGCATGTCTTTCACTCCCCGTAGTTTCTTATACTCGGCTTGTATTTTCCTCACCTTGGCACAGTCTGCCCGGGCGGCCACGTTGAACGCCACCTGGAACACCGCCGCCGATGTGCCCGTGAGCGCCAGCAGTTACACCGCCACAGGTAACACGGTGAATTTCACTCTGAACTTCACCCCATCCGTCGGCACACAGCTCACGGTGGTTAATAACACCGGACTGCCGTTCATCAGCGGCACGTTCGACAACCTGACCCAAGGGCAGACAGTCAGCCTGAGCTACAATGGTATCGCCTACCCATTTGTGGCCAGTTACTTCAGCGGCACGGGCAATGACCTCGTGCTGGTGTGGGCAGAGAGCCGCCCCGCTGCCTGGGGCTACAATGCTGACGGTGAGCTTGGCAACAACAACAACACAAACAGCGGTACCCCGGTAGCAGTAACAACGGCGAGTCCCCCGCTGGCCGTCCGCACGCTGCTAGCGCTCTCTGCGGGTGCGGCACATAGCTTGGCGCTTTGCTCTGATGGCAGTCTGTTTAGCTGGGGCAATAATTATAACGGTGGGCTGGGCAACGGCACAAATATCAGCAGCGGTTTGCCGGTGGCGGTGACGACAACTGGCACACCGCTGGCGGGAAAGGGAGTCGTGGCAGTCTCTGCGGGTGGGTCACACAGCCTTGCCTTGTGCTCGGACGGCACACTCGCGGCCTGGGGCTACAGCTACTACGGTCAGCTGGGCAACGGCACGACCACCAGTAGCAGCGTGCCGGTGGCGGTGACCACGGCGGGCACGCCGCTGGCTGGCAAAGCCATGGTGGCCATTAGCGCGGGTGGCACTCACAGTCTTGCTCTCTGCTCAGATGGCACCCTGGCGGCGTGGGGCTAT
>TBL_comb48_EPIDRAFT_1000615_pt1 | contig 27447 bp, 38 predicted proteins | sample TroBogEpilimnion_37_FD_10681 | JGI IMG/M metagenome (IMG submission 10681) | reverse complement strand
TCGACAACTTCTTTCATCAGTGGCATCCGTATTTGTTGCAGTGCAGATAAAAGTAGATTCCACCCCAAACCACTAAGCCAAAGATAATCAAAGACAAGATGCTGATGACAGCAAAGTCAATTGCCTCTTTGATCTCTTGCTTGCGCTTGGCTTCCGCCGCTTTAGCCCTAGCAATCTCTTTAGCCGCCTCGGCTTCCATCGCCGCCGCACGTTTTTTGATGTTCATCCAGACATCCATTTTTCCTGATGAGAAAAATAGATTCTTCAAAGATTCCTCAAACTCCCTGGCTTGCTCAAGCGCCATCTCTAGCTCAAGCGCCTTACCCATTGCCGAGCCTTTAAACCCGCCTGATTTAGCCGTAGCAACGACATGAATGGCATTGACCTTGGCATCAAAATATTTGCCTAAAACTGGCCCAAGGCTTCCCAAATCAGAAGCGGTTTGTGATGCCTTTTTGACCAGCTTGATCGCAGACTGGACAGCATCTAGCGCGGCAAACGGGTCGATTGGAATCATTTGTCAGCCTTACCGTCTAGCTTGTCAAAAATTTGCTTGAGGATTGCTTTTACCTCGGCAATGTCTGCACGATAGTCATCTTTTATGACATAAGCGTGAGGCATGTCGTTAATTTTGTCATCAAGTTTTTGTAACTTTGCGGTGATCGAGTTAAAGACGTAGACAGCTAAAAAACCGCCTACGCTTACCACGATATTAAATAGCTGTTGGTTATCCATCATGCAGCCCAAGGCAATGGCGTGTTTGTAGGACTGACAGGAGGCGTAATCATGCTGTCGATTTGGCCTTGCACACAAGCCTGTGCGCTTGCAATTTGCTCTGCGGGAATCCACGCAATGACTTGAGCGGGTTGCAAATCTGCGTATGGGGTGTAGCCCGTTTCGCCTTGGGTGGGAGTGAATTGGCAGTTGCCATCGATGCTGGCGGTATGTTGACCGTCAACTCCGGTGACCTCATAAATCACGTTTACAACATACCCCGTTGGATTGGGGATGGTGAACATCTGTTTGATGGTGGTGGTAAAAGTAGTGGACATGATATTTCCTTTTAAGGGTGGGTTGCTTTGTATGCGTCAAATTCTGTTTTAAGTTCTTGGATTGCTTTTACAAGGAATGGGATTACACCTGAATTATCCATCTGTTGATATTTAGGTGTGCCATCTTCGTTTACAGCATCTTTTTCACCAGTAACGCAGTTAGGAATAACGGCTTGTATTTCATGCGCCAAGAAACCATCGTCTTTACGACCATCAATCCATGTAAAGCTAACTGGGTTTAATGCTTCTACAGTAGCCAAAGCATTTTGAATTGGTGCTACATCATTCTTTAGGCGGTAATCAGAGGTGGTGTTGTAAAGAACAGCAGTAGTTCCTGCTTGTGAAATAGTTCCTATTTGTGTGCCAGCATAAGAAAAACTAGTAAACCATGAGCCACTCCCAGTTCCTGAAGAATGTCCAATTGCAATATATGTTGAATTAGCTGCTTGATATACAGAAAAACCATTTGTTAAAGCAGATGTTAATGTTACTGTTCCAACGCCAAAATTACCACTACCATCAAAGATACCCCGTGGATTCCCGTCACCGTCTGATAAAACGATGTAGTTGCTTGCTGTGCGGATGTCTAGGCCACCGTAGTTTCCGTTGTAACCGCCAATGATTGTGTTCTTGGAGCCTGTTGTAATAACTTCACCAGAATATGCGCCAAGGAATGTATTGTTTAAACCCGTGGTGTTGCTGTACCCCGCTTGATACCCTACAGCAGTGTTGTTAGAGGCTGTGGTGTTTCCGTTAAGAGCAAATGGGCCAAGTGCTACGTTATTTGAACCCGTTGTGTTTGCGCCCAAAGAATAAGCACCAAAACCAGCATTGTTATATCCAGTAGTGTTTGCTGTTAAAGACAGATAACCAAACGCATCCACACGATAACCACCGTTTGTTGCGTAAGCAGATTTATAACCAACAGCAGTACATTGGTCTTGCGAGTTTTGCGAATACAGAGCTTGATAACCAACAGCCACCAAATTGGATGCGCCTGTGGTGTTGGAATAAGCCGCCTGATAACCTACAGCAGTATTGTTAGAGGCTGTGGTGTTAAGGACAAGCGCTTGATACCCTAAAGCCGTGTTATTGAAACCTGTGGTGTTGCTATACAAGGCCCCACGCCCAATTGCAGTGATTGCAGTGCCTGTGGTGTTTCCAAATGCAGAAAAATATCCAAGCGCAGTGTTTTCAGCTCCAGTAGTGTTGCTGTACATTGACTGATAGCCTACGGCAGTATTGTTAGATGCTGTGGTGTTTGAGTAGCTAGCTTGATAACCTACAGCAGTGTTGTTAGAGGCTGTGGTGTTGTAATAAGCTGCTTGGTAGCCTATAGCCGTGTTGTATGAGGCTGTGGTGTTGGAGTAGAGGGCGTAATTGCCAAGCGCAGTATTTGAGCCGCCAGTAGTGTTTGCGGTTAACGCAACGTGACCAACAGCCGTGTTATTTGCGCCCGTAGTATTCGCATAAAGTGATTGAATACCTACCGCAACATGGTCAGCACCGGTGGTGTTGTTATACAGTGCTTTTTGACCAAGGGCGGTTACCGACCCAGTTGTATTACTGTATCCGGCCTGATAACCTACAGCAGTGTTGTTAGAGGCTGTGGTGTTGTTTTGAAGTGCGCCAGCACCCGATGCCGTGTTGTATGAACCAGTTGTTGTTGCGTTCAAAGCCGCCCAACCAGAGCCTGTGTTGTAAGAGCCAGATGTCAACGCGCTCAAAGTTGCATAACCCAAGCCTGTGCTATTTGTTCCAGTAACACCACCAGAACTTGTCCCAATTGTTAAAGCACCCACCGCAGTGTTGGTAGACACAGCACCTGCACCACGGCCTACGGTGATGCCGTTCACGCCCAATTGAGCGCCATCAAACGTCAGCGCAGAACCAGTAGTAAGCGCACTTGTAGACGATGCGTAGACAACACCGTTAGCGGTGAATGAGGTTAAGCCTGTACCGCCGTACGCTGTACCCAGCGCGTTCGTCAAGTTCAGCGTGTTGGCTGTTAATGTTGTGCCGTTAAATGTCAGGTTGGCTGAATCGGTTTCCAATCCACCAGTGGTTGAGTACACCACACGGCCTGAAGTTAAACCGGTATTTGTGATGGTTGCGGCTGTCAGGTTACGGAATGTGGCATCACCACTCAATTCACCGACTTTGACAAAATCAGAGCCGCTCCAAGCGATCAATGCCTTTTCACCGGAGATTACCGTTACACCGGTAGTTGGGCCTGAGCCCACAACCTTTACCGATTGAGATGTGGATGTTTGGTTAATCACCACGTAGGTCTTGCTTGATGCTGGGACTGTGATGGTCAACAAACTTGCGGGGTTACCCGTGCAGTTGATGATCTGATACTGAGATGACCCGGTTGTGCCTGTACCGGCTTGGGCTAAGTTATTACCCGAGCTTGAACCGTTTGTGATGGACAGCGTGACGGCTGTTTGGCTTCCACTGATGGTCTGAGCGCCCGCAATGGCGGCGTCAAGATAGTCTGTCAGACCCTTGTTTACATCGTCGCCCCAAGTGCCTGATTCCGTTCCGGTTACCGGCTCGGCCAATCCCAAAAGCGTTGTGTAGTTGATAGTCATTTAAACGTTCCTATTCTGTTGAAATTAAATTCCAAGCAGCATCCACAGAATCATCAATCACATTCCAATTCCCGGTCTGTGTACTATTGATATTCTGCCAGTTAGCGGCCTGTGTGTCACTTATTAAATTCCAGCTTCCAGCCTGTGTGCTGTTTATATTTTGCCAGTTTGCTGTTTCACTGTCGTCAATCAGGCTCCAGTAGAAAACACCGAATGTCCCAACCTTACCCATGGCTTGACAGCCAGTGATGGCTACAAGCCTTTCACCCATTGACACATTGCCTACTGCGGCTGAGGACTGAGCGCCCGTTAGGGTTCTGGATGCTGAGTTTGTAACCGATCCAACGGCCCCAGAAGCCCCGCTTCCTGTCAAGGCAATGGTAACGTTTAAACCAACAGTTCCAACGTCTCCTGAGGCCGCAGTCCCATTAACAACGATCCTTCTGACCATCGTCCCAACAGCCCCGGATGCTGAAACACCGGATAAGGCAACTGTTGTGGATGGGGTCTCTGAACCTGTATTGCCTGACGCAAGGTTACCGGACAGGCTTTGAGATGTGTTTACACCAACTGTGCCAACATTACTTGAAGCTTGAACACCGGAGATAGATGTGGTTGTGCTTGGCGTTACCGAGTTTGTTAAACCGTTAGCCGCGACACCGGACAGAGTAACGCTGATCGCTCCAGAAACGGAGCCAACATTACCCGATGCCGCAACCCCAAGATCAGAAACCACCTCCGAGGCGACAACAGTCCCGACAGCGCCAGACGCCGCAACGCCTGTGATGACGGCTTGTGAAGAGACTGAGACTGAGCCAACTGACCCGGATGCTAAGTTACCGGTCAGGGCAACGGATGTGGACTGCGTGACAGAACCAACCACCCCGGATGCGGTAACCCCTGTCAGGGCTACCGTTACAGATAAGCCCGTCGAGCCTACTGCGCCTGAGGCGGCGTCACCTGTTAACGGGGTACTGCCGAACCCCCAGACGCCATTACCCCAAGCACCACTGCCCCACCCGGACATAGGTCACCTATCAGGTGGTAGACAAGCGCAATAAAGCAGTTGTCGTGCTGTTGGATGGCATGGTCAGTGTAAACGTGCCTGCGGTGACGGTCTGAGAGCCAAACGTATGAACCGATACGGCCTTATTGCTCTGGGTTGAGTTGTAGATCAACACAGTGTCAAAAGCTGTAGAAAGGGTCACGTTGGTGTAAACCAAGCTTGCGGACGGTGTCCAGTAAGCCACGCCAGCAGTAGGCGAACTGTTGGTTGCCGTTGGGGCCGTGGCGTTAGTCACCGTTACACCGCCAGCAGTGTAGTTCGTGCCCGACACCTCACCAGTGGCTGAATAAGCCGTGGTGCTTGCGTTCAGGGTTGCTGTGGTTAGATACAAAGCGCCTTTAAATGTATCGGCGGCGCTTGTTCCGCGAGTGGGTGCAGTGCCAAAGTTATGGGTAGCTGTTAACAACTCGCCCATAAAGCTAGTGCACATACTTTGGGTGTTACTCATGGTGTTTCCTTAAAAAGATGCTGCTTCAGCGCCAGCAAAAGAGGGCGCTTTCTTTAGATGGACATGTACTGAGCGATGCACCAATTCCCCGTCCAACCAATACTCCACCCATGTGGTGTACTCATCATCATTATCGATGGCTCCCTCTCGCTTTTCAAGCAGGGATTCGTCCATTTCGCCTTTGGTTGTATTGACAAGGGCCATTATGCAATCCTTATGATTGAGGTTGTGTTGCCATTCGCTGGGAATTGAACCGTAAATGTGCTGGATGATATTTTGTCATTGCCAAAATCCAGGACACAGACTGCGGGGTTTCCGCTACCGCTTTGGTAAATTAACGCCCCACGGGCCAGGATTGATCCTGACCATGAAACGTTAGCAAAGTTAATGTAGGCAACTGTGCCGGTGTTACCAACGGTTGGTACTTGCGTGATCGTCAGGTTTTGCCCACCTGCAACGTAGTTGCCCCCACTCGACTCCCCAGTGGCAGTATAGGCCGCTGTAGTTGCATCGAGGGAAGCCGCGTTCGTATAAAGCGCAATCTTGAAGGTTCCGCTTGTAAAATTGAACGTGCCATTCATCAAACCAGTTTTGAACACGTTGCATGTGTAGTTTCCTGTAAAGGCCAAGATATTCTCCTATCAGGTCACTGGCTGACGATATTGACCAGAACGATAAGCATCCTGACGCTCCAAGCCATCTCCAAGGCGTTTTGCCAACTGAAGGGCTTCGTTGTACTTTTTGTCATACAAGCTAAGCATGTCGGCCTCACCCTTCATGAAGGTATAGGCTTCCACCAAACAACCATACAAAAGCACGGAATCAAAATTATCACCAAGCCACGATGTACCCGAGGCATTGGTTACTGTAGCAACAGGAACTGAGAATCCGCCACCGCCGTTTAAACTGGCTGTTAGGACATCCCCAACAACATATTGGCTTCCGCCCACAGTCACGGTGACGGTCGTCACAATTCCACCCACAACCTTAATGGTTGCCATAGCTCCATTTCCAGAGCCACCTGTTAATGGGACATCAAAGAATGTCCCGCTACTGTATCCACTGCCGCCCGAGATGGCTCCCAATGTTGCAATCGGGGCTTGGACAATAGAGTCTGGATAGTAGTAATAATGCAATTCTGCGTTGTAGTTCTGATCGGGCGTGGGGCCCATGATGAACGACAACTCATTGGTGATAATCCCGCTGGTCACTGTCGGGCCAAACAAAGCGTAGTACTTTGGCAAGCCCGTTGACGTTGGATTGGGATAGGCCTCACGAATAAAGTTCACATCCTTGTTCAGCAAGTAGGTGTAGTTACCCGCTGAATCAATAACGGCTAATGAATAAACAGACAGGAAATCACTGGGCGATGTCAGATAAGGGGTTGTGTTGGACACAACACCATTCACGTTCTTGCGCAGTGACGGGAATTGAATGACGTTGTAAATCTTTTGCTCAGCTTGCTCGATGATTCGATTAAGCTGGTCAGCAAAGCTAACGGTTTGCCCGTCAGCAACGTAGACATCCGGAAATTGGTTTTCCGTGTATGTCTGAATTGACGTCACCAATTCCGTGTAGTTCATGCCATTGGGCCCCGTGACTTAATGCCTTTGATGGCCGCACCATAACCACGCATGGTAATGCCTTCAGTCTTGATGCCTTCGTTACCTGCGGATTTGCTGATGTGACCAACAGACATATCCAGAGTGTCAGCCTTGCTCATGTTGGCACGGGCGCGTAACTCAGGGATAGCCTCTTTAGCCCGGGATGCATAGGCATCTGCGGGCTTGTTGTCACGATTAGCGCCTTCATGAATTGAAGGGCTATTCTTCTTTGTGGGTTTGACCTCGGCAACCATTATTTGCTCCCGCCCTTTTGGTTGTGGGCGCGGGCCAGATTACGGCCAACTTTACGCATGGCCTCGCCTGTAACGCCACCCTTTTTCAGCTTCAGCTTTGTGCCTTTGCCGCCTTTATGCTCTTGAGCGTCATGTTGTTTAAACGCTTTTTTGATCAGAGCTTTATCTTGTTTGATGTCTTCTTTGTCCATGTCCAACTCCTTATGTAGTCACTACAGTTACTGTGCCCAATTGCACGTTTAAAAGCAAGTTGTTTGGCGTCAAAGATGCATCAAAATAACTTGCGCCACCAACAGGATTCCATCCCCACTGGAAGATTCTACTTCCGCCTTCAACCGTTCCATATCCAGATTGGCTGGTTCCACCTGTCTGGCTTGTCTGCAATCCATTGGGCCCGGACGTTACATAACTCCTATCTGGCCTTGGATTTCTCAAACCTTGTGGATCATCCACTGGATACATACCAAGCAACAACTGCGGCTGATCTGGGTCCCAGCATTCCGGGCAAACCAACAATTCATAATTCTTGGTCTTAATCACCTCACGCCGCAAAGCCTTGAGTTTAAACCGTTGGTCGCAACGGTCGCACTGGGCAATTGCATATTTGCCTGATGCAAACCGATTACCCATTAGTAGGTACTCCCGATGAACTGCTGACGGGGCACAAACCTAACTGCGGCTTTCTCACGGTCCTCCTCAGAGGCCATTTGCCATGCTTCGTCATACTGTTGTTTCAGGACATCCAAACGTTGCATGCCCGAGGGAACCTTCAGGGCAATGTAATAGGACAAACCAGCGGCCATAGCCGGGACAAACCTAAATGGAATGTCTTGGATGTTGACACCTCCGCCAGCATCCTGAGTGCGCCGCAGACGCCAGTACATAAATTGGTACTGTTGCGCATTGTCAGGAGTGGGCCAGACAGTGATGGCCGGTAACTGTTGCCAATAAACCGCAGTCCCTGATGTATGGGATGTTGCGGATGTATTGTTTTGTCCTCGGAAACAGTTGTACAGGACGTTGCCTGTAATGTATCCGTACACAATCGTTTCGTTGTCAATCTGAACAAAGCCGGTGGCAGGCAAGCCAACCGCAGAGTTTAGGGTAATGGTGGTATCAGTTGCACTGATGTTGGATGCAAGGGTTAGCCCTGTAGGGCTTGATTGTCCGTTAAAACGCTGAATCCAAACCTGAATTGGACGGGCCTGCTGGATTTTGTTTGGAATCGTTGCGTAAGTAGAAACACTAATACGGGTAATGGTTAAATCAGCCTGAGTGCTTGCAACGTTAGCGCCTGTGCGAATCACATGCTCCAACAAGTCCACTGTATCCGCTGGCAATGCGTATGTGTTTTGACCTTGGACCAAATTAATTGATCCAGGCTCAATGGTCCACATGTTGATGCCACGGTTTGCCCAGTCGGCAAACATGATGTTTAAACTGCGGCGGGCTGTACGCAGGTCATAACCGCTACGCAACTCACTACCGGCGCGTTCAAACGCTTCCTCGACCAGCTCTGCTAGGTCAAGGTTGAATGAGGTTAAGCCGGAAGTGGTTGCCATGATTATTTCTTCGCAGTTTTTGCAGAGTCAACAAAAGCCTGTGCGGTAGGTGCACCCTTTTGACCAGGCTTGCGCATCTTCTCTTTCGAGCCGTGGGCAATACGTTTACGCTTGGCGTTGATGTTGGCATACAAGCCAACATGTCCGCCTTCAGCGTATTCGGTGAAATCGGTGTCGTCGCGGCGGGCCTTACGCACTCCGCGAGGCATCTTGGATGGATTGACATCCCCCATACCGCGACTTGCCATCATAGGTATCTACCTTTGGTGTGACCTTTGACTGCGATGCCATCAGCGCGTTTAGACGCTGAGCTAACCTTACCGCCCTTTTTCATGGCGGTAGGCGCACCCGACTGATCGGCTGGCGCTTGAGACATGGTCTGAGGTGCTGGCTGAGGAGCGGGTTGTGGCATTGGTTGCGGCATAGGCTGTGGAGCTGGCTTAGGCATATAAGGCGTTTGATTTGCCTTGTCATAAGCGCGGTCAACAGCTTTTTGCAACTTCATCTCTTGAAGCATTTCACGGGCTTCTTTTTCAGCCCGGCTCATGTGTTTCTCAGCCATGATGACTCCTTAACGGCGTTTGGTCATGCCGCCACCACACATAGCTTCAACATGATCCATGTGATGCTTGTGGTCTTCGGCATGCTTTTTGAAGTGGTGCTTGTGATGTTTGTGGTCACCCACTTCATGCTCGGAGATGAATTCGTCATGACGAACCATATCGGGGCCGTATTCTGGTTCTTGCTGTTCTTCAACCATATTGCGTTTCATGATTACTCCTTAGTAAATTTTTCCACGGGTTTTGCCTTTGGTTGCAATACCATCGGCACGACGAGAAGCGTTTGACACCGGTTTGGATGTCAGACCGCCTTTTGCCATCTTTTTGACTGCTCCGCCTTTGCGATAGCCAACAGCGCCGCCAGTCCAATCGGATTCATCCAATGCTTTTTTGGCTGGTGTTTCAGCCGCCTTTTGAGCGACAGAACCTGACGGGCTGTTGGGTAACTGGCGCGTTGGGTTATTGGCAATCTGACGGGTTGGATTGTTTTGAATCGCTTGCCTTGCAGTGCCGGGCAAACCATCGTAGCCACCAACTTGACGAGCGCCACTTGAGCCAACAAACGTAACAGGGGTTTCGGTTGTAGCCAATGCGCGACCGCCAGTCAAAGCCTCTTGAGCCGCCTTGCGTCCAGCCAGACCTCTAGCCATTGAACTCATAGCTTTTAAACCAGGGCCTCCGCCCATCATGGTTTCTAAACCGGCTTGAGTCTGAGCGCTGGTTGGAAGTTGGACATATCTTGCCAATTCATTGGCAGTTGGTCCGCCTTGACCGCCACGCCCGCTACCGCCTTGACCGGTATAACTTGGGGTTTGATAAGCTGAAGAGCCATACTGAGTGCCACGGGACATCCCAGCTTCGCGGTCGCGGGGATTGCCTTGCGCCGATGGTTTGGACTTTGTAGCTGGTTTAGATAAAGAGCTTGCGTTACGCACGCTCTCTTGAGGGGTTGATTGATTGCCATAATTTTGGGCAAAATCAGAAATCTCTTGAGAATCAATTGAATTGTTTGCGGCCTCAAGTAAGTCCACATCATTTGATTGATCCTGTTGAGATGGCTGTGGGGCTTGAGGGGCCGCTCCGGTAGAGGTTGGGGCAGTCGTATTATTGCCGCCAATCTTATCCCTGAACATGTACCCCAAAGCGGCTAAAGCCGCAAGACTGTTTAAGTTTGCCATGATGGCTCCTTAGACTTTACCGCCGCGCTTCATGCCTTTATTGCCGGGCATGGAGATTTGACGAGCTTTGGTGTGGCCTTTTTCTTGAATGGTGTGCTCACCATGCTTCTTAATGCCACCGGAAACAACCTTTTTCATGGATGTTTCAATCATGCCGCCTTTGGCATATTTCATCATGCCGCCGCGCTTCATGCCGCCCATATCTGGAACGGTAGGACCGGTATCGCCAAGGTTTGTGCCTTTGGTCTTACCGCGCTTTTGAACTGCGCTCTCACCGAAGCGAGTCAGTTTGTTAGAGCCTTTTTCCACATCCTTGGACATGTTACGTGGACCCATTGATTCTTTCATAACGCCACCTTTTTTAAAAAGAGCCGATTTTCCATGATGGGTTTCCGGCTGATTAACAACTTGACTATCTGCGCGGGACTTTACACCGCCAGAACCAAACTTTCTACCTTTGTCGGCTTCCATGAAATCTTTGCCCACCGACTTGGGTATCCCTAACTCTTTGGATTTGGATGGATTGTTTGCAACCATCGCCATAAGATTATGCTGTTTTTGACTAACTGAGGGCACTTCTTTGCTCCCGCATAAAAGATTCAAGTTTCTCATCAAGCCTGTCTAAACGGGCAAGAACTCGATCAATGTCACCATGAACATCGGATTTGGTCACAAAATTGCGGGCGCTTTCCTCCCGGGTTTTGTTCAAAAGGATGTCCAGCCGCTTGATTTCATCAGATTTATCTTTGATGAACCATATGAGCAAAGCTGACACAAATGACAGCGATGCGTTCCATAAAATCATTTCCGTACTCATATCAGCATTTCCACCTTGCAAGGGATGCCGCCTTACGGGTCGGCTTCCCATTTTCATCCTTCATAGGACCGGGCATGCCTGACATGCGAGCGCAGAAAGAATCTTTACGTGAACCACCCTGAGGCTGAGGAGCTTTCAAGTGACTGCCTGTCGCGGCGTTGTACTTGGCACGACCCTTGGCCGTAAGACCTGCGCCTTTAGAGACAGGGAGCTTTTCACCACGGCCAACAGCCAGCGATGGTCCTTTTTTCTTTGGTGTTGCTTTAGCCATTGACAACCTTTAAACGCGACTGGCGGATGTTATCCACAAGAGGCATAACAACATCCTCGCGGAAATTGCGGGTGAACTCATTGGAGCCGACATGAGGCAGGCTAATGTCCACATCAATGTGGACTGTAAAGCCCATGCTTGTAGCGCGGTCGCAGAATAGGTAATCCTCGCCCACGTACTTGCCATTCACAATGTCAAAATTAAACACCGCCGACATCTTCTCGGTCGGTGACTTCTCATACATCCACTCGGGATGGGCTTCAATCAGCGCTTCAATGACATGGCGCTGGATTAACATAAAGCCTGTTGGGGCGCGTTTTACGCGCATCAATGAGCCATCAAACTCCAGGTCACCATGCTCATCAAAGTACAAGTCGGTGAAAAAGTTTTGGTCTTTGGCTCTGCGGGGGTAGGCCCCGGTCGTGATGTCTTTAGTACCACTTTGAGCCATCAGGCGCAGAATATCATCGGCTGTTGCGATAACGTCTGCGTCAATAAAAAGCAATTCTGTTGCTTCTGTTTTTAGAAACTCATGAACCAAAGCGTTGCGGGCCATGGTAATGATTGAGCAATTTGACAGGTCAGACAAAATAACAGACACACCAAGTTGCATTGCCTTGGGCATTAGTTGCGCCAAAGCAAATGCAGTCTTGATGTTTAGCTTACCGTCGTAAGTAGGCACGCCGATAAACAGCGTGCGCTTAGCCAACGATGCTTTTCTGGTTTCAGCCATAGTGGATAGTCACAAAACCCATGTTCACCATGTAAACATAAATGCCGTTTAAACACAATTGGCCTTCGCCGGGAACAAGTAGTTGTTGTGTAGCTGTTGCGCCAGTCAGTGTTTCATATGTGGCTATCCAAATATTGGTATTGCCTGAAACATATTGACAACCGGTGCCTGCGTTTGTCACAGTGCCCGAGTTAATGTCGGTCATGGTAAACGTGTTGGCGTCAGTTACCGTGATAACGTAGTTGCCATCAGTTGCCGACACGCCGGAACTGTTATTAAAAGAAATCCCGACAGTCGCACCGGTGCTTAACCCATGCCCCGTAGAAGAGACAGTGATGGTATTACCTGAGCGCCCATATGTGCCAGATGTTACTGGCGCAGTATTGGTGTCAAAGAAAACAATATTACCTGCTTGGCTTGCATTTCCACACAAAGTTACTTGCTTTTTACGGCAACGAAACTTTGTTAAAAAACCAGATTGGTTTAAATGCGCCGCCCGTACATCTGTTTGCATCATGATTGATTGCTCCTTAAAAGAGGGGGCCTAAGCCCCCATCAATCAGTCAAAGTTACCGTATGGGTAAGTGGTGCTGTTACCAATGTTGGCGTCAACTTGCGTATAACGCAGAGCAAAAGTGAACGTGCCAGCAGTGATAACTGGCAATGTGGTGCCCGTGCCGCCAGTGTAAGGAATGGTCAATGTAACCACAACTTGCGAAAAAGTTGCTGGCTCAACCACACCCATGGGGTTGGTAAAGTCTGCGGTTGTTGCATTGGTAGCCAACAATTGAGCGCCAGTTTGCACAACGGTGTTACGACCAGTGGCGGCGTTCATTGAGGTCACACTACCATAAGTGGTGGTGTTAAAACCATTGCCAATGCTTGCGGTAACGGTGCCGATTGTGCCGCCGGTAGCTGTAATAGCTACGTTGGTATCCAACAAGAAGTCATTGATGTTGGAGGATGTAGGCAAATAAAACACCACGCCACGGTACAAAGTACCAGTACCACCTGTGCCTGCGTCAGCCGTGATGGTGGCGGCAGTTGGAGGATAAGCTGTGGAGCTTGGTGTATATACAACACCGTTGATGTTGGGGATTTGGTTGCCGTTAACAAACTGACCGGAACCGCCGCTGTAACCAGCAGTAGCCACAGTGGTGTTTGTTAAAACAATACTGCAATCTTGCACGAGGTCGGTATAACCAACATCGCGGATTGCGCCAAAACGGGAATTACCGGCCAGAATTGGTCCGGAAAACGTAGAACGTGCCATGACAAAGAGTCCTTATGCAAAAGTACCCGTACCAATCGTTGCATCGTCTGCTGGGGCAGTCCGGCACAGGTAATCACCCAGTTATCCTAATATACATGATTTAAACATGTGCAACAAGCATTTAAACGTAAAAAAAGGGGCCCGAAGGCCCCTCTTTGTGCAACCGGATCAGAATGAACCGGAAGAACCCCAAACGCCCAATGGATCGGACCAGCCGAAACTGTAACGCTCACGGGACTTGTAGCGGACGTTGCCGGTATCAAAATCCCCGTCCATTGAATTTTGCATGGGGGTACGCACGAAGTGCTTCAGACCGTTAGGAACGTCAGTGGTCAGGAACCATGCGTTAGGATCGGTCAAGAAGTGGTTAACGGTGTAGCCTTCAGAGACAGAACCGTTGTTCTTCAATGCGTTGATGTCGTTGTTGTTTGTACCAACGCGCAACTCGGTTTCGAGCAGGCGGGTAGCAACAAACATCAATTGTGGAGGAACAACCAGTTTGCGTGGCTTTGCGGCCAACAGCAAACCACGTTCATCCGTCCAACCAGCGATTTGAATAACTGCGGCTTCCAAAGAAGTCTCATTCAAGTCAGCTTGAGTGGTTGGGGTGTTGGCGTTAGTACCGCCGCTAACCAAGGGGTGGGCAGAGCTGAATAGAGCAACGCCGTCGCCGCCTACATAAGTAGAGGAGAAGCCGTTATTCAACACAGCGGCAGCTTTAACCTGCTTGGTGTAAGCCATGGCACGGGCCAAGCCTTTGGTGTAACGAGCAGACAGGCTGTCGTACAAGTTATCTTCAATCGCTTCTTCAGTGATTGAGAAACCCAAAGCGATGGTTTCGTGGTTATAGCGAGTGGTCCATGCCTCTTGAGCGTTGTCATAAGAGATCGCAGAACCTTCAGGCTTCACAGGAGCAGCGCTGAAGCCGGACAGTTTTGTCTCCTCTTCAAACGAACGCTCAGAAGTCTCAGTTTCGTAGATTTCTTTATGCTCTTCGCCGTAACGGGCGTACTCCAAACCGAACAATGCGTTCAGGCCAGGGAGCAATTCTTTAAGTAGTTGTGCGCGTGAAATAGCCATGATTTACTCCTTAGACCCCGGTGGTGTCGTTGTACTGGGGCAGGTTCCACTTCACCACAAACTCATAATAAGTGGTGCTGTTGCTGCTCTGAGGGCCAGTAGCGCTTGCCGAAATGACATCAATCACGCGAACTGGGAAAGTGTTGGTGGTGGTGGCAGAGGAGCCATCAATACCATAAGCAGAGTCACCAGTGTTGGTAGAACCTGCACCGGCAACCATAGCCACGTTCTTGCCAACCATCGCGGCACGTGTGTATGCGGCGGGGGTGGTAGAGCCAGCGGTGGTAGCGGCCACTTGGAACACAGCGTTTGGATCATCCACAACGTAGGCGTAAGCCAAAGCGGTTGCAGTAGACAAAGCTGCGGGGTAGTACTGGCCCTGAACGGTTTGACCGGCAGAGTTTACGTACTGGCAACCAACCAAAACACCGGCGGTGTCGCCAGAGTTGGTGGCAGTTTTAGCGATCAAGTAGCCACCAGAGATAGCCACGGTGTCGCCGTTAAGGATTGCGGTAGCGTAGCCAGCCGCAATAGGGATTTGACGGATCGCTCCGGCGTAGGGCAGACCATCCAGTCGGTTGACTGGTTTGAAGCCATACGTCTTGCTGACGGTAGGATAAGCCATCTAAGACTCCTTATTACTTAGAACCTGAACCAAAAGTCACCTCAGACCGACGCTCAGAAAACTTCGGCATATTGGGGTGGCTTTCGCGCATGAATGATTGATCCACCGATTCCATTTGAGTCCTGTTTTGGCGTGAGTAATAATCATCACGTTGTTTTAAGAATTCAGACGGAATACGGCAAAGTACGAGGCCCCCAATCTCAATGCCGCCCTTAAAGCGACCATCGACAACTGAGTGCATCATCAACTCCGGATATTCGTCAGCCTTTACAGGCTCGAAACCCTCACGGAGCTTTGAAGAGATGTTTCCGGGATCAGATGTTCCCAAAGTGCTGATACGAATGTAACGATGCGTCCATCCCGGACGGGGATTTGGCATTGGCAAAGTTTCAGGCTTTTGCCACGATTCTGCGCGATAAAAATCAGCAGACCGGGTTTCCAATTCGCGTGGTTTGCGCTTTTGTTCAACAACTTGTTCCATTATTCACCTCTATTTAAAATTGCTACCTGTTTTGCGTATGCCTCTGGAGTAATCCCGAGCTTGCGAGCTAACGCAACTTGAGATGGCTTCAGTCTGACGCGACTAGGCGGTGTGCTTCTTGACGCCGGTGCAACCGGTGAAGCGGATCGTGCGCGGCGCGGTTCATCTCCCGCCGGATTGGATCGTGTTTGGGATGTCCGATCATCTTCATCGCTCTGAGTGTCAAAGTACTCAGGAAACCTTTTGCGCATAGCGCCGTCGATAGTACGAAAATACTCTTCAGTACCGACATAGTTCGGACCATACTCGCGTGCTAATTTTTTGTCAAGCCCCATTGCAAGCATAGTCATTTCGTCATCCTTTCCAAACCAATCTGAGTTATCAGATACCCAAGTTTGGGTGCGTGGAGACATTGACGATTGCTGTTGTAGTTGCTGGCGCTGAGGCACTTGGAAGTTGTCATGAATCTCAACCGGACGCATTGAACTTGTGCGGTCAAGCTTCAAAGTTGCCTTAGACACCTCCTCCTGCGCAGACACCAATTTATCGGAATCTCCAGCCTCAAAAGCTTCTTTGAGCTTCTTTTTGGCTGATTCCAGTTCAATTTCTGCGGCGGATTTAGAGGTTTGGATGTAAGCCTCACTGCCGGTTTTGAGTTGAGTTTTCAGGCGCTGGTTCTCTTCATACACAGCACGGGCAAAATCTTCAGCCGCTAAGCGCTCTTGTTCAGCGGCCTCACGGGCCCGCTTTTCCTCATGATAGCTTTCTGAAAACTTACGCATCCGTTTCTGGACACGTTGACCATATTCACTCAGCTCTTCATCGGTAGGATCAATGCTTTCTTTGGCTTCAACCTTTTCCTCGGGTTTCTCAGCCTCAACATCTACCTTGATTTCCTCTTCGACCTCATCGGGGAATTTGAATTCTTCTGTTGCCATGATTAGCTCCCCGCTCTCTGGATGCCACGTGGGTCTTGGACCACTGCATCAATCGAGTCATCGTTGATGATCCGGAACTCTTGGCCGTGAATTTTTAACCTTGTGCCTGTATTGGGGCGGACGATGACAAAGTCACCCTCTTTACAAGATGGACCACTTGGGAATCTGGTTTTGTCTTTAAAACAATCAGGCCCCAGCTTAACCACGAACAGCACTGGGGTCAGCACCTCTTCATAGCGCATGGTCTGCGAATCCTTAATCAAGCCAACCTCACTGTCTGAGAATTCCTCCTCAGCCTGCGGGACAACCGTTAGGATTTTGTAAGTTGAAGGGTCCGGCAGTTGTCGTGCCTTTTCCTCCGCCGCTTTGTTCATGATCCGGGATAGATCAACGGCAAGCGCGGGATTGATAACTTCAGTCATCTGAATGCTCCAGTTTATGCACAAGGTCGTTGATAAACTCTATTGCGAAACCAAGACCTTGGATCATTCCGCATAGGTGTCTGTACTCAGCAAAATCCTTTGGAAACCCCCTGTAGCATGAGGTTTCATAATCAGATTTTTGCTGGTTGAGTTCTCTGACCGCGTGGGTCAGGATTTGTGTATCGTTCAAGCTTTCTCCTTATCAACTTTGGGTTTGTTGGATTGGGCTTTGTGTTTGGCAATATCAATGCCAAGCTTTGTGCCCTCAAATTCCATTTGTTGCTTAAGTTTGTCTTTGGCGGCGGCGGCTGTTGCTGATACTTGCATAGCCGCAATTTCTTTCTGAGCCATGATGCGAGCCTCTTCCAAGCGGATGCGATCCGCCTTTTCTGCGGCCTCGATCTGTTGCTTTTGCTCTTTCAGCTTCATGTCCTGTTGTTTCAACTGGAGTTCCTGCATTTGCATCTGGATCACGGGGTCCTGCATTTGCTGTTGGTTCTTTTGTTGTTGGGCTTGCTGTTGATCGCGCTGGGTGATCTGTTGAGAGGCCTGCGCCGCCCGGATGGCGATTTGATCCGCTACATCTTTTGGAACATTCACTGGCTCATCATCATCTGCGTGTTGAGGTAATGTCATGCCCATGGCCTCCTCAATCTGGCGGCGGTACTCCATGGCAATGTGTTCATTCACGTGAGCCATGGCTGCGGCCATGATCTGCTGGGCCTGAGGGTTCATCTGCATCATTTGCTGAATCTTGGGATTCTGGATCGCAGACATGTGCACTTGAATGTGGGCCTGATGGTTTTGCTCGATGAATGCCTTGACGGGCTTCATGGTCAGCAGGTTTTGGTTCTCTGTCACGGGGTCCGTGGCAACCATGTCCTCTTCAATCGGAACCAGCTTGGCGGCATTCTTAACGCCCAACACTTCAATCATTTGACGGTGCAACAAAGGCATGTCGTAGTATTGAGGGGATGATTGGGCCAATTGGAATACGGCCTGATACTGAACGATCTTTTGAGCCATCGTGGCGGCGTTAGGATCGCTCACGGGGATGACATCCACCAAGCTGTAGTCATCTTTCTTAGCCTTGCGACCGCCATACTCTGGGTCGTATGAATACTCCTCGGGGGTGTCCTCAGCAATGATGGCTTTGAGCAGTTTAAACTCTTGCTTCATGCTGAAATGCATACGGGCTTGGACAGCCCCCATAACCTTTAAGGTGCGCTCAAGGATAGCCAAGGTTGTACCTACGGGCGCTTGACTGGACATGTCCGACACTTTCATGTCACCGGACGATGCAAAGGCGCGGCCCTCCTCTACGATTTGTTGGAAGAGGGTATATAAAACTTGGCTTGGCTCTTTATAGGGGAGCGGCAGGATGTTGTCACGGATTGATCCGCCGGGCACATCAACGTCACGGAACTCACCGGGGTTGATTGGGGTGTCATCACCTTTAATGCGCAGTCCTCGGGTTTTGAGTCCTCCCGGGAGATTGCTAAGAGTACCAGCATCAATGAGCTGGCGCATAAGCATAGTGGCAGACTTAGCATAACCACCAATAAGGTGGATGAGTCCATAACCATAGAAGCCAAATCCGGGGATGTATTGGTAGTGGACGAAATGCTGTCGTTTGATGTGGAGCTTGTCTTCTTCATACCAATTTCTGCGGATAGAAAGAATCTTACGGGTGCCCTTATCCAGCGTCACAACATAAGGCAGGGCAATGCCCGTGGGCTCACCCTTCTTATTTGTATGCTCAAAGCCTTTAAGGTCAATGTCCACATGCATCTCAAGGATGCGGTAGCGGTCGTCCTGAATGGCGGTCATGCCCATCTCTTCGGACTTTTGCTTTTCAATATCATCAAGCTGGAGAACCGGGTCACCCAATTCAATATCCCGGTAGAACCCGGAATCCATTAACTTGATGACTTCATTTTCATTTTTACGCATCACGTGCGTGACACGGGGAGAGCTTTCAATATCCGATTCCCCGTAAGGCACAACAATGTCCTCTGCGGGGATGAATACAGCTTTTTGACGGCCAAGGCTTGGGTCGTAGTAAACCTTTTTGAAAGCCGAGCCTGAGATTGGCAGGTTCCACAAAAGCTTTTCATGCTCCGGGCGGTACTCTGTCATGACCTCCGTCAATTGGTAGTTCATGTCCTCACGTACCCGGGATGCGGCTTTGTCTACGTCAGGGGTGTCTTTACCAATGATGGCTGTCTTTACAGGTCCTGCGGCTGGGAATGTTTCAGTGATGCCTTCTGACTGAAACCTGACGACCGACTCAGCCAGCATGGGGTGGAATATCCCGCAGGCCCCGTTCCAAGGTTCAGTCCTCTCCTCATAGCGCAGGCCCAAGAGCTTTAAGCCTTCTACGTAGGTCTGAGCCCATTCCTTGCGGTCGTTGATGTCTTTGTCAAAATCATTGACCAGGTCCTCTCCTAAACTCTGGAGGACACGCTCATCCATGATTTCAGCTAAGTTGCCATCAAAGGGAATCTCCTCCTCTTCATGAGGCATGAGATCAACCTCTAACCCATCAATGTTTAGCTTTACATCTTCAGGGTCTTCAATTTCAATTTGAAGATCGGGCTCATCGTTTAAACGATCAAGTCCTTCAGGTGTTTGGTACAGGGCTTTTTCTAACATCTTTATCCTTTAAACGGTGTAATATTTTTCAGAGCGGCGACCTTTGAAGTAAATCGGCTCATCGGGTTCATCGGATGCGATAGTGATGAAACCGCCTTGTCTAAAGCGGAGCAATGCCTGCGATGTCGAGTCAACCAAGTCATCATGGTCGCCATTGGGGAAAGATGCGCATTCTTCTATCAGCTCATCGGCCCACCGGGTATCAGGACACCACACAATGCCAGCTTCAAATAAAGGTGAGACTGCGTTTACACGCGCAATCTTATCGCTTCCTTTGCTTGGTGTGTACTCCTGAATGGGCACTCCAATGTTTTTAAGCTCATAAATGAGCGGAGCGCCAGCGGCTTTCTTTTCAACCAAGACCAAATCCGGGTTCCAGTCCTTGTAATACTGTAGGGCGGTTGACTTGAGTTCAGGAAACTCCATGCGCTTTTTAAAACTTTCCAAAACAATGATGTTTGTCTTGTAGTTTCCCTTTTCATCGGGGTGCTGAAAGACACCCCATATGGTTAATGCAGAGTAATCTGCGCGGTTGTTCTTTTCAAATGCTGTATCCCAGGAATGGATGATGAATTCGCACTGAGGTGGTCGGGATTCCTGCCAAATCCGCCAATACTCCCTCTTAAGGATCGCACCTTCCTCGGATGTGGGGTTTTGTTGGTACTGGGCGTTCCATTTGGAGGTTGGAATCTCAGCTTTGATCGCTTCAAGCTCTTCTCTTTTCCAAAATCCGGGCCATAAAGGTGTTCCAGAGGGCAAAATAGCGGGAAATTCGATAACTTCCCAGCCATCTACGCCATCTTTTTCGCTGTTTTTAAGGATTTGGCCGGTTAAATCACGCTTTGCCCACCGGGTCATCACAATAATAATGGCCCCACCTGGCTGTAAACGCTGGCGAGGGCCTGATGTAAACCACTCATATACCCCATCAAAGACTGCGGGGTTATTCTGTTTAGCCTCTTGCTCTGAATGGGGGTCGTCAATGATCAATAGATCAGCGCCTTTACCCGTCACAGCGCCGCCTACACCAATAGCAAAGTAGTCACCCCCGGCGTTAGTGTTCCACCGTCCTGCGGCTTTAGAGTCAGAAGACAGTTTTGTATCAAATACCTTCTCATACACCGGGGATTGGACCAAGTTTCTTACCTTACGTCCAAATCCCGTAGCCAATTCAGCGGTGTGGGCTGTCTGAATGATCTTTTTNTCCGGGTAGATACCCAAAAACCAAGCTGGCAAAAGATAAGACGCAAACTCAGATTTAGTGTGTCGGGGAGGCATATTGATAATTAACCTCTTAAGCTCCCCTGATGCCACTCTCTCAAAAGCATCAGCCATGATCTGATGATGTTTACCCGAAATAAAACCATCCCACATCTTTGAGGCAAAAAAGATAAAAGATGCTCGGCACCTCTTTGAAGTGTCCTCATCCAATATTTGACGAATCTTTCTGCGGTCGTTTAAACCAACCATCGGCAGTAGCGCGTTGTACTGCTCAATCTCCTGCATGGTCAGCAAATCAATCATAAATCCAAAATCTCCTTAACGCCCCGGTCCAAAACCCTGATCGAATTGAATTTATAAGCCCTCAATGTCAACAATCCCTCATCCTGCAATGCATGCACAATCCGGTGAATGTTGGACTTAGACTTTAAACCAATCCCATTGGCTATCACCTGATAAGAAGGCGAAACTCCATGAAGCTTGATATAAGCCCTAATGAAATCTAAAACAAGTTGACGCTTGGACATAAACATAGTTTAAACACAACTGTGAACGTTCGCAAGCATTTAAACGCAATTTATATATACCCCGGCCTATTTCGTTTACACGACATACCCGGGGGTCTTTATGGTTTAAACTGGTGGCGTGGGTGAGAACGTTCGTGTAATGGGGGTAGGGGGTAATCGGGGGAGTGGAATACAGTGCAGGCGCGGGAGGGGGACCCATTTCCAAAAAGGGGGTATAGGGGTCGCCAACTAGCGTCCTCCACGCATTCCAATCGTTATCCCCCCATCATCCCCTGATGACCGTAGCAGGAGCAGGCTCAGCGTTTAAACGTGGAGCGTCAACCTCAAGCACTTGCGCTCTATTGATTGGCCTCACGTTGCTAAGCAGGCGCAAGTGTCCCGCAAGCTCCTTACGCAACTGATCTGCGCTTACTGTGACATCCTCCACTGGTGCTGTTTCAGTCTTATTGAACATGCCTACAGTCTTACCCATTAGCTCTAAAGCCTTGAGCCTTGAGCCCTCTTGCTTAGCTTCCTTGACATAGTGCAATAGTGTTTTCATCACAAACCTTTTCGTTGCCTGCATGTCATCTACCATCGCCTCTGCCGTCTCTCCCCAATGCTCATTCAACATTGCCTGCACCCTTGGGTCTTGCGATAGTTTCCATGCATTCGACTTGATCACTGCTTGCTTTGCCTTAGCGTCTGGGTAAGCCTCCCTATACGCTTGCTCCTGTGTTTTTCCCTCTATAAGCCCTCTAGCAAATGCATGTGCTCTCTGGCTTAATGGTTTTATTCTCTCTGTTCCTACGGGCTTTCCATCTATCCTTACTCTTGGGGGTTCTGCGGTCTGGACCAACCGTTCCGGTTCGCTCATCTCACCCGGGTTTTCATCACCGTTCAACCCCATGTCTTGCGCGGCCCTCTCCAGTTCCTCCAAGTAATCATCCCGACTCATTGCACCCATTCTCCGACCGTTGTTTTCATCAGCACTCATCATCATTACCCCTAAGTATTTGTTTAAACGTAACGTTCGCATAACCCAATAAAGTTATCCACAGGCAAGTGTAAACAGTAGTACTACACATTGTCAACAAGGCCTGTTTAAACCAAAACCCATACCAACCCCGCCCAAACCCTTTTAAGCCCCTTCCTGACCTCATCACCTGAAAGTTATCCACAGGTAAGTGTTAACTGATGTACTACACGTTGATTTAAGGCTCTTATTTTGTTTTGTCCATACCAACCCCGCCTGAAACCCTTTCAGGGGCTTCTAGGCCCCTTCAATTACATCTACTCTCTAGGGAATCCATACCCTCTAATAAGAGCGAAAAAATCCTCACTGACCCGGCGATTAAATAACCCCACGGATCACTGGGTTATTACTTGACCACCGTTTAAATCGTTGTGTTATGATTCGTCCCATGCACTAGCAATAGCACTCAATGAGTTGCAATCACTAGCGTAGCGAACGGCCCGCAATAAGGTCGGTCTGAGGCGAAACCCAAAGGAAGTTTGGGAGCAAGTCAGACAGGGTTCTGCCCTGTAGCTGTGATGCTAGATAAGAGATGTAACCGTGATGCCCATGCTGTGGGCATTGCAGTGCCATCTTGCACGTTAACCTGAAAGCAAATCATGATCAACGCATACAAGCTGAAATATATCCCTGCAACTGATAACAAGGGCGCGCAATTCAGTGTCACCCGCATTGATGACGGCAAAGGCTACAAAGTGTCTTACAACTTTGAAGCAAACAACCCACTGAAACACGCTATCCATGAAGCATTCGGTGAGGATGTTTCAAAAATTGAATTCATTGGAAACTTGAATGCTTCTGGCATGGAGCGTTTATACGCTGTACACCATTGACAACCTACCGTGAAGCCCTGCTTGCAGGGTTTTGCAGTGCGCTGTTGCACGTTAACCGGAGATAACCATGCAAGCATTAATTGACAAATACATTGCCAACCCCAGCGACAAGCTGGCCGCACGTATCAAGGCTCACGCCGACAAGCACCCCTTTAGCACCCTGATGGTCACATCGGCTGGCGCTGAAGTCCTCCGCAAGCTTGGCGTTTAACTGGAGATAACCATGCAAACCACAACCCTCACGTCCTCTGACGTTATCGCTCAACTCAAGGCCCGTGCCCAGCAGGCCAGCAAAGACTTCATCAAATACCCCAGTGCAATCAATTGGACTGTGCAACTGAGGACCGCTTTTGTTTACCAGCAGGCGCACCATTTTTTCTTAAGCTTGAGCCGCAGTCCCAACGAAAAGCAAAACCTATTAAGCATGATTGACAGTGAACCCAATGGAAATTGGGGCGATGTCATATGCCAATGCGCCTTGGGCATCCCCTTGGCCTCCGCCATGCGTGAATTTGTAATCTATTGACAACCTACCGTGATGCCCCTGTTGGGCATCCCAGTGCGCTGTTGCACGACTCTGAAAGTCTAAAGATGAAAACACAAAAAATCACATTGTATGGTGGATTCCACAATGCCGCTCAAATTGATTTGCGTATTAAAGACGGTGCGTTGTCACTGGGTCAATACAAGCGATTGAGAAATCATATGTGCGGCATCGAGGGATGCGTTTGTGGGTGGCGCGGGTATGAAATAGAAGGAATCAGTAAGTATGATTTTGATGAAATGGTTATGAATGCATGGTATGAATCATCAATGAAGGGGTAAGCCATGTCCAAACAAACATTAACTGATCAACAAATTAGATTGAAAGTTAAAGCACTGTACGGTGGAAAAAATGCAGTAGTTAAACGTACCGGAGAAATCCACGTCAGAGGGGTTATGCCCAATTCATGCGTTTACGGCTGGTATTTATGGGGGTTTACCGATGATCCATACACTGTAGACAGGCTCTGGGGTGTAGATAAAAAGTAATAGTAACTTCACCGTGAAGCCCTGCGAGTCAGGGCTTTGCAGTGCAACCCGTTTAAACGAAAGGACCTTTATATGACATACGCAACACGTGAAGAGTGGCTCATTGCAGGTATTGAAGAACTGCGCCCGGTATTTGATGCTATCGGGCGACCCCTGCCACAACGCATCCGCCCTGCCTGCGGTTTTCCCCTTGGTTCCAAGCGATCCAAGGCCATTGGTCAGTGCTGGGCTGACACTGCCAGCGCTGACCGCACAATTGAAGTGCTGATCGCCCCGACCTTGGCCGATCCCGTTACCGTCTTTGAAGTACTGGTGCATGAGCTTTGCCATGCCACATCAGGCGCAATGAATCACGGGGTACGCTTTCAGTCCACCGCCTCATCTATGGGCCTTGAAGCTTGCGGGTCAGGCAAAGAATCATGGAAGTCCACAAAGGGCGATGCAAGTTTCCTGCCTGCTTACAAGGGCATGATCGATGGCCTTGGCCCTTACCCCCATGCGGCCCTGTCATTCGCTGATGCAAAGAAAACGCAGGGCACTCGAATGCTCAAGGCCTGCTGTCCGTCTTGCGGGTATACCGTCAGGCTCACCCAAAAATGGGCGGATCAAGGCCTGCCCACTTGCCCCTGCGGTGATGACTTAGCCCTTTAATCCCTTAACGAAAGAAAAATTATGTCCACTCAAATGAAACTGCAAATTGCTCGCCTCAAGCTTGAGACCGTGACCGGCGCTTATAAACAATTCGTGCGCATGCCTCAAAACGACATCAGTAAATCAGTCATGGTCGATGCCTTGTATAACGAATTATTGCAGGGCTATATCACCTTTGATCAGATCGCCTATGCTACCCCTGTTGCACCTGCCCCTGTGGGCCTTGACCCCGCGATTGTCGCCAAGGTCGATGCGGCTGGGGCCACTGCATCACATGCCCACGACAAGGCCATAGAGAATGCAGTCGCCATCGATAAAATCGCCGACATCTTAGCCAATGAGCGCAGGATAGTGGACGGTATCGCAAAGCAGGTTGATTCACTTTCGGACCGGATCGCCACTTTCAGGCCTGACAATGCCCTGATCGCGCAGGCCATTGCCACTGCTGTGGCCGATGAGTTTGCCCCGTTTAAACGTGCCGTGCAGGACCTTCAGGCTGAATCACTTATCGCCGATTTATCCAGCGTTCATATCGTTGAAAATCAAACCACCCTCACGGCCTTTGGTGTTGATGTCCGCGATGTCAAGGGGCAAATGATGACCGTATCTATTTGGAACGACCCCGGCGCGCCATCGGTTGATCCTGATTTTGTTTGGACCGAAGACATCTTGCGCCATTTGATCCAGTCCGATAAGACCGGTGAGAATTTATGGTTTGGGGGTGAGCGCGGTACGGGTAAATCCACCGTGGCTGAGCAATTTGCGGCTCGCACTGGTCGCGCGTTTAAACGCATTAATTTTCACAAGCATACATCCTCTGAGGAGTACTTAGGGGCCACCGGCCTGATCGATGGTAATACCGTCTTTGAGCCTAAGGATTTTCTGATGGCTTACTCATCCCCATCATCCATTATTTTGTTGGATGAGGTAACCAATGCTGACCCGGGTGAGCTTGCGCCCCTCAATGGTTTGCTTGAGCCCAATGCATCAGTCTCCATCGGGGGCCGTGTCTGGCGCAAAGCCCCGGGGGTTTTGATTTTTGCCGCTGATAACACCATGGGCAATGGGGATGAGTCTGGCCGTTATGCTGGCGTTCGTCCCATGAATTCCGCGCTTATTGATCGGTTTTCCCGGGTGATCCCTTTCACCTTTTTGCCTAATGATGAGGAGATCAAGGCAATTGTCTTGCGCACGGGTTGCACCCGGCCACTTGCTGAATATGTCCATCAGGTCATCCGAGTAGCTCGCGCAAAAGTTGAATCTGCCGATATTGTGGATGCCCCATCCATTCGCTCGGTGATGGCCTTTATCCGCGCTCTGCCCTACATCCCATCGCGCCAAGCATGGGAGACCACTGTCGTGGCCCGTCAACCCTCTGAATCCCACGCGGTCCTGCGTGGCTTGTATGAAACCCACATCGATGATGCTTTCATCATCAACAACATCTGAGGTCAATATGAAAATTTATAAAGGCTATCAATTCAAATCTGCGGTTTGCGAATTGGTTCACAAAATTGCCCGTGACCTGAATTGCAAAATATCAGTTACATGGACCGACCAAATCACGACCGCCGGGATCAATCAGAGAGGGACTATTTATCTTGCTGATGTCGCTGATGACGCGATCCTGAATCACAATGACTTAGTTAAATATTGCGGGTTTGCTGTGCATGAGTTACTCCACCGCTTGTTCACCGACTTTACAATTTATGCTGACCACAATTATGTGGCTCAGTTACATAACGCTGTGGAGGATGCATTCATTGAGCACAAGGGGATCAGTTTAAACACAACCGGGAATATTAAAAACCTGCTGACCACTTTAGTTGATAACATGGTCAGTGACTCTCTGGACTCAGTCTCTGATTGGGCCGACCCCCGTCAATACCCTTATGTCTTGGCAATTTATCTGCGCGACCATGCAACCCGCAAGGTTCCATTGGCAAAGGGTCTGGCCCCGATCTTTGATCAGGCCAAAAACATGCTTGGCTCATGCCAGTCATCCGCTGATACTTTAAGTATTGCTGTGTGGGTATTCAATGAAATAAATAAGCTTAAACCCAGCCAAAACCCATCAGATCAAGCCACAAGCCCCGTAAAAAATGACGCCAAGGGTAAGGCCACCCCCGATGGGGATAGCCCCTCTAATCGCTCTCCTGAAAACGGCGAACCATCCATTGGTGATGCGACCGCACCATTTAATGATGATGCCTTTTCTGCTGAGCCTACACTTGAGGCCCCCAAGGGCAAAGCGGGTCCGGGGTCTTACAGTGAGGATGCACATGTTTGCAAGACCCCCCATTACGGTTCCGGCACTTGGATGGATGCCACGTTTTCGATCCCCGGTAAATTGCGGTACTCTGTGCGCCAACTGTTTGAGGATTCAGGGATCAATGATTTCCAACGCAATCGCAAGTCTGGTGCAATCAACATCCATGCTTTGCCCACCGTGTCATTTAATGATAAGGTGTTTAAACGCCGTCATGAGGTTGAAGGGGTTGACACTGCGGTGACGATTGTGCTGGATGTCTCCACATCCATGTTTCAGGATGCCC